>Ga0187855_10000545_pt1 | contig 32540 bp, 26 predicted proteins | sample June2016WEW_8_10_2_FD_132969 | JGI IMG/M metagenome (GOLD analysis project Ga0187855, IMG submission 132969) | Peatland microbial communities from SPRUCE experiment site at the Marcell Experimental Forest, Minnesota, USA - June2016WEW_8_10 | ecosystem: Environmental > Terrestrial > Soil >... | reverse complement strand
TTCAGGATATGGTAAGAGCGCGCCACAGTGACCTGTCCGATGCCGCCAGACTGCACGAATTCAGCGGCTTCCCGCAAGAAAGGCGCGGAACGCCGGTTGATGCCCACCTGCGTCACGCGGTTGGTGCGCCGCGCGGTCTCGACCATACGCCGCCCTTCCACTACGGTGAGCGACAGCGGTTTCTCAACGTACACGTCCTTGCCGGCATTGCAGGCATCGATGAACATCAGGGCGTGCCAATGGTCGGGAGTGGCGATGACCACGGCGTCCACGTCGGGGTCCGCGAGCAGCTTCCGGTAGTCGCTGTATTTCTTGGGTTGCACACGCGACTTGCGGATGGCGAAATCCATGTAGTCTTCGCGGAGGTCGCAGACAGCGGCGGTTACGCAATCGCCGTGTTCCAGAAAAGCGTCGTGTACCTGGTCGCCGCGATTGCCCAGGCCGATGTAGCCCACGCGGATGCGATCGTTGGCGCCCAGGATGCGCCCGTAGCCGGCAGCGGTAGCCAGCGCCGCGCCGCGCGTGAATTCCCTACGGGTGACCTGGTCCATAAAGGGCTATTCTAAATCGAGTGGAGCCGGTCATCCTAGTACACGGGCACCGCGGCGCGCGCGCCATGCGTCCGGAAAACACGCTGCCGGGGTTTGAATACGCAATTTCCGTGGGCGCCGACGTGCTGGAGATGGACGTGGCGGTCACCCGCGACGACGTGGTAGTCGTTTCGCACGACCCGAGGTTCAACCCGGCGATCTGCAAGTCGCCCACCGGGCCACGCATCATCAACGAGCTGACGCTCAGCGAATTATCGCAATGGGATTGCGGCGCGCTGCGCAACCGCCGATTTCCGAGGCAAACGCCGATCCCAGGCGCGCGGATTCCGACGCTCGACCAGGTGCTCGCCCTGGCGGACCGTGGCAGCTTCCAGTTCAATATCGAAATCAAAAGTTTCCCGGAGCGCCCCGAGTTGACGCCCCAGCCGGAGCGCTTCTCGGAGCTGGTGTGGCAGGCAATCCGGCGGCGCAGGCTGGAGCGGCGGGTGATCGTGCAATCGTTCGATTTCCGTACCCTGCACGCCATGCGCCGGCTGGCGCCCGAGATCCGGATTGCGGCGCTGTACGTGGGCGCCCCGAAAAGCTTCGCATCGATCGCACACAAGGCAGGGGCGGAGATCGTGGCGCCCTATCACGCGCTCGTGACCCCGAGGAAGGTGCGCGCGGCGCACGCCGCCGGGCTGGAAGTGGTACCCTGGACGCCCAACCGGCCCCGCGATTGGAAGCGGCTCGTCGCCGCGCAGGTGGATGGCATGATCACCGACGATCCGGGGGCACTGATCGAGTATTTGAAAGGGCGTGGGCTACATTAATTAAGCGCCTCAGGGCGTGCCGGCGCAACCACATGCTTGCGCTGCGCCGTTTCGGAGCCACGACCGTCAGAAGCCGTGAAAAAGTTGGCAGGCGAAAGCGCCTGCCCCACGTGCCTACAGAGCAATACGCAGCGGGGTGGGACAGACGCTTTCGTCTGTCAACCCGGCAGTACGCCCGATTGTTTCACGGCTTCTCAGCGTGTCGTTAGTAGATCTGGAAACAGAAGACCTGGTCCGATCCCTCCGGCGTCAGGGAATACTCGGCGTTCCCGAGAATCTCATCCACCTCGATCCGGTAGAAATTTTCGTCGATTTTGGTCACATTGAGCCGGATGGGATGCGCCACCAGCTTCTTCTTCCGGGTGAGCACGATTTCGCGCTGGCCACCCTTAGACTCCAGTTTGTAGAGCTGCAAGTGGCTCGGAAGGATCTCCTGCGCCAGGATCACAAAGACCGGTGAGGAGAGCGGCGTGCGCACTGGTGAATTGGGGCCCGAAATCACGTAGACGACCTCGTTCTTGCGGTCTTCCCGCTTGGCATCGGAGCTTTCGGTCGGCACGAGGTTATCCGCGTGCACCAGATAAGGCAGGTCCGTCTTAGCCGGCCGCGGACCTTCGTACTTTTGCGCCAGCAACGGCACGGCGCAGAACAGAATGATCGGCAACGTTCTTCGCATAACTAATCTACCCCCGCCGCGGCTCCGCGACCTACTGGATGGCTTCAAGCACACGGTCCAATTGCCTTTCATCGACCGGCTTAGCTAATACGAAGCGGCCCTCGCCTTCGAAATCGGCTGCTAACTCGGCGTTATAGGAATCCGAAAGCAGGACGAATCCACCCACGCGAGATTTCAAATGTTCAGCCGTTTCCACCCAGTTTAGCCCAGGCGCGTGAACCGAGCAGAAGACCGCATCAAAGCGCAGGCGCTGCGCGAGGTCCAGGCCTTCGTCTGAACTGCTTACCGGCACCACGCGATACCCGCGGCCAGCGAGCAAGCCACGCAACTGCGTTTGGATGGTCTCCGCCGGTTCGATCACCAGCGCCGTCAATGTGTGGGCGCCCTCGCGGCCGTTCTCCGCCGCTGCGCTGGGTTTCTCCTGAGCCGACCAAGGTAGCTCGACTTGAAAGGCAGGATCTGCCGCCGGCGACTGCACCAGCCGGACTTCGCCGCCATGGCCGGTGACCAGACTACGGCAAACCCCCAACTCGGCGGCTTCGTCCGGCAATCCCGAGAACGGATCGGCGCCGGTCTGCGGGCCGCTGTAACCGATCTCCACCAGGATGCGCCGGGCGATCAGGCTCGTGCGGATCGTAATCAGCTTCTCGCTGGATTCCGAAAGCGACTGCTCGGCGTGGACCAGCAGGTTCAGGAAGACCTGCTCGAGCTGGCCGTGCGATCCCAGCACGGTCATAGGCTCCTCCGCCAGCAGGCTGTGTACGCGGATCCCGCGCACTTTCCACTCGCGTTCCCGCCACTCGATCAGATTCCGCAGCAGCCCGTTCAGCTCCACCGGCTGGGGTTGCGTCTGGCCCGCGCCGGCAAAACCCACCAGACGGATGACGATCTCCGAAGCGCGGCGCGCCTCTGCGGCAATGGTCGCCAAGTCGTCCCTTACGGAAGGCTCCGGCAAGTCCGTATGGGCGGCCTGAGCGAGGTTGGCGATGGCAGCCAACGGCGTCTGCAGATCGTTTACGATCCCCGAGATGAGCTGGCCTACCGCCGCCAGCTTTTCCGTGCGGAAGAGTTGCTCGCGCACCGAACGCTGGTCGAGCAGCTTGAGAGCCACGCCGATCTGGTTACCCAGGTGCTGCGCCAGAGCCTGTTCGTCGCGGCTGAAGTCTCGGACGCGGTCCTGCTGATCCATCTCCAAGATGCCCAACACCTCGCCTTGCGCGAGCATGGGAACGAACAGCAGGGATCGCGGCGCATCCGATCCGGTCTGGCCCGCTACGGGAAATGGACTGCGCGACGTGTCCGGAATGGCGAGCAAGGTCCGGTAATGGAAACAGGCTACGGCGCCGGCCTGCGGTCCTGTGGGAGGAGCCGACAGCGGAATCGAAACCGGGTCCGTACCGGAGCGTTCTACCGCATCGAGGGTCTTGGCATGGCGGTTGTACAGATATAGTTCCGCATTGGTGACTCCGAAGATCCTGGGCACCACCAATCTGACTTTGTTGAGGATCTGGTCCGCGGAAGAGGATCCCAGGATCTCCTCTCCCAGTTCGTAAGCCCGGCGCAGCATTTCCCGCTGCTCTCGCAGCCGGCGATCCCGCCGCCAGATCACAAACATGCTGGCGGCGATCGCCAGAAGCGCGACGGGCAACGCTGCCGGAATTCCGCTGAGCAGGAGCGTTCTCATCGTCACGTACCCTGAGTCTGCGCGCGCAGCCACGGCTCCAGTTCCGGGCTGAGAAAATCGTCGATCGCCAAGTCCGCCTCCGGCAACTCACGTTGCGTGGTCCGCAGACCCACGATGCGCGCCCCGGCGGCCCGCGCCGCCTGAATACCGGGAGGCGAGTCTTCAAACACGATGCAATTCCGCGGTTCCACGCCCAGGAGCTGGGCGGCGCGCAGATAGATTTCCGGATGCGGCTTGGGATAGTGCACCTGGTGACCGTCGACAATGACCTGGAAATACTGCCGCAGGCCGCCCCGGTCCAGCACGAAATCGACATTGGGGGGTTCGGCATTGGTGGCCAGACCTATGCGTTGCCCCGCGTGACGCTCCAGAAACTCCTGGACGCCAGGCACCAGGGCCTCCGCTAATCCTGGCGCCAACAGTTCCCGAAACAGCTCCTCCTTCGCGGCTCCATGCGCGGCTACTTCCTCCGCACTCAGGTGCGAGCCGAAGAAATCGCGTACAATCTCGTCGTTCCGCCCGCCGTACATACGCCGCGCGAGGGATTCTCCGGCGTCGATTCCCAGCCGTTGGTTGTACAGCGTCCACGCCTTCACGTGCAGCGGATTCGAATCGACGATCACGCCATCCATATCGAACACCAGCGCCATGCCGGACCGCAACCACGCTTCAGGCACCTAACTGGACCTCAAGCCAGTTCAGGTAGTTGGGCGAGCCGTCCACCACGGGGATCGCCAGCACTTCCGGCACCTCGTAGGAGTGCGCCTTTTCCACGGTGACACGAAGCTGCTCGAAAAGCTTCCGCGAGGATTTGATAATCAACAGCCACTCCGCGCTCGACTCGATCGCGCCCTGCCAGCGGTAAATGCTGCGCGCGCCCGGCACCATCGTCACACAGGCCGCCACGCGAGCTTCCACCAGCACTCGCGCGAGCTTGGCGGCCTCCTCCTCCGTCGCACAAGTGCAGAACACAACAATTTTATCCGTCATAAGCAAAAATATGCGAGCAGAATTTGAATCCGATGTTAACATGATCTTCCGGGCCTTTTTCGATGAAGTCATTTTTCACCAGATTCGCCTGTGCGGCGGCGGTGCTGTTGATGGCCGGTTATGCATTTGTTGCGTTGCGAGGGCCTCGGGGTATCCCCGGATTGCTGGACAAGCAGCGCCAGATTCAGGAACTGGAGAAGCGCAACGGCATACTGGCGCGGGAGATCGAACAGAAACGCGCGCACATCGACCGCCTGCGCGATAGCCAGTCCGATCAGGATCTCGAAATCCGGCAGCGTCTGAAGCTGGTGAAGCCCGACGAGAAGGTCTTCATCCTGCAGGACCCGGAGAAGAAGTAGGGTCGCCCGGCGCCTTCACCGCATTCCGCTCCGGATAAAGCCGCGCCGGCAAAGGCAAGCCCTCAGGCAAGCAACGCACGCCGAACCGCTTCCGGTTCACGCGCGATTACCGTCAGGAATGCCCGAGCGGCGCCGCTGGGCACTCGGCGCCCGTGCTCCCAATGTTCCAAGGTCCGTTTGCTCAAACCGAACAACTCGGCAAACTCGCCTTGGGAAAGGCGGATCTTCTCCCTGATCGCCTTCACGTCAATGTCATCTGGGACGTGGACCGCACATCCGTGGTTTTCCTCGCCCGTAGCGAAGGCGAGCGCTTGTTTGGCGCTCTCAATCATTCGTTCGCCTGCCGTTGGTTTCCTCTTTTTCATCTCGACTCCCTTCGAGGCGTGTAGGCCTTAACCATATCCGCCAGGACGCTCTTCAAGATGCGGCGTTCTTTCGGCGTCAAATCGTTTTTCTCGTTCTTAGCGAAAATGTTCAGCAAGAAAACCGGAATATTGGTCCCAGCAAAGAATGTTATAACCCGGTAGCCGCCACTCTTTCCCTTGCCCCTTCCGGCGAACCGCATTTTCGGGCGCCGCCCGTCCCTTCGATCACGTTGCCAGCCGCCGGGTTGGCAGCAATCCAGCTTACGATAGCTAGCCGCTCTACGTCGCGCAGTCCCAACGACCCTGCATCGCTGAGAAATGCTGCTGTTTCTACAACGGTCTGCATATCCTAGTGTACTCCAATGGAGTATACTACGCAGTTAATTCGGGCCGGTGCCGGGCGTGTTTTGGCGGGCGTCAGCTCAATCACTTTGGGCCGGATGGGACAGGAAGCCCAACACCAGCGCCTGTCTGGTAGACTCGTGGTCGAAAGATGACCGGCACCTTGGACCACCTTCTCGACACGCTGCGCACTCACGAAAGCGAATTGCGGCGGCTGGGGGTATCCCATGCCGCGGTGTTCGGTTCGATCGCGCGAGGAGAAGCCAGTGTGGATAGCGACATCGACGTGCTGGTGGAACTCGATCAAGATCGCCCCCTGGCATCTTCGAATACGTCAGACTGAAGCCCTACATCAGCAAGATCCTCAACGGCGCCGGCGACGTGGTGAATCGCAGGACGCTCAAGCCGCTTCTCCGCGACAGCATCCTACGCGATGCGGTCCATGCCTGCTAGGCACCCGCGCAACGGCTCCGCGATATCGTGGACAACATCGACGCCATTGAGGTGTTCACAGCCGGCATGGGTCTCGTGGATTTCGCCACGGATCGAAAGACTCTCTATGCTGTCGTCCGCGCCCTGGAGATCGTGTCGGGGGCGGCACGGAGGTTGCCCGCAGAAATCAAGGTGCCAGCGCCGAGTTAAAACGACGGCAATTTCGCCGGTTTTGTAGTCAACGAAATCCAGCCATCGGCCAGGACGCGGTAGCCACTCTACAGCAGTTTCTATATTCTTGAGGGTCTGAAGCGGAAGTCCTGGTCCATTCGGATTACGGTACGCTGAAGGGCAGAGGCTGAGGTGGAGCGATTCGCTGAGATCTTCGAAGCTCAGTCGCTGGATCATCATTTCGAGACCGGAGTGCTGAATGAGAAAGCTGCGGCAGCCGGCTGGACTGTCTTGCATCCAGGCGAATCGGTCCGCTTGGACGATAGCGCCCGCTCGATCGTGATCAGCGGGGTGACGTGGAGTAAGTCGGACCTGGAGGTGTTGGACGAGCTTGCGGCCCGCGACACTTCTGATACGCGGGTCTGGTTTTTCAACCCTGATTATGTTTTTCCTGACGAGCACATTCTGCCAGGTGCACCGCGCATGATTCAGACACCGGTCTTGGCCGAATATTCAGGCAGCCGTCTTGTGCATTTCGTACAGGGCGGGAGCGTGTCCGGGGGAGTTATCGATCGAATCCGGAATCTGTTCCGTTCGAGGTGATCCAAGGCGAGGCAGCGCCCTGGTCAGGTTCGATGAGACAACGCCCTTTATGGGTGAACGGCGCTGCCGCTATCGTGACGGACTTTTCCAGCCATCGAAATATCAACCCGGGCAGTTGGTATGCATCGAACCCGCGTGCCAGCGCCAGCGCCGCGCCGATTACCCCGCCAGAAAGTCGCGGCAGATCCCGAATACCGCCAGGTCTGCTTGGACAGTCCTCAGAAATGGCGTGCCCACAACTCCGATTACTGGCGGCGATACCGCGAGCAGCACCCCGCCGCGGTCGAGCTCAAGCGCCAACAGCACGTTCGGGACCAAAAGCAGCGCCTGCGCGATCTTGCAAAACAACAACTCAGCTTTCGACCTAAAACATTCCCCAGCAGAGATTTGGCTCCTGGGCGCCGGCCCCCCGGAATGTTGCAAACAACAACTCAGTTCCGGCGCAAGTCTCGGTTCTGGAAGACTTCCACGCCGCAAGCCCCCGGCTGCGGAATCTTGCAAACAACAACGCCCTGGTATCCAGGCGGCTTCCGCCGGATAACAGAGGTTGGATCATGCTCACGACCGATCAGATCAATGACCCGCATGGCCTCTACTGGTCCGAGCGCTGGCCGATCCGTAAGATCGAACGGCACCTGCGCTTACGGCTTCTCACGACGGCGCTTGGAGCTCAAAGTCTCTTCCGCCAGGGTTGGCGTAGTTGCCGAAGCGAGCGGACTCCCCACCCACACGGAACCTGCCGGCAGCGTCTCGCCCTTCATCAGCAGCGAGAGCGGGCCGAGTCGCGCTCCCTCCTCCATCTCCGTGTCGTAAAGAACCACCGACTGCGTGCCAATCTCGCAACCCGCACCCACGCGGAGCTTCGAGCCCTTTAAGACCCGGTCCTCGAAGAGATGCGTCTGCAGTATGCACTCTTTGTTCAGGATGGAACGGTCTCCGATTTCCACGAGATCGAACTCCAGGAAGCCTGTCGAGCCGATGTAGACGCCCCGCCCGATGCGCGCCCCGAGCAACCGGAGATACCACGGGAGGAACGGTGTGCCTTGGAAAGCCTCCAGCGCTATGGGCGTAGCAAAGAACTCGAAGAGCGCGTTCACAAACTCCAACCGCCACACGAACAGGCTCCAGAACGGCTTCTCAAACGGACGATAGCGCCCCACCACGATCCATTTGACGATAGCCACCGCGATGATCGCGGCTATACAGAAAGCGCCAAAAATCGTGGGTAACAGCGCCAGGGTCATGGCCGCTCCGAGGCTCTTCCACAGCTTCCCGGCCGCGTCGAGGACGGCGACTGTGATCATAATAAACCCCGCCCCGGGCAGCGTAATCCGTAGCAGCTCGAATCCGCATCGCGCCCATTCGAGCTTCCGGCTGGGACGAAAGGTTTTCCGCTCGGAGAAGGCAGCGCTCGGCTGCCGGCGCGGCAGAAGTATGGGAGGTGAGCCTAACCAGGAAGCACCGCGGCGTGTAGACCAACTCCGGTCCGAGGGCGCTATGGTCAGCAGGCCTACCAGCGATTCCTCGCCAAGATCCGTGCCCGCCGGAATTACGGCATTGTTGCCTACAAACACGCGCCGGCCGAGCCTGGTGGGCAGCAGCGTCAACCAGCCTCCCTCCACCCGCGCGGCACCCAACGATACTTCGTCCGCGATGGTGCCGTCTTCCTCGATTTCCAACAGATCTGGGCTCACGCCGCTCGCCGTAGAGAGCTCTGCAAACTTACCAAGCTTGACACCCAGCGCGCGGTACCACGGCTTGATGTGAAGCGTGGCATAGATTGGTCCGGCAGACTCGACACTCAACGCGAGCAATTGCTCCACGATCCAGTTCCGCACATAGAACCAACCGTGCACAGCGTAGGTCCCAGCGCGCGCGCGACCGATCAGAAGCCACTTGAGCACGACGATTTCGCCGGTCAGACAGAACATGAACGACGCGCCCGCAAGCGGCGCCGCCACGCAGAAGAGCGCGCGGGCGGAACCGGACCGGATCAGGATGGCAACGCCCGGCACGAAGGCCAGGAGCTCGATCAGCGGAAAAGCCAGGACAATCGCAGCGTAAAAGATGACGCTTGCCTTACGCTGGATCGGGCCTCGAGCAGGCGGGCGATCTCGCAGCTCCGCACCGGAAATACGCCGTGCCGGAGACCCGGCCCAAGTCTCACCGGGTGGAATCCGGCCGCCGTTCGAAAGCAACGACAGGTCCTCCAGCCGTGAGCCGTCCTCGAGAATTACGTGCTCCCCGAGCACCGATCGAGTCCCCACAAAGCACTCACGGCCAACGCACACTGGTCCAATGACGAGCTCCCCATCCTGCACAGAACACCCCAGGAGGGATGCCCCCTCGTCGACGCTCGCACCATCGCCGATCGAAATCAGGTCGAATGCGGCCAGCCTGCTCGTCGCTATATGAACATCCTTTCCAATCCGGACGCCCAGCAGACGGTAAACAAACGGCAGCAACGGCGTACCCCCTAGCCGGGTGAGAGGCACGCTCTCCATCAGCGTGTCCACAAACCACCACCGCAGGTAATACCCGCCCCACAACGGATGCCTGCCGGACCGAATTCGGCCGAGCAGAAGCCACTTCGCGGAAACCGCGAGCAGCACCAGGATGGGAAAGATGGCTACGGCGCTCGCCGCTGCCCATGCGGCGGAATGCAGCACTGGATGATTCACCGCCAGCAGGAAGTAGACGACATAAGGCGTAAGCCACGGAAGGCCCTGGAAGGCGAACACCGGGTAAAGACAGACGGCTTGCATCACCCCGGCCAGAAAGTACCGGCGCCGTTCGCAGTCATCGCCCTGGTTCTTCGCAGCGGAGGCAGCAGAAGCGATCGCGGATGGCGGGCACGATTGCGGTGCGGCGGAGTCTACCATACCGGCGAGTTGTGTAATCGTCGGATGATGGTAAACATCCAGCATCGTCAGAGCGGCGAACCGCTGCTCCTTTCGCAACGCCGAGACCATCTGTGCGGCGAGAAGCGAGTGACCGCCCAGATCGCAGAAGAAGTCGGAATCCAAGGACACTTTCAGAGGACGGAACAGGTTTGCCCAAACCTCCATCAGCCGCTCTTCGGTCGGTGTCCTTGGGCGGGCGGCCGAGGCTTGGCATCTATCGCGCCGCGCCTGAGGCGCCGGCAAGGATACGCGGTCGAGCTTGCCGGTCGCCAACAGCGGTAGATCCTGCACGTTTTCAATGAGCGCCGGCGCCATCCAGGCAGGTAGACGCGTCCGCGCGTGGGCACAGAGGCGTTCCTCATCGACCACGACGCCATCGCGCGGCACCACGTAGGCGACCAACTGCGCAACACCACTCTCATTTTCACGAACCGTGCAGCCCGCCGTCAGAACCTCATCCACCTCCATCAGTACAGACTCGATCTCGCTCAACTCCACGCGCAGGCCGCGCAGCTTCACTTGGCTATCGGCCCGGCCCAGAAACTCGATATTACCCTCGCTGTCTACGCGGCCCAGATCGCCCGTGCGATAAATCCGTTCGACTGCCCGGCTCCCCGCTACCAAGGCCGTCACAAATCGCAATTCAGTCTCCGCGGGAAGACCCACGTACCCGCGCGCGACACCGGCGCCACCGACGCAGATCTCGCCGACCTCGCCGTGACGGACGGGCCGCAGCTCGCTATCCAGAATAAAAACTCGATATCCAGGCACCGGGCGGCCGATGGTTACGGGTTTGTCCGGAAATGCATCGGTATAGGTGGCGATGACGGTTGTCTCAGTTGGCCCGTAGGTATTTACGATTCGCCGGCCAGCGCGCCACCAGCGTGCCACCAACTGGTTGGAGCACGTTTCGCCGCCCAGGATCAGGAGGCGCAGCGTCGGCACATCTTCCTCCAACATCGAGAGGAGCGTCGGCACACACGAAAGAACGGTTACACCACACTCGGCGAGCCGCCGCGCCAGGTCGGGCCCCGCATGCGCCAGTTCCGGCGTTGCGGCGACCAGCGTGGCGCCGGCGCAAAACGCCAGCCAGATTTCCTCAATCGATAAATCGAAGGAGAGCGAGGCGCCCTGATAGACGCGGTCCTCGGGCCGCACCCCGAAAAGCCGTCCCTCTGTGCAGACCAGGTGGCATGCGTTCCGATGTTCCACCATGACGCCTTTGGGCCGTCCTGTCGAGCCCGATGTGTAAATCACGTAGCACAGATCTTGCGAGTCTATATGGAACTGCTCCGGCGAAAGCGCTGCCGAGCTCTCGGTGGCGATGCGGCTGCGGTCGGCATCGACGCAAATCACCGCGCCACGGAAGGCGGCGTGACGAACCGCCAGTTCCGCGGTCGTTACCAGTGCGCCGGCGCCGGAGTCCGCGAGAATGTAGGCGATGCGGTCCGCCGGATATTCGGGATCCACGGGCACATAAGCGGCGCCGGCCTTCAGGATCGCCAGAATTGTGGCGTACGCGTCAATCGATCGCGGGAGGAGCATGCCGGCAACGGATCCGCTGCGCACGCCGCGCCTGCGCAAATGGCGCGCGAGCCGATTGGCGCGCCGATCGAGTTCTCCATACGTCTCCTGTTGTTGGCCGAAGATTACTGCCAGTGCTTCCGGCCAGGCCTCCGCGCGAGCCTCGAAAATCTTGTGGAGGACGTGGCCGAACGCACTCGGATCTTGCGGTCGGGCGGACGTGTGCTGCAGAAGCCCCGGAAGGGCCGCTTGCGTATGCGTGGACATGTTGTACTCCTATTTGTCGCGAAGGGTCGTTCGACTTCTCAGTCGAATATCAGATACAGGCATCCGTTATTCGTGGAGGCAGAGTCCCACGCACGTTCGATGCCTGAGTACCCTGAGATGGCTGCTTGAGGCGTCGCGTCTGAACGATCTGAATTGCGAAACTCGCCGCAAATCACTAAACCCTATGCTATTGATTCCACAGTTGGCCAGCACGTAATTCCTTCGGCATATTCGGCGTGGCAGGCAATAATTTAACCGGATTTTGAACTCGACTTTCCCATCAGGCAAGCAACGCCCGACGAAACGCGTCGGGTCGCGCGATCACAGTCAGGAAGGCCCGAGCGGGGCCGCTGGGGACTCGTCGGGCATGCTCCCAATGTTCCAAGGCCCGTTTACTCAATCCGAATAATTTGACAAATTCGTCCTGCGGCGCAAGGAGTTTGATGAGTCGACTCCTGCATCCGGTGTGGCATAGAGAGGATATTACAGTTCTGTGAAAAACGCAGGCACTTGGAAACAAGAATCGCGAAACGCGGCGCTGCGGCGGATATCGAAAAAATATTGCATTTCGAGGGATGAAATAGCGGCGGCTGGGTGTATACTTCCCTGAAGGAGAATTTATGGCAGCAAATCCTACCCCTCCGGTTCCCCCGACGCCAAATACGCGACCGGGTTTAGCAACCTCTGCACTTCCCGATGCCTTAGGCCCGCTGGCCGATCTTCCGGGCACTTGGGTAGGAAGCGGATTTAACCTGATCTCGTTACCCGACTTCAGCTCAGTACCGCCGAGCACGGGACCAGCCGACTTCCGCTTGAAACTGAATGCGACCTTGGAGACTCTTCAATTCACGCCAATCGGCGGTAGCGTGCCTAACCGTGGCGTGGTGTCGGCGCCCGGCAGCAGCACGGGGCAACCAGACATTGCGATCAACGGTGTGAGCTATTTGCAGCGGGTAAGCGACGCTGTAACGAAGGAGGCTCTGCACATCGAGCCTGGCTTCTGGCTCAGCGTGCCGGCCACCACCGTAGCTCCGGTGGCGCCCGCCACAGTTGTCCGTCTGGGCTCCATACCTCACGGCGACTCACTCATGGCCCAAGGCGCGGCTTTCGTGCTGCCGTCGGGCCCGGTAATCGCGGCCACCAGTTCGACGCCGGTCCTAAACCCACCGGGACCGGCCCTTGGCCTGCCTTATTTGCTGCCCTTTCAAAACCCGCCGCTGCCCCCGGGCATTCCGTTGCCCTTTGTCCAGAACTCAAACCTTCTGCTGCAGCAAGCGATACTGGGCCAGAACATCATCAACACGGTTGTGCTCATCATTTCCACGACATCGGTGAGCGTTACGACTCCAGCCGACGCGACGCCCAGTGGGGCAACCATTACGATTCCCGCCCCGAGCGGCAATATCGGCAACATCCCCTTTGTCGTGAATAACGCGAACGCCACGACGCTTGACGCGATCTTTTGGATCGAGACGGTTCAGAACCCGGATGGAAGCACGTTCCTGCACTTGCAATATACTCAGAAAGTGCTTCTCCACTTTCTCGGGATCGATTGGCCGCATATTTCAGTTGCGACTCTGACCAAACAGTAACTAAGGCCGGAGCCGAGATAACTTAGTCCGCTGTTTCATAAGTACGGCCCCGTATCGGTTTAGCGGGTCATCCGCGATTACCTTGCCGTACTTGCAAAATGGTGCACTTAGCGATTGTACATCGCCCAGAAGCAGGCGCGTGATTCCGGAGATTCATGGTTTCCAAGGATCGACTTGGATCTCGACACTTTTCGTGGCCCAGTCAGGTATCCGCCAACGATATTTTTAAATTTACAGGAGCTAATTTATGGGTGTTTTATTGCAGGGATTTTACAAATTGCCACCGAACAATGCGTTGCCCTCTCCGGCTGACGGCGACACTACCATTCCGTGGTGGTGGGACCATCTCGCAGCCCAGGCAAATACGCTGCGCCTCGCGGGATTCACCGCGGTCTGGCTGCCACCGGTTCTGAAGACTGCTTCGGGCGCATCACCCGGTGCGGATGGATATGGGGTGTTCGACGACTACGACCTCGGATCGAGGCAGCAGAAGGGGTCGCTTCCGACGCGTTACGGTTCGCGCGAACAATTGCAGCGCTGCGCTGCAATCTTGCGAGCCAATGGTCTGGACATCTATCTGGACGCGGTGGAACACCAGCGCGATGGAGACACCACGCCTCCCTTTGTGTTCCGGTATCCAGGAGCGAATGGGACGCCGCAAATCGGCCGCTTCCCGAAAAATCCTTCCAATTTCCTGCCGCAGGTCCCCCGCGATCCGGATTTGGGCGGGCCGGCCGCAGACGATTTTCCGTTTGGCCGGGAGCTGGCGCCCATCAACGCCAAACCGCCGCACTACGTGTTCGATAATCTGATCGCGGCGGCGGATTGGCTGACCCGTACCGTGGACGCCCAGGGATACCGCCTTGACGACGTCAAAGGTCTTTCCACCGACTTTCTGCTGCCCTTCTTGAATAGCCGGTCGATGAATGGGAAATTCGCGGTCGGCGAGTTCTTCGATGGCAATCGCTTGCTAGTGAACGGTTGGATATTCAATCCGAAGGGAATGCAAGGGCGGCCCAACGCCTTCGACTTCCCGCTGAAGTTCCTGCTTAATGCCATGTGCAACAACCCCGGGCGGTTCAATATGTCCGATCTGGACCACGCCGGCCTCGTCGGCCTTTCACCTATGAACGCGGTCACGTTCGTGGAAAACCACGACACCGATCTGAATTCCGGCGAAAAGATCGTGACTAACAAGGTTCTGGGCTACGCCTACATATTGACATCGGAGGGCTATCCATGCGTTTATTACCGCGATTACAGCACGGATAAGAACTGTTTTGGACTCAAGCCGGAAATCGATAATTTGATTTGGATTCACGAGATGCTGGCAAACGGCACAACCCAGCAAAGATGGAAGGACTTTGACGTTTTCGCTTACGAAAGGATGGGCGGCGCGCATCTTTTGGTGGGTTTGAACAACGATCCGACTGCTGCGCATACCATCCATGTGGACACTGGATTTGGCGCTAACGTGGCGTTGCACGATTACACGGGACACGGTCCGGATGTCACCACGGACGGAACGGGGTCGGTCACTATTACGGTACCTCAGAACATCAACGGACTGGGATATATTTGCTATAGCCGGGACGGACAAGGCGGCGAATTCGCCACTAACACTCGCCCGGCCACCCAGGACTTCGAGGGCGCCGCCGACTTAGACATTCTACCGGCTATTAACGGAAAGACAGTAAGTGCGGGGCGGATATGGTGCGCCGCCGGTTCGGCGCTGGAAGCGGTTCTCGATCCGGATTCTACCGGTTGGACTACAGCTTCGAAAATCGACTTGGCGGTGTTGGCTCCGGACGGCTCTGTGGCGGCAAGCGAGACTGTTACATCCGGCGGTCCCAAGGGCGCCGCGCTGCACACAACGGTGAAAGAGACGGGATTTCATACGCTTCAGTTAGCCGCGGCCAATATGCCTGCGGCAAATCTGAATCCGTCGTATAAGGTGTCCATCACTTACACGGCGACGCAAACGCTGGCTGGAGCGACACCGGCGGCTGTTAGGGAGGCCGCGGCGGCAGTTCCAAGATCGCTAGGGCAGTGGTCGGCTCCATTTACTCTTGCCAATGTCGCAATTCACGCGCATCTGTTGCCTAGCGGTAAAGTCCTGTACTGGGGCCGCAGAAAAGAGGTCGGATCCACCGTTTTCGCGACGCTCAATGAGCACGACTGCTCTCCGTTCGTCTGGGATCCGGCCACCAATACCAGCAAGCCGACGAGCAATCGGCCTGCCATGGCCGATGGAACGCTAGTGAACCTTTTCTGTTCCGGACATACATTTCTGCCGGATGGCCGGTTGATGGTCACCGGTGGCCATTTGTTCGATGGCCAAGGCGTCAATCAAACCTGCATCTACAATCCGGCAACCGATTCGTGGACAGCGGAACAAACCATGAACAATGGCCGCTGGTATCCCACCGCGGTGACTCTGCCCGATGGCGGGGCCCTGGTGTGCGCGGGAACTTTCCCCACAGGACCGCTCCGGCCGCCCAACAACGACTCCGCGGTGGACACCATACCACAGGTCTGGAATGGGGGACCCTGGCAATCGCTTGCCGATTTCAACAAGGATGGCCGGCCGAGCCTTACACCCTTCCCGCGGATGCATGTGGCACCGGATGGGCGCGTTTTCATGTCCGGCGGACTGGGGGAGAGCTTCTTCTTCGATCCGAAGAATGGCGGAACCTGGACGGCAGGCCCATCGCGCGCGTCCGGCCTTCGCGATTATGCCCCGTCAGTGATGTACGACGCCGGCAAAGTTATTTTCATCGGTGGTGGTTTAGACAGCGGAAGCCAGGCGCCAACGAATATTGTCGAGATCATCGATTTGAATGCCGCTGCGCCAGTATGGCAAGCGACATCGTCGATGCATTTTGCCCGTCGGCAGCACAACGCCACGATTTTGCCCGATGGCACGGTGCTTGTCACCGGAGGGACGCAGGGCGCCGGATTCAACAACCTTGCTATTGGAGACCCTATTCGCGCCGCTGAACTTTGGGACCCAAACACCAAGCAGTGGACCGTGTTGGCCGAGGAGAGTGTGGACCGCTGTTATCACTCGACGGCGGTTCTGCTTCCCGACGGCCGAGTGTTGAGTGCGGGTGGCGGTGAGTATGCTCCCACCCCGAATGTGGCGAATCCCCCTCAGGATTCCCACGCCGACGCTCAATTGTTCTCACCTCCCTACCTGTTTAACGGACCTCGGCCCAGCATCGGAAGCGCCCCGAATCAAGTGGCATACGGCAAATCGTTTGAAGTCGTGGTTGCCCAGCCGGAACAGATCGCACGAGTAAGTTGGATTCGCCTTGCGTCCGTGACGCACTCATTCGATCAAAACCAGCGCATCAATTTTCTCGCTTTTACAAGAGGCGCGGGTAAGTTGACCGTAACCGCTCCGGCTAACGCCAATATTTGCCCCCCGGGCCATTACATGCTTTTCGTGCTGAATGAGAAGAATGTTCCTTCCGTGGCGCACATCGTCCAAATCTCCTCTCCCGCGGCTCCGGCGGTCGCGCATAGCGCTCTATTTGCGGTGATCAAAGAAGGCCCGGTTGAAAAGGATGCGGCGATCGTGAAAAATGCCAAGCGGGCGCCCATCACGGTGGGCATCACACCGACATGCCCCTACGGAATTTCAGCTTGCTGGGGCGGCGCTCACGAGGCCCTGCAGCGCCTGGACGGGATCGACGTCGTCAGGCCCATCCCGAATGCCGAGGACTCCACCGCTTATGTCTATTTAAAGCGCGATGGCCTGCCGGATCTTGACCTCTGGCCGGACCAGTTTGCGAAATTTGCCAATGGATCGTATGGTTTCCGCGGGGTTGAGATGACCCTTCAGGGATCCATCGAGGAAGATAACGGGCTGCTAACTCTCGCGGCCGACAGCGCCAGGCCTGCCGTCGTGCTAGCGCCGCTACAGGTTCAGGATAAGATTCAGTGGAACCTGGAGACGCAGTCTGTCCGGCCAGTGCTGCCCCAGGAAGAAATAGCCTACCGGAAGTTGAGCGAGGAGATGCAAGGCTCGACGCCCCCGGTTACCGTAAGAGTAACTGGGCCGCTTAAGAAAAACGAGAATGGGTTCTTTATGGAAGTCAGACAGTTCGACTCGAAGTGAAAGCGGAAGAAAGGTTGAACAGATGATAACGCGAACCAGCGCATTCCTGCTTATCGCAATGTTACCGGTTTACGCGGCGACGCCGGTCCTCACACGTTCGTATAACAACGGCCGGACCGGAGCAAATATAACTGAGAATACGCTTACTCCAAAACTCATCGCGGCGAACGGCATGACGAGAGTGAAGAGCCTCACGATCCCGGACGACCCCCGGGTGGAGGCGCAGCCACTGTACGTGCCGGGGCTGGTAGTAAACGGCAAGCCGCACAACGTGGTGTTGGTGGCCTCGATGGGCAATCATGTGTTCGCTTTCGATGCGGACGCGCCCCAGGGCCAGGATCTGCTGTGGACCTCAACCTTGCTGAGCAAACCGTATTCTCCCATCGTGATTCAAGAGGCAAACCCGGGGCAGCACCGTGAAACGAACGTGGACCTGTGGGGCATCAACATCCTGTGGGGGATTCTCAGCACACCCGTAGTCGACCTGGACAAGCAGCAGATGTACCTGGTGAACTGGACCGAAGGTCCCGACCCCAAGAACCCGGTTCTGCTGCTGCACCGCATCGGTCTGAAGGATGGCAAGGAGATCGGCAAGGGGCAGGCGATCCACGGGACGTTGAACGACGCCAGCGGAAAGCCGGTAATCGACGCCAGCGGGAGAGCAGTCCAGTTGAATTCGAATCAAAAGCAAAGAGCCGCACTGCTTCTGTCTCCTCTTAGCGGGCCGCATAAGACACTTTTCATCGGTATCACGGGAGGAGAAGTGCCGGGCGATCCACACGGATGGATGGTCGCGGTGGACGTCGACACTTTCAAGCAGACGGCCGCGATTCCTACGACACAGCAGGGATTTGGCGGAGGCATATGGCAAGGAGCCGGGGGACCTGCCTCCGACGATCAGGGGAATGTCTACGTCATGACGGGGAACGGAGGATTCAACATCAAGAAGCAAGCCGGGGACACGTCTGCCGGGACGATCGTCGACTTCAACGGGACCACCGACTTTGCCGAAGCCTTCATCAAGTTCAAATATCAACGCACCGGCGCCGGTAAAGGCGCGCTTGCGCTGGACGACTGGTACATCCCTTTCCAGGATTCGAAGCGATCGAATCAAGGCAATCCCGATTATCAGGATCAGGATCTCGGTTCCGGCGCGCCCATCCTTCCCCCCGGAACAACCCTGTTGATGGGCGCCGGGAAAGACGGGATTCTTTACGTGCTCGACCGCAACAATCTTGGAAAAAAGATCGGAGACCTCACCGCGTTGAAGCAGCCGCCTATCTTCGTGACATTCAACGGGCTGGGCCTGTCGACAAACCCGGCTAACCTGGATTTTGCGTTGGGTGGAGGCCCCGATCCGGGCCAGGGAGCTCCCAAGAAGACACACCATCAGCACTCCTCGCCCGGCTTTTGGACTGGACCGGCTGGGTCGTTTCTTTTTGACTGGGGCGAAAATGAATCGTTGCGCGCGTGGCAGGTGGATCCGGCTTCAGGCCTGGTCCGCTTCCTCGGCAAGAGCGCTGAGATCGCCTCGCGCGCCTCGGCTTTCGACCAGAGCATCGGCGGGATGACAGGCGGAATGATTTCGATTAGCTCCAATGGCACCGACGGTGGCATCGTTTGGACCCTGGCGCCGATCGACGGCAACGCGAACCAGGCGGTTGTGGCGGGCATCGCGCGCGCCTACGACGCCACTGCGTTCGACGCGACCCCGAATGCGGACGGGACTGCCCGGTTGAAGCTGCTGTGGGACAGCACGCAATCCGGCGTCGCATTTGATTTCAGCAAATTCTGCCCGCCCATGGTGGCAGACGGCAAATTGTATGTCCCTACTTATGACGGTCGCGTCGACGTCTACGCTCTAAAGCCCTGACCCAAAGGTCCTGGTCGTTATACGCTTGCCATTCTCAGAAACAACGGCCGTTTCGTCTGTCGCCGGCGCGACCGATCCATCCGTCGGCCTGCTGCAACCTCCGTTAGCCCTCCATGAAGGGTCTGTTGAGGAAGTAGTGGACGTACGTTGTGAAACTCCATGGATCCGTATTCGCCGCCTTCGACTACGTAGCCTCGTTTGGCCTCCAGTTTCTGTGGTAACACGCAACACCCGGATGAAATCCAACCGGTCATTTCTTGAGGATGGAGGTGGATTCTCGATCGAAATTCAGTCTTCGTCTCCACTAGAGAGATACTGCAAAGATTTGATTTCGAAGGTTTTATATGGCCCTCGATGGCCCTCGTGGACTGCTAGACCATCTGATCAAGCCGGCTTGCCAGATTTGCGGTATGTCATTATAATTGAAGAGCAAGGCCACCCTAGCTCAGTTGGTAGAGCGGCTGATTCGTAATCAGCAGGTCTCCGGTTCAAGCCCGGAGGGTGGCTCCAGAATTCCTAAAACAAACCCGCCCAATTCACGCAATCATCGCCGGTCGGCTGGCCGGTCACGCGGTTCGTCACCGCGCAGATGCCAGCCGCACCACGGAGCAGACGCGGGCGCTGATCGCCGCGGACAAATGATGGAGGCTGCCGAGAATTGCGCGGGACAGATTACACTACACAACGACGAGGCTCTCGCTCTAGTGCGGTCCGCCCTGGACGGAGTTGTCTTTGGTTAGCGCCATCCTCGCACCATCGATATGAGGCGAACCCTGTAATCGGGATTTTATAATCGGCTCTGTAGGCTAGACGAAATGCATTCGAGACGGATGTGGTGTACTATGGCTGCCGCCGCGCTCGCGGTGATCGCCGGTTGTGGCGATCGGCATCGGGGCGTAAGCCGGGTCGTGACGACCGTCGAGGAGATTCGACACCTTTCGGTCGATCAGCTCCGATCCGGTGCACAGGCTCACCTTCGTGGTATTGTGACCTTCGCCTTCGCCAGTGAAGACACGTGCTTCATTCAGGATTCGACGGGCGGAATTCGCGTCCAACTTTCCAGAGGACAGATGATCGCAGAGGTCGGCCAGCGTATCGAGATCTGGGCGCTGGTGGGGTCGGGCGGAAAGACACCTTCCCTTATCGAACCACGCTTCTCTTTGCTCGGCCCCGGGCCTCTTCCGACGGCCGTTCCGTTTTCGCCTTCCGGCCCCAAGACGAACGATCTCCTCTATCGCCGCGTTTCCATCACCGGCGTCGTGCAGTGGGCTGCGGACGCTGACAACGATGTCACGATTCTGCAAGTCAAGGTGGGCAATACAGTCATACCGGTCAGAATGCTGACGCCCACCTTCTCGGACCCCGACATGTTAATCGATGCGGAAATCCGCGCCTCCGGTGTGTTGGTAGGCGCACCGGAAGCCGGCGACGCCGGCGGCATCGGGGAGATCTGGACCGCCAGCCTGGCAGAGAAGGAGGTGCTGCATCCGTCTCAACCAGCGGATGTATCGCCAGTGACCTCGATCGGCAGCCTGCGTCACTTCGCGCCAGATCGTTTGCCGGCTCATCGAGTTCGGCTTCGCGGCCGCGCGGGCCTTTCCTCGCCGGATGGTCTTTCGCTGGAAGATGCGAGCGGCCGCATTACTGTCCTGCCCGCCCCGGCAGGGCTGAAAAGGCTCACAGGAGATCTCGATCTGGCCGGTTTCCTGGCTGTACGCGGCGGCGAGATCGTGGTCGACAATGCTACCGATGTGGCAGTGGCAGCGAGCCGTAAAGCCGTCCTGCCAGTTATCGACACTGCCCTAGCGGTCCACCAACTGACGGGAACCGCGGCGCTCCTTAGATATCCCGTGAGGCTGCGCGGGGTGGTGACCTTCTCCGATCCATTCAACGGCATCCTCTTTGTCCAGGATCACACCGACGGTATGTTCATTTCGCCGGACGACGAGAAACACGCGACGCTGCGCACCGGCGATCTCGTCGAGGTTCGCGGGGAAACCACCCCCGGCCAGTTTGCGCCGGGTGTTACCCGAGGGCGCCTGCAACTCCTGGGAAGCGCCCCGCTACCGACGCCCGACCGCAACCATATAGAGGAAGCCTTCCTGGGACTGCGGGATTGCCGTTGGATCGAGTTGCAGGGCGTCATACAAAGCGTCGCGGCCGGCTCCCGCGAGACGGTGGCGCACCTGGTCGCGGGCACGCACCATCTCCAGGCGCGCATTCTAGCGCCTCTGCAGGAACTGCTGCCGCTCGTAAACTCCTCGGTCAAGCTGCGGGGGGTGTGCGGGGCATTATTCAACAATCGCCGGCAACTCCTCGGCATTGTGGTCTATGTCCCCGGCCGCCAGTTTCTCGAAGTAGAACAAGCCGCTCCGGCAGACCCATTCGCTTTGCCTCTGCGAACCGTGGAAACGCTCCTCCAGTTTTCTCCCGACCCCACAATCGGCCATCGCGTTCGCCTGCAGGGTGTGGTCACTTCCACGCAGCCGACGGGCCCCACTTGGGTCCGGGATGCCACCGGCGCCGTGCTCCTCAAAGACCACGATGAACAGCAGCTCACGCCTGGGGACCTCGTGGACGTGGTCGGCTTTCCCGCGGAAGGCCCGTACAGTCCCGTTCTAACAGGAGCCGCACTCCGCAAGATTGGCCCCGGGCAGCCCCCGACCCCGTCTTTCCTCCGCCCGGCGCAAGCGTTAAATGGGAAGTACGACGGCCAACTGGTCCAAGTGGACGGAACCTTATTGGATCGCACGGTCCGTCCCGGATCTTTGTTGCTCTCGCTGCAGTCCGGCAGCGCCCAGTTCACCGCGGAGTTGCATACCCGAGGCGTGCCGCCCATGCCGGAGCCAGGCTCCCTGCTTCGGGTTGCCGGCATCTGTTCGGTGCTGGTGGACGACTCGCGCGATCAGGTGTCACCCCGGACGTTCCAGATTTTGTTGCGTTCTCCCGACGACTTGATTGTCTTGAAGCCCACGCCCTGGCTCACTTTTGAGCGCTTGCTTCCCATTTCTGCAATCACACTGGCCATCGCCAGCGTCACTCTCTTTTGGGCCACACGCTTGCGTCGCCGGGTCAGAGCGCAGACCGAAAACTTGGAGATCAAGACCGCTCAGTTGGAAAAGGCCCATCAGCAGTCTACCTGGGCTCTGTGCAGAGCTCAGGAGGCCGAGTCCATCGAACAAGCTCACAAGGATGTTCTGGAACTTGTGGCGCGCGATGAAGATTTGGATAATGTGCTGTCGCGGCTCGCCGCGGCTGTCGAGGAGCATTGTTTCGGCATCTCGTGCTCCATCCAACTATGCTTGCCGGCAGGAACCCGCCTGAGCGCCTCGCCCGCCCTGCCTCCGGAGTGGCAGCAAGCTCTGGCGAATATCGAGGTCGCAGAATTCTGCGGCCCGGGCATACATCCGTTAAACGAGTTGTCCCGCCATGCGGCCTGGAGCGATCCCCAGAACTCTGAGGCGGCCGGCCGTTTACGACGCTTCTATTTGGTGCAGATCCAACGGGAATCGCGAGTGATTGGCGTGATCGTCGCTTTTCTGTCAGGCGAGATCTTTCTGCGCCGCTCGGAACAGGATTTCCTCAACTCTGCCGCCAAACTAGCGGCTCTCGCCGTACAGCGGCGGGTTCTGTATGACCAGTTGTCCTTTCGCGCGCGGCACGATCAACTTACCGGATTGGAGAACAGGGCATCCCTGTTCGACAAGCTATCGCGGGAGATCGCCCTGGCTGGCAGAGACAAAAGATTACTGGGTGTCGTCTACGTCGACCTTGATAACTTCAAGTCCATCAACGACTCCTACGGTCACCCTGCCGGGGATGCAGTGCTTCAGGAGGTCTCCACTCGCATGCTGGGGGCGATCCGGCGAAGCGATACGCTGGCCCGCCTCGGCGGTGATGAGTTCGCCGTGCTCCTGCCCGGCCTCTCCCAGCGAGCCGATGCCATGCGGATTGCGTCGCATTTGGTTGAGAGCCTATCTGGCCCAATCCGGTTTGGCGGTCACAAGCTGACGGTTGGCGCCAGCATTGGTATCAGCCTTTATCCCGTCGATGGGGAAGACGCCGAATCTTTGTTGCAAGCGGCCGACGAATACATGTATCGCGAGAAGATCGGCCGACAGTCCCTCCGGTTTGACCTGACCGAATCGTCGATTTCATGAGTTTCGCTGACGTTTCCCCGAGGGGTCCGGCGTCATCGTCTCCGCAATCGCATAATCGCATCGGCGCGACTATTCTCGCGGTGTCGGGTTAGCATCGGAAAGAGAGGGTAACGCGCGCTCTACCATCCTCAGAAAAATCCTAGGCGTTACCCTCCACTCTTCCCAGGGACGTTGCGGCACGGGGGGCAGTATCGGAAGTGCACGTGCCTTGCGGAAGGTCGTCGAATCAGGCTCCCGCCTGTACCGCGGCCATGATGGCATGTGGCATCCCGGATAGCCCTACCACCCGGTCGGCCGCCCCGGCGCGAATGGCCTCCTTCGGCATACCGAAGACCACGCAAGTGGCTTCATCCTGTGCGATCGTGCGGGCACCGGCCTGACGCATCTTTAGCAGCCCCTGCGCCCCATCGGAGCCCATTCCCGTGAGCAGAACTCCAACCGCTCTCGCGCCGGCCGACTCCGCCACGGAACTGAACATCACGTCCACCGAGGGACGCTGGTAACATACCCGCGGGCCGGTCTTCACCACCACACGGTAGCCCTCGCCGCTCTTGCGCAGCAGCATGTGGAGATCTCCCGGCGCTACCAGAGCCCGCCCCGCGCATAGCGTGTCTCCCTCTTCGGCTTCCTTCACTTCCATGGAACAGATGTCATTCAGCCGGTTGGCGAATGCCCGGGAAAAACCGGCCGGGATGTGCTGCGTAATCACGATACCCGGACTGTCCGGAGGCAGTTGCGGCAGCACTGCGGCGATGGCCTCCGTTCCGCCGGTCGATGCGCCGATGGCGATAACAGTGGAGGCGGGCCAGGTACTTGCGGGCGGGCGCGGCGGCGCGCCCATACGGGCCGGCGGAGAAATCGATGGCGCAACGGCGTTCGGCGGGACCGGGGCCGCCGGGCGGCGCACGCGGGAGGCTGCCGCCGCGCGGATCTTGCCGGCCAGGTCCAGCCGTAATTCGCCCACCGAGTACGGCCCACCAGGCTTCGCCAATACTTCCACCGCTCCCAAGGCCAGGGCCTGCATGGCGGTCTGGCAGGACGCCTGTCCAAGCGAACTGATCACAATCACCGGCATCGGGTGGAAGTGCATCAGCTTCTTGAGGAAAGTCAGGCCATCCATGCGCGGCATCTCGATGTCCAGAGTCAGCACGTCAGGCCGTAGAGAAAGGATCTTATCGCGCGCGATGTAAGGATCCGGCGCGGTTCCCACCACCTCCAGGCCGGGTTGGCCGGAGAGCGCCTCCGTCAGAATCTTGCGCACGATGGCGGAGTCGTCCACTACCAACACACGGATATTGCCGCCCTCAGGCTGCATAGTTCTCCACTGCCAGCCAGAGGTCGAGGATGCCATCGCCCAGATCCAGAGATCGGCGGTGTTGGCAGGCCGCGGGTGCGGCGTCCGCCGGCAGGAGTTCCGGGCTGGACAACCGGAAGTGTTCTTCACCCTCCACGCGGCTGAGCAGCGCTCCGCAGATCATGTTGGCCAGTTCGCAGACGACTCCGCCCACTTGGGAGTCTGTGAGCCCGTCTCCCTCCTCCACGGCCAGAAAATTGGCGGCCAGGGTGTGCGCGGCCGGCTGAGAAATACCGATCGTCAGCGCACCGCTGGGTGTACCCTCAAAACCGAGGCGGGCCGCAAAACGCGGCGTGTCTGCTGGCTCGCCCTCCGGGGCCGGACCGTAAACGGCGGTGAAGAACATGGTCTCCAGGACCTGCTCAGCCGCGGTCGATAGCATCTGTTCCCATTGGTTTTCAAACATAAGCGTCCCCCAGTACGCGCTCCAACTCTTCGCGCAGGGTTTCCGGCAGAAATGGCTTCTTCACATAGCCGCGCGCTCCCAAAGAGAGCATTTGGTGCATGCGGCCCTCGGTGGCGTCGGTCGATACCACCACGACCGGCACGGATCTCAGCAGATCGTCCGCCTCCAGACACCGCACGAACTGCTCTCCATCCATGCCCGGCATGTTGATGTCCGTCAGCACGACGTCCACCCACTGCTGCCGCAGCATGTCGAGAGCCTCCTGGCCATCGGAGGCCTCCAGGAACTCCCCTGCTTCGATGCCGGAAACCAGCATAATGCGGCGGATAAAGGCCCGCATGACGGGCGAGTCGTCGACAATCAGTATCCGGAATGCCACGGAGACGCTCCTTTCGGCGCGGCTGACGCCAGTTCCTTCTCCAGCGATCCTGGCCCGCGCAGCCAAAACCGCCCGCTGCCCACTTCCAGGCGCACCGTGCGGGAAAGATTCCCGCCGACATCCTCTCCTTGCAGCAGCACGCCCGCCTTCCAGAAGATCTTGCGCAAGGCCAGGTAATTCCGTTTGCCGATATTGAAGACCCCTTCCGGATCCATAACCTGCGCGCCGCCCGCCACCCGCACCACCAGCCGGCGTTTGTCGGCGCCGCATTCATAGGACCGCCGAAACAGCAGCGGGATGCCGGTATCGGCGAACATGTAGGGATTCTCGCCGGCTTTGGCGGGAGAGATGGCGGACTCCGGCAGCATATAGTGCAGTAGCCCACCCACCCCGGCTACCGGATCGTGGATAGCTACCGCAATGCACGAACCCAGCGCATAGGTAACCAGAACATCCTCGCGCTGATTACTGACCCGGCAATCCGCCACCCCCACCACCACGTTGATCACTTCAGCCCCCGTCCGGCCGTTGAGCCGGGCTTCCGGTAGACCGCCGGCTGGATGTAGGTCAAAGAGTGCCGCACACCGCTCAGGCTCTCGGCGTGACCGATGAACAGATACCCGCCAGGCTCCAGGCTCTCCGCCAGACGGTTTACCAGGACTTCCTGCGTGGCCTTGTCGAAGTAGATCATGACATTGCGGCAGAAGATCGCCGCAAAAGACCTGACGTGGGTGAAAGGTTCCACCAGGTTCAGCCGCGCGAACTCCACCTGGCTCCGAACCTCCGGCTTGACGCGGTACCAGCCCTTCCAACGGCCTTCGCCGCGCAGCAGGAACTGCCGCAGCCAAGTGGGTGGAAAGGCGTGAAAGCGTTCGGTGGGATAGACGGCTTTTTGCGCGGCCCCCAGAACCTGGGTGGAAATGTCGGTGGCCAGGATGCGCACTTTCCGGAAAGCCTCCGGGCCCCATGCATCGAGGATCGAGAAAGCCAGCGTATAGGGCTCCTCACCGGAGGAGCAGGCCGCGCTCCACAGCTCGACACGCGGGCGCTCCCGCAGCCCAGGCAATACCCGTTCCCGCAGAAACTCGAAGTGCGCTGCCTCCCGCAGGAAGCTGGTGTGGTTGGTGGCCAGCGCATCGATCATGCCGATCAGCGCCTCGCCGCTCGGGTCTTCCACCACATGCCGGTAATACCTCTCGAATGAGCCGAACCCACCCTCGCGCATCCGTTTGCCCAGCCGCGCCGCCACCAGTTCCTCTTTCCCCTGGCGTAGATCCAGGCCGAACTTGTCGTAGGCCAGCCGGCGAATGGCTTCGAATTCCCGCGGCTTCAGGCGCTCGATCGAACCGGCGCCTTCCTCCGCACAGCCCCTCTTACTCATGCTGGGCGGTCCTTCAATAGTCCAGCCAGATCCAAGATCAGTCCCACGCGCCCGTCGCCCAGGATGGCGCCTCCGGCTATTCCTGGAATGTTTTTGAAAGTCTCCCCCAGGCTCTTAATGACGGCTTCCTGTTTACCAATCAACTCGTCCACCATCAGGCAGAAGCGCTGTCCTTGACCTTCCGCCACAATCAGCAGGCTCTGGCAGGCATCCTCGGAACGCGGCTTGACTCCAAACTTGCGGTACAAGCGGACGACCGGCAACAGGGTTCCCCTTACCATCACCATCTCCGCCCGGTTCTGGACTGTGAAGATGCTATCCGGCGCGGGCCGAAACATCTCGCGCACGGCGAACAAGGGCACAATGTAGCGCTCCGGCCCAACCCCCACCACCAGGCCGTCGATTATGGCCAGCGTCAAAGGTACCTTGAGAGTGAAAGTGGCGCCCAGTCCCAGGCTGGATTGAATCTCCACGAGGCCGCGCAGCTTCTGGATCTGCCTCCGCACCACATCCATGCCGACTCCGCGGCCGGAGACGTCCGTGACCTGCGCGGCGGTGGAGAAGCCGGGCTCGAAAATCAAATGGAAAACGTCGTTCTCCGAGATGTGCTCGAGATTGACAGCGAGCCCCTTTTCCATCGCCTTCGCCAGGATGCGCTCGGGGTCCAGGCCCCGCCCATCGTCGGAGATCTCGATGACGATGTGACCTGCCTGGTGACAAGCGTGCAAACCAATGCGCGCCACTGCGTTCTTTCCCGCCGCCGCGCGCGCCTCCGGATCTTCAATGCCATGGTCCAGCGCGTTGCGCACCATGTGCATTAATGGGTCCGCCAGCTCTTCCACGATGGTGCGGTCGATTTCGGTATCTTCGCCGATGATATCCAGTTCCGCGGGTTTGCCCATCTTGCGGGCGAGATCCCGCACCTGCCGGGCCACGCGCTGAAACAACTGGCCAATGGGAACCAGGCGCATGGACATGGAAGTCTTCTGCAACTCGGCGGTAATTCGCGCCAGTTGCGCCAGGTTGCGCTGCAGCCGTGGGCTCTTCAGCACCGCTAGGTCCGGATCGTGGCGCACCATGGACTGTGCAATGACCAGTTCTCCTGCCATGTCCACCAAGTAGTCCAGCTTGCCGGTATCGACCTTGACCGCTTTAGCCTCACCGGCCATGGTTTGCGGCCGGCCGGAACTCGGCGCTGCGCCGGCTGCCTCGGGCTCGTGGGGTTCGGCCGCAACTTCAGGGTCTGGGTCGCCCTCTGAAGCCGGGGAGCTTCCCGGATCTGGAGCACCTTCTGAATCCGGGCGGGCGGCCATCAGATTGCGGATACGATTTAGAAGGCGGGTATTGTCTGGCGCAGCAGGCGACTCTTGCCCGCGCAGCCTCGTATCCACGCCGTCCACACACGCCTTTAGATAATCGGCGCTTTCCAAAACGACGTCGATCACCTGGGGCGTGATGCTCAGCTTGGCGTTGCGTGCCAGATCCAGAACCGTTTCCACCTCGTGGGAAACCTCACGCACGGCGTCCAGCTCCAGAAATCCGGCCAATCCCTTGATGGTGTGGAAGGCGCGGAAGATGGAATGCAGAGCCTCGGCATTGCCCGGGTCCTGCTCCAGGGCCAGCGAGCGGCTCTCGATCGCCGACAGGTGCTCGCGCGATTCCAGCACAAAGTCGGAAAGCAATTCCGGATCCTGCGCCAGAGAATAGGCCGCGGGATCCGGCTCCGCCTCGGCGACCGGTCCCGTGGATTCGAGCGCCTGCTGCATGGCCGTCACGCCGGCTTGCAGCGCAGACGCTAGTGCCTCGCCAGGGACGCTTCCTGATCCCAGCGTATTGCACAGCTCCGCGGCGATACGCGCGACTTCCGGGTTCCCTCCCATCTGGGCTCGGTCGCGAATGCCGCTGACTGCGCTCGCCAGGGCACGCAAGGATTGTTCAAAGCCGGCGGCAGACGACAGATCGTCCACTACCACTTTCATGGCCAGGGCTTCGACGTCCTGGCGCAGTTCGATTTGCTCCATCATCCGGGCTCCCAGCACACCTACTGCAGCATGGATTGCAGGCCAGCCAGCTCCTTGGCTTGCAGCACTTGATCGATGTCCAGCAAGATCTTCACCTTGCCTTTGCTCTTGGCCATCCCGAGAAGGTACGGCGTCTCCACGCTATCTCCGAAGTCCGGAGTGTCCTCAACCTCGCCGGCGGCGATGTTGACGGCTTCGGAAACTTCGTCCACCACAATGCCTGTCAGAGAGACACTGCCGCCCGCTCCCTGAACTTGCACCACAATGATGCACGTGCGCTGGGTATATTCGATTTCCGCCAAACCGAACTTCAGCCGCAAGTCAATCACCGGAATCACCTTCCCGCGTAGGTTAATCACCCCTTTGACATACCCCGGAGTCTGGGGAACCGCGGTAATATCCTGAATTCCCATAATTTCCCGGACCTTCAAGACTTGAATCGCGAATTCCTCGGGACCCAGATGGAAGGCCAGGTACTTACCTGCGCGGCTGTCGGTCCTGGCTGCTGGGCCGCTCTCAAGTGTCGTTTGCGTGCTGACTTGCATTTCGTTCTCCCTTGTTTTTTGCGGACCACCAGGTTCGCGGGACAGTTCGAAGCTGTCCGGCGGCAAGCGATCCTGTAAGATTCATCGGTTGTCCTGGTAAGAAGCTTTAGGTAAGCTAGTCGAGCGGGCTCGGCGCCACGGCATCGCCGTCAGCCGCCGTTCTGCTCTTCCCCGATGCCACCCCCCAGCGTGCTCAGGTATTCGTCCGACGTGTACAGTGCCACACCAAACGATTCCCGTGGCAGCGGAGTAAACGGCGCCACCGTCTGATGGCAGGCAAACAGAGCATCGGCGTAAGAGTAGTAGTCCGCCAGAAACTCGGCCGAGACGACTTCGTACGGCGGTGGCGTTGGGAACACGGCAACCAGCCCGATGCCTCGCGAGAGAATGCGGCGGTAGTCGATAACCCCCCAACTCTCGAAGCGCGCGGCCACGGTGGCCGGCGTGCGGTTCACCAGCAAGTCCGCAAAGCTCTGCTCCCGAATTCCCGCCTGCGCCAGCACCTCATCCCGGCTGACAAAGTCCATGCATTGCCGGATCCATCGCATAAGGTCCTTGCCGACCAGGCAAAGCATACGAAACTCGCCATAACGCGCCCGCAGCAGGACCTCGCGCGCGGGCTCCCCCGGATATTCCGGCTCAGACAGGCCGTGCAGTTCCAATGCGAGCTTGGCGCTGTGGAGAATCGTCGCCGCCTCCAGACCCTGACCGAATGGATGCAGAATCAAGGGAGGCAAACCCCACAGGCGTCCTTGCGCGAAGCCGTCCGAGCCATTACTCATCTGGCTTACCTATCGACATTCCGCGACGAAAACTGTCGGGTAGGGCGGCCGCCCTCATCCCTCAAGCTTGAATCGCGTCTGCGCCAGCCGGTACAGCGGCCGCACCCGCGGATCGGGGTCATCGAAGCCGGCTACAAAACCGGCATCGGTTCCCGCTGCAGGCAGTCGGGCTTGTTCTGCACTACACGCGCGTCAAACGCCGTCCTGGCTCTGTTGATGTTGTAACTCAATTGGCTCCGACGACCCACCGCCTTCCATCGGGGTCGGAAGTCGACAAGGCTGGAGGCTGCCGCGCGGAGGAATATGGCCGCCGAGAATTACCCTTCCTGCTTACGCATGGGTGCCTTCGTACGGGGAAATGCTGAACCTGCCCGCACAGGTCGAGTCACTTATTCGATAACAGGCGTACCCCACCCCTCATTCGTCGCATCGCAATTAATCGACGTGACATGGGCTGAATTGACCGTTACCGATTTCGGCGTTGAGCATTTTGCAAGAGTTGTCAGTACCACGCTGTGTTCGCCCGGCGAGACAACGAAAGTGAAAGGGGTTGGCTGGTTCATTAGCTGATTGTCGATTTTGACTTTCGCCGCCGGCGGCTTTGACGTGACCTGCAGCTTGCCCGGCATGTCAGGCCTCTGAGAAGACAAAGGCGTTGAAAATAAAAGAACGCAGACGAATGCCATGTCAAGCGCTGGGAACATTCTTTGAGCCGTCACGTCGATCCTCCCTGGTCAGGTCTCGCCTCACAAATTCGAAGAAGAAGAAAACGCCTAGCAGCAGCGAATAGAATTGCAGTTTTCTCGGCCACTGGAGCAGGCCAGTGTCAAGGCTCGAGACAGAGATCTCATTCACAAACTCAACGTTCTGCGAGGCAATATACCCCCAAAACAGCGACACGCACCCACAGAGGGCACTGATTGCGGCGGGCCAGAACTGTTGAACCGAATCGCGCTGCTTGGGCCCGCTGGTCAAAAACCACCCCAGCCCTGCCAGCAACCCAGTGGCCAGAGAGGTAAGCAGGTTAGTCAGCGCTGCGAAGCTGGACTCTGCTTTGCTCAACGCATCCGCCCCCGGATCGCCCGGTTGCAGTACTGCATAATCATGCAACGAATTAACATAGCTCGTGAGTCCCCACATTGTTGCTACGAGCACGATGCAGCCCAAATAGAAGAAGGTGCTGACAATTCCCGGCCTGCCGAACATTCGCTTCGTCAGATTCATTCGAGTCCGAACTCCGCTACTCACGGGCGCCGAAAGCGTACCCGCAGGGGATCTCTTCAGCCTCCGCTAGCAACTCCCGTTTTCGACTGCTGGCTTGGGCATCAGTGTACACCCAGGAACCGGCGCGTGGCAATGCCTTTCTGCAAGCCTTTTGCGCGCGTTTTTTCCGACCTTTGCTCGAACTCGTGAGCGGGATTTTAGCGATGTCCAGTGCCCGCACGGTCTCCGCATGAGCAGCGCACACCCCTGCCGCTTATCCCTCCAGCTTGAAGCGCGTTTGCGCCAGCCGGTACAGCGGCCGCCACACCGCCCGGTTCACGCACACCACCAGCGCCGCCATCATGATCGTCGATAGCAGCAGCAAGTCCCAGTTGCCGGAGTCCGTAGCGGAGCTGATCTGCGCGCCAAGGCCGATGGTCTGCAGCGTCTGCCCCTTGAAGTGGAAATACTCCGCCACGATACTGGCATTCCATGCCCCGCCCGAGGCCGTAACCATGCCTGTAATCAGGTACGGGAAAATGCCTGGAAGAATCACGGTGCGCCACCGCGCCCACTGGCTGAAATGAAACACATCCGCCACTTCGCGCAGATCCGTGGGGATCGCCATGGCGCCCGCGATCACGTTGAAGAGCACATACCATTGCGTCCCGAGCAGCATCAGCAGGATCGATCCCACCCCCAATCCGCCGCCCATGCGGATCAGCCCCAGCAGAAGCACCGGGAACAACGCCGTGGCCGGCACCGACGCGGCCACCTGCGCGAACGGCTGGGCGAAGCGCGCCAACTTGGGGTTGAAGCCGATGGCCACGCCCGCCGGTATGGTCCAGGCAGCCGCAATCAACAGGGAGACGATCACGCGCGCCCAGGTCGCTGCCGTCCCCTGCAGCGTTGAAACCAACTCCGGCGCAGTGAGTGTCTTGAGCGTCATGGCCGCCTCCCACAGCGCATAAAGAATCACGCCGCCCAGCAAAGCACCGACCACCATGCCCACTACCATCTTCCAGTGCGCCGGCGGTTGCGG
>Ga0187855_10000544_pt1 | contig 32542 bp, 26 predicted proteins | sample June2016WEW_8_10_2_FD_132969 | JGI IMG/M metagenome (GOLD analysis project Ga0187855, IMG submission 132969) | Peatland microbial communities from SPRUCE experiment site at the Marcell Experimental Forest, Minnesota, USA - June2016WEW_8_10 | ecosystem: Environmental > Terrestrial > Soil >... | reverse complement strand
TCTCGGGGCGCGAGGCCGTACTGAGCTAACTGAAGACGGGCAAGGGGATCGTCCGGATCCGCGGCAAGGCGCACTCGGAGGAGTTGAAGGGCGGGATGGAGCAGATCGTGATCACCGAGATTCCCTACAACGTGAACCGGGCCAACCTGGTCACGCGCATCGCGGAGCTCGTTTCCGAGAAGGAGATCGATGGCATTCGCGACCTGCGCGACGAGTCCGACGAGAACACGCGCATCGTCGTCGAGCTCAAGCGCGGCGAGCAGACCAAGGTCGTGATCAACCAGCTTTTCCAGAAGACGGCGCTCGAGTCCTCGTTCGGCGTGACCCTCCTTGCCCTCGACCGGAAGCGGCCGAAGCAGATGAACATCAAGGAGATGATCGAGTGCTACATCGAGCACCGCCGCGACGTCGTTACCCGCCGGACGCAGTTCCGGCTGCGCGAGGCCGAGGACCGGGCGCACATCCTCGAGGGCTACATCATCGCGCTCGACCACCTGGACGACTTCGTGAAGATCATCCGCGCGTCGGAGAGCCGCGACGACGCCAAGGTCAGGCTGATGGCGAAGTACCCGATCTCGGCGAGGCAGACCGACGCGATCCTGGAGCTTCGCCTCTACCAGCTGACGGGCCTTGAACGCGGAAAGATCGAGGCGGAGTACCTCGACCTCATGAAGCTCATCGAGGAGCTGCGCGCCGTCCTGGCGTCGGAGGCCAGGCTGCTCGCCCTGATAAAGAGCGAGCTGCTCGAGATGAAGGCCAAGTACGCCTCGCCCCGGCGCACCGAGATCATCGCGGCCACCGGCGAGTTCCGGATGGAGGACGTGATCCCGAACGAGGGCTGCGTCATCACGGTGTCGCACCTGGGATTCATCAAGCGCACCCGCGTCTCCGACTACCGCTCGCAGAAGCGGGGCGGCAAGGGCATCATCGGGACCGAGACCTATGACGAGGATTTCGTCGAGCACCTGTTCACCGCGAGCACCCACGACTACATCCTGTTCTTCACGAACACGGGCCAGTGCCACGCCAAGAAGGTCTACGACGTGCCCGAGGGAACTCGCGCGTCGAAGGGAAAGTCGGTCTCGAGCTTCCTGCGCCTGGCGGAGGGCGAGAAGATCGCGGCCATGCTCTGCGTGAAGGACTTCGAGGGCACGCTGCATGTCGTGATGGCGACCAAGGCGGGCGTCACCAAGAAGACGAACCTGTCTGACTACACGAACGCCACCCGCGAGGGCGGGCTGCGGGGCATCAAGCTCGAGGACGGCGACACCCTGGTCGGCTGCGTCCTCACGAACGGCCAGAACGAGATCGTCCTCGTCAGCTACAAGGGACAGGCGGTCCGCTTCAGCGAGGACGATCTCCGCGACCAGGGCCGCGACACCGTCGGGGTCACCGGGATGCGGTTCAAGATCGGCGGCGACCACGTGAAGGCCATCGAGGTCTGCGATCCTCAGGACCGGCTGCTCATCGCCCGCGAGGACGGGATCGGCAAGCGCACGCCCTTCGAGGACTACCGGCTGATCGGCCGCGGCGGCACCGGCGTCATCGCGATCGACCTGCCGGAGGACGGCTCGGTCAACGTGGCCGGCGCGCTGAGCGTGCGCGACGGCGGGGAGGTCATGCTGCTCACGGCGAAGGGCCAGAGCATCCGCACGCGCGTCAGCGAGATCAGGGAGACCGGCCGCGGCGCCAAGGGCGTCAAGCTCCTGACGCTCGCGGAGGGGGACAAGCTCCTGAACATCGCCCGGATCGTCGAGACGGAGGAGGAGACCGCCTCCCCGTTCGAGGCGTGAGCGGGCCGCGCCGACGCGCGTGGCCCGGCAAAGGCGCCGCGCAAGGCGGGATCAAATCTTGTGGAAGTCTCCCCCTCGAAACTCGCCGTACGGGCGCTGGGGCGCCTCGCCCCGTCCGCGCTCAGGTTCCTGGCGCACCGCAGCACGATCAACCGGGGCCGCTGGCCCATGCTGAGCGCGCTCAGGGACGACCCGAGGTGCCGGGCCTGGCTCGCCTCCCTCGAGAACCCGACGAAGACGCGGCGGGGCTTCAGGATATACACCCTTGCGGGCGACCTGACGTCCGACTGGATCAAGCTTCACGGCCAGCACGAGGCCGGCACGGAACGTTTCATCCTGGACCACCTCAAGCCCGGCACGGCCCTCCTCGACGTCGGGGCTAACGTCGGCTATTTCTCGCTGCTCGCGGCTACCGTAGGCCGCGCCAGGGCGGTCGCGTTCGAGCCCCAGCGGCCCGTCGCGGACCTGCTCCAGCGATCGGCTGGACACAACCGGGTCGAGGGCCTCGTCAGGGTGGAGCGCCTCGCGCTGTCGGATGCGCCCGCGACGATGAGAATGACGTCGTGCCCGGGCAACACGGGCCGCTCCCGCCTGGTCGGCTCGGACTGCGCAGGGGCCGAGCCCTACCCGGTGAGCGTCGTCGCCCTCGACGACTGGCTCAGGGAAAACCCGGTGGGGCCGGTCTCGGTCTGCAAGATCGACACGGAGGGCGCGGAGCTCCGGGTCCTGCTGGGGATGGCGCGGCTGCTCGACCGGGAGGGCCCGGCGGTGGTGGTCGAGGTCATAGACGAGCACCTGGCAGGATTCGGCGCCTCCGGCCGGAATGTCTGCGAGACGCTCAAGGGCCACGGCTACGCCGACGTCACGCGAAGATACGCGCCGCGCGGCGACCCCAACCGCTATTTCGAGAGGATGCGGGGCGCCTGAGAGGAACCATCCCGGGGGGCGCGCCTCTATTGCTGCGCCGGCGGCTGCGCAGCTTGGGGGACTGCGATGGTGCCGAGGAACCGCACCCGGGGGCGGCCGCCGCCCTCGATCTCCATGAAGAAGCCTCCGAGGGAGCCGGGGACGATCTTGACGTGGACCGGCTTGCCCGTCGGGGTCGTGTAGTAATCGTCGTGTTCGGTCACGGCCCAGCGCTGGCCGTTCGTCAGCGTGAGGATGGTCCCGTTCTGCCAGCCGTCAAACGGGCGGGCAAGCACCGCGTCCAGGGTCGTGTACTCGATCTCGGTGCCGGGCTTGAGCACGACCTTCATCCGGTCGATGAAGCCCGAGGGCGCCGCCTGCTTCTGCGCGCCGCCGCGGGCCTCGGCCTGGACCTGTTGGCGGACCTGCTCTGTGACGGCCTTCGTGGTCTCCGCCCTCACGGCCTTGGTCGTCTCCTCCGTCGCCCTCGCCACTGCGCCGGTCTGCTTGGCCTTCACGAGCGCGTCGAGCCTCGCCAGCTCCTCGGGCGAGAGCTTGTCGAGGCCCGCCGCCTTGAAGTCGGCCGGCGACAGGCCCTTGGTGAACGCGTCGTCGGCGCGGACGGCGCCTCCGCAAAGGACCGCGCAGACGAGGTAAAGGCGAGCGAGCATGGGGTGGCGGCTGACGGTCAACGCTTGCCTCGCCCCAGGCGCAACGAAAAAGTCGCACCCATGCACCGCCGATGATCCGGGCCATCATACTTGATTTCGACGGGCTCGTCCTGGACACGGAGACCGCGCTCATCGACGCCTATGGCGATGTCCACCAGGCTCACGGGATCGCGTTCGACAGGGCGCTCTTCACCCGGGGCGTCGGCCACGCCGATTTCGCGTTCGACCCGTGGCACAAGTTCAGCCCGGCGGCCGACCGGGAAGCGCTCGAGGCCGAGAGAAAGGCCTTCAACCGGGCGCGCAACGAGAGGAACCCCATACTCCCGGGTGTCGTCGCGCTCCTGGTCCAGGCGAGGGACGACGGGCTGAGGATAGGCCTCGCCTCGAACTCGGGCCACGCGCACGTGGAGGGCCACCTTGCAAGGCTCGGGCTCCTCGGACGCTTCGACTTCGTCGCTTGCCGCGAGGACGTCGCCTCGCCGAAGCCCGAACCCGACATCTACAGGCTCGTGCTCAACGAGTTCGGCCTGCGCGGCAGGGAGGCGATCGCGTTCGAGGACTCCCTCACGGGACTGCTCGCCGCGAAGCGGGCGGGGCTCTGGACCGTCGCCGTCCCTAACGCCTCGACCGGAGGGCAGGATCTCGGCGGCGCGGACCTGTGCGTCGGGTCGCTCGCAGATTGCCCGCTGGCCGGGCTGGTGGCACGCTTCGGGCCATGAACCGTCCCCCGGTTCCGCGCTACAACGTGCTGGGCGTGGGCGTCTCGGCGCTCTCGCTCGCGCAGGCGCGCGACATGATTGTCGGCGTTCGCGGCGCCCGGGGCGCCGGCTATGTCTGCCTATGCACGGTAAACGGCCTCGGCGAGGCCCGCAGGGACCCCGGGTTCCGACGGATTCTGAACGAGTCCTGGCTCACCACCGCGGACGGGATGCCCGTGGTGTGGATGGGTCCGCCTGGGGTCGAGCGGGTCTACGGGCCCGACCTCATGCTGGCGGTGTGCGACGCGGGCAGGTCCTGCGGCCTGCGCCACTACCTATTCGGCGGGAAGCCCGGGGTCGCCGGCGAGCTATGCGCGGCGCTGACCGCCCGCTTTCCCGGGCTCCAGGTCGTCGGCACCTTCACCCCCCCGTTCCGGGAGCTCGACGGGCCCGAGATGGCGCGCCTGAGCGCCGACATCGCCCGGGCGCAGCCCGATGTCGTGTGGGTGGGCTTGGGCACGCCCAAGCAGGAGCGGTTCATGGCCGGCCCGGGGCGGACTCTCGAGACGGCGCTCACGGTGGGAGTCGGCGCGGCCTTCGACTTCCTTTCGGGGCGCTTGCGCCAGGCCCCGCGCTGGATGCAGCGCTCGGGCCTCGAGTGGCTATTCCGGCTGTGCGTGGAGCCGCGCCGCCTGGGCCTGCGGTACTTGACGACCAACCCGGTGTTCGTCCTGCGGGCGGCCGCCCAGAAGCTGCGCATCCGGGACTACCCGCTCGGCTAGAACAGCTCCCGCTGCACGATCGAGTCGCGCCTGGCCGGGTCGAGCGTGCTCAGTGCCAGAAGCTGCATCACCGTCAGGGACGCCAGCTGCGGATAGCGCGCCAGCGACCCCAGGAGGAGCGCGCCGGCCAGGGCGTCGTAGAGCGCGGCGTGGTACCGCGCCCGGCCGGCGGGGCAATGGACGGTCGCAAGGGCGTCCAGCTCCGCCTGGAGGCCGCACACCCCAACTAGGGACTCGAGCCGGCCGGACTCCAGTCCGGGGTAAAGCTGGGCGTAGATTCTCGCCGAGTCGATCCACGGGCCCCAGTCCGCGATGCGGCTTCCCGTCTGGGCGAAGTCCGGCGAGCTTCGCGGGTAGGGCCAGACCGCCTTCAGGAGGGAGTTCTCGGCGCCCGCGTAGTGCGCGGCAAAGGGGCCCCTCTCCCGCCGGCTCGCGAACACCTCCCAATCCGCGGAGAACGGCGGGCACCCGGAAAGAGACTCCGCGCGCAGTCCGTGGATCTCGGTGTCCTCCCTGCGCACGCGCCCCGCCGGTGCGCACAGCCGCGTCAGGGTCGCGGTCACCTTGCCCCCCATCAGCGTGGCTATGCCGTACTCGAGCACGCCCGAGGCCAGGCTGCCCTCGAAGTCGACGAAAAACACCGGCTGCTCCATCCAGCGCATTTGCGCATCTTTCGCGGATTGCCCACGGGTCCGAGCTCAATTTTTCGTGTCTTTCGGCCCAATCGCGGTTTCAAGGATGGCGTGAACCTCGATCCCTACCGCTCATTCATTATCGAACTTGCCGAGTTGAGCGGCGAATTCATCCGCCCCTACTTCGGGCGTTCGGACGTAGAGGTGGAGCTGAAGGCGGACGGGTCCCCGGTCACGGCCGCCGACCGCGGCGCCGAGGAGCTGATGCGAGGGCTGATCAAGAGCAGATTCCCCGGGCACGGCGTCATAGGCGAGGAATTCGGCTCCGAGCGCGCGGACGCCGAGTTCGTGTGGGTCCTCGACCCGATCGACGGCACGAAGTCGTTTGCCTCGGCTGTTCCCTTGTTCGGGACCCTCATTGCGCTCCTGCACGGGGGCCAGCCGGTCCTCGGATGCATCAACCAGCCCGTGCTGGGCCAGCTGCTCGTCGGCGACGCCCTGTCGGCCTCGATGAACGGGCGCCCCGCCCGCGCCCGCGCCACACGCCGCATCGAGGACGCCACGGTGCTCACGAGCGATCCCTTCAACGCCGAGAGGCACGCCTGCGGCCGCGGATTCGGGTCGCTCATGCGCCGCGCAAGGCTCGCCCGGACCTGGGGCGACTGCTACGGCTACCTGCTCGTCGCGACGGGCTGGGCGGACGTGATGTTCGATCCCCTGATGAACGTCTGGGACGTCGCGGCCCTGGTGCCCGTCATCCGCGGCGCCGGGGGCGTGATCACCGACCCCCGCGGCGGGCCCGCGTACCCGGCCGCGTCGGTAGTCGCCGCGGCGACCGCAGAGCTGCACGCGCAGGTCATCGCCGCGATGAACGCCTGACGTCGCCGGGCCTACTGGGCGGGCGCGCCGGCCGTGACCCATGCCGCGATGACGGCGCGCTCCTCGTCCGTCATGTGCGAGGCGTTGCCAAGGGGCATGATCCGCGTGACGACGACCTGCTGGTAGATCCGCTGGGCGTTCTGGACTATGGCGTCCGCGCCCTGCAGGACGACGCCCGCCGGAGGCTGGGTGATGCCCGGGAACGTGGGAGCCTGCGAGTGGCAAGCGACGCAGCGCTGGCCGACGATCGTGCGCACCCTGTCGAGCGTCACCGGGCCCCGCACGGGCGGCAGGGCCTGGATGCGGGGCGCCGTCCACACGGCGACGACAGCGAGCAGGGCGGCCGCGGCCGCAAGGTACTGCCAGGAGCAGGCCCCCTTGTGCCTGCGGTTGAAGAAGTGCCGGATCAGAACGCCCGCGGCGCTTATCAGCGCGAGAACCGCCCAGGCGTAGGGATGGCCGTAGGTCGCCGCGTAGTGGTTGCTGACCATGATGAACACGACCGGCAGCGTGAAGTAGTTGTTGTGGACGCTGCGCTGCTTGCCGCGCGCCCCGTCGTCAGGGTTGGGGCCTCGGCCCTCCCTCATCGCCGCGACCATCCGCCTCTGGCCCGGGATGATGACAAAGAACACGTTGGCGGCCATGATCGTCCCGATGGCCGTGCCCACGTGGATGTAGGCGGCCCGGCCGCCGAGCGCGTGCGACAGCCCCCACGCGAGCAGCGTAAGGAGCCCGAACGTGAGCACCGCCACCGCGGAATCGCGCCGGCCGAGCGGCGACCGGCAGAGAAGGTCGTACACGATCCAGGAGCCGGCCATGCTCGCCAGCCCTATCCCGACCGCCTGCGCCGGGGTCAGGCTGGCGACCGACGGGTCGATCATCATCGCCTGCGCCCTCATCCAGTAGACGATGACGAGCAGCGCGGTGCCCGAGAGCCACGTGGTGTAGGCCTCCCACTTGAACCAGTGGAGCCTCTCCGGGAGCCGCGCCGGGGCGACCGCGTACTTCTGCGGGTTGTAGAAGCCGCCTCCGTGCACCGCCCAGAGCTCGCCGGACACTCCCCTCTTCGCCTCCTCCGACCCCGGCGGCGGGGGCTCGAGGCTGTCGTCGAGCCACACGAAATAGAACGACGAGCCGACCCAGGCGATTCCGGCGACGACATGCAGCCAGCGGAGCAGCATGCCCAGCATTTCGATCAGGTGGGCCTCCATCTTGCGCGGCTCAGGTCGCGGTCTCCGTGTACCGCGCCTCGCGGATCACCGTGATCCTTATCGTGCTCGGGTACTGGAGCTCGCTCTCGATCCTGGCCCTGAGCTCCTTCGCGATCTCCCGGGCCCGGTCGTCGGTCACCTCCTGGGGCGAGACGACGACCCGGATCTCGCGGCCGGCCTGGATGGCAAAGGCCTGCTGGACGCCCTCGATCGACATCGCGAGCTCCTCGAGGCGCTTGAGCCTCTGGATGTAGCTCTCGGTGGTCTCCGCCCGCGCGCCGGGGCGCGTGGCCGAGATCGTGTCGGCGAGGATGACCAGGCCGGCGTATATCGTCTCGGGCTTCACCTCCTCGTGGTGCGCCGCGACCGCGTTCACGACGATCGGGGTCTCGCCGTGGCGCTTGATGAAGTCGGCGCCGATCGCCGCGTGGCTCCCCTCCATCTCCCCGGGGACCGCCTTGCCTATGTCGTGGAGGAGGCCGGCCCGCTTGGCCAGGTTTGGATCGAGGCCGATCTCGCTCGCGATCAGCGAGGCGAGGAAGGCCGTCTCGATCGAGTGCTCGAGAACGTTCTGGTTGTACGAGAACCGGTACCTCAGCTTGCCGAGGAGCTTGATGATCTCCGAGTGGAGGCCGTTGATGTTGAGCCTGGTGACCGCGTCCTCGCCGGCCTCGGTGGTGGTCAGGTCGATCTCGTCCTGCGCCCGCTTGACGTACTCCTCGATGCTCGCCGGATGGATCCGCCCGTCCTTGACCAGCGCCTCGAGGGCGTTGCGCGCAATCTCGCGCCGCACGGGGTCGAACGACGAGAGGAGGACGAGCTGCGGCGACTCGTCGATGAGGAGCGTGACACCGGTCGCGGCCTCGAAGGACTTTATGTTGCGGCCCTCGCGCCCGATCAGCCTCCCCTTCATGTCCTCGCTCGGCAGGTGGACCAGCGAGGCCGTGAGGTCCGTGTTGGGCTTGCTCGCCAGGCGCTGCATCGACGCGATCAGGATCCTGCGCGACTGGGTCTGGAGCTCCTGCTCGGATTTCTCGAGGGTCTCGCGCCGCATCGCGCGCAGCTCGTCCTGGCACTCAAGGAGCACCTCCTCCCGCAGCTGCTTGCGCACCTCCTCGCCGTCGAGCTGCGACACGCCCTCGAGCCTCTTTCGCACGTTCTTTGACAGGTCGCGTATCGCGTCGCGCGCCTGCCGGATGGCGGCGTTCTCGCGGTTGAGCCTCTCCTGGCGCTGCTCCAGCTGGAAGTCCAGGAGGGCCAGGGACTCCTCATGGGCCCGGATCTCGCGCAGCTTGACGTCCGACTCGATCTCGCGCCTGTCGAATTCCCGGGTGAGCTCGGCGCGCCTCTCCTGGATCTCCGCCTCGGCCTTCTGCTTCGCCTCCCCGGCCTCGACCAACGCCTGCCGATGCGCGACCTCGATCAGCTCAGCCGCCTGCTCGTGGGCCGCGCGCCGGATGTAGCGGGTGAATAGCCAAACCGCCAAGAACCCCAGGAGCACCCCAACGACCAGGGAAACTGGCAGCGCCGCGTCAATGAGTCCGCCCGGCAGGCTGGATGCTAATTCGGCTGCGGTTGATAATACCAAGGAAAGGGTCCGCTCAAGATAGGCGCACGGCCGCCAACCTCAAGACTCTTTACCCGCCGCCGGGCCTCCCCGCGAGGGCGGGCTGGAAGGACGGAAGCGCCGAGTCGAGGACCGACTGGATCCTCGCCAGCCCCGCTTGTTCGCCGTCATCGGCGGGCGTCTGAAGGAGCACGTAGGCCCACCGGTCTGCCCGCCCGTGAACGAGCCGGTTCCACGCGTCGAGGGCCATCCTCGCCCCCTGCGAGGGCACGGTCCTGTCGCTCCCGACAAACCAGTAGACAACGAGCTCCGGCACCGGCAGGCCCGCGCGGGCCCCGGCCCGCTGGCGGCGCACGCGCAGGACGGTGGCCTCGATTCCCGCGGCCGGCCGGCCCGGGTAGCTGAAGCGATGCGACGACGAGGCGTTGATCGTCCATCCCTGGCCGACGAGGCAGAGCTCGGGCCGGTGGATCGAGGTCCGGTCGCGTCCGCTGAGCACGATCGAAAGGAGAACCTGCCTGTTCGGACCCTCCCGGCTCACGTACAGCTTCGTCGAGTACCCGGTGTCCGGAGGCAGGACCGCCCTTTCGACGGCCGTGGGCGCTATCGCGCTCCCCATCCAGTCCGAGCCGAGGAAGGCCGGCAGCTCGGCCGGGTTCACGCCGCCAGGCGCGAGGGCGATGCCCGCGCTCCCGAGGGGCTGGCGCGCCGCGTGATGGCCGAGGAGCAGGCCCTCGGCAACCGCGGCCAGAATGGCGGCGGCGGCCACGGCGGCCTCGGCCCGGCGTCCGCGGCCCTCCGGCGGACCCGGGATTCCCGGCGGCCGCGGGTCGGATGCCCACGCCGGCTTTGCGCGCGCGATGCCTCCGGCGGCGGCGATGACGCCAACGACCACGACGACGAAGACGCCAATCCCCATGGCCCCGTGGACCCGGTCGCCCCACGCCTGGCCGCCCAGCTGGGCGGCCATCACGATCGACAGGATCCTGAGGACGTTTCCGACGTACACAAGAGGGACGCTGAGGAGCAGCATCGCAGCCCTCAGCCACGCCGGCCTGAGCCACAGGTAGCCGATGAAGAGCGAAAGGGCGGCGAGCGCCATGAGCGAGCGGACTCCCGAGCACGCGGCTGCGACGTCGTACTGGTAGCGGCCGTCGGGCGCGAGGAGCTGCGTGCCGGAGCGGATGATGCCGATTCCGAGCGCGTGCGCGATTCGCTCGCCGGCCCCGACCACCCACATCCTGAGCCAGAATCCCACCGTATCGAGAGCGTTCACCGGAATGGCGAACACCATGAACGCCACCGGGAATGCGGCAGCCCTGCCCCACCGGTCCCCGCCCGCCAGCGCGATGACGCCCCATGCGTACATGAGGAGGGCCAGTATCGAGATCCGCGGCTGCTGGGCCACGAATCCAACGGCGTGGAGCAGAAGGGCCCCCAGGAGCGCGAGGGCGGCCCGGGCCGCGATGGGGCGCCGGCCCGCGCCCTGGCCCCCGAGGTTCCTCCACAAGAGGAAGGCGCTCAGCGCGAGGATCAGCCAGGCGTGCCCCGTGTCCGACTCGGGGTTCACCCACTGGTAGAACCACCAGTGGAAGAGCGAATTGGTGGCGATGTAGCCGCGAGTGGCGTTGCCCCAGAGCTGGAACAGGACGGCCCCTGCCGCCGCGCAGAGGATGGCGGGCGCCGCGCGAAGCCTGTCCCGCTCGGGCGTCACGGCGCCCCCTCCTTCAGCCTCTCCAGGACCGCGTCGACCCGCTCCCTGGCGAGCCGCTCGAAGCTAAAGTCCGCGGACCGCCCGATTCCGGAACCGATCAGCCGGCTTCTCAGCGCAGCGTCCGCGCAGACCCGCTCCAGAGCCGCGGAGGCAAGCTGCGCATCCAGGTAGTCGACGTACAGGGCGCACTCGCCGGCGACCTCGCGAAGAACCTGGAGGTCCTGGACCACGCTCGGGCAGCCGCAGGCCATCGCCTCCAGCACGCCGCGCCCAAAGGACTCCCGCGAAGTGGACAGGACGTGCGCGTGCGCGCCCCGGTAAAGCGACGGCAGGTCCCGGTCCTCCACCCAGCCCAGGAACCGGACGTCCGCGCCGATGCCGAGGCGCCTGGCGGCCGCCTCGGCGCGCCGCCGGCCGCCCGCCCAGTCGCCCCCTGCGACGACCAGCGGAAACTCGGAACGCCTCTCGGGCGCCAGGCGGGCGTACGCGGCGAGCGCGAGCTCGATGCGCTTGTAGCCGTAGAGATTGGACACCCACAGGAGGTACCGCGGGGGGGCCCCCGGCGCCCCGCGCGGTCCCTCGGGCCTGAACAGGTCGTGCCGCAGGCCCTCCGGGCTCACGATGACGGGCGCCGCCGCGGGGCCCAGGCGCGACCGCGTCCAGGAGGAGTTGGCGATGACCAGCGCCGCGCGGCTCAGGCCGCGGCCGACCGCCCAGCGCCGGTAGGCCGCGCGCAGCCGGTCGCCCCTCCGCGGGTTGTCCACCGCGACGACGTGCATCGCGACCGGTAGGCCGGCGGAGCGCAGAGGGAAGAAGCCCACGGTCAGGAGCATCGAGGCGCCCCGGCGCCGCGCCTCCGGGGCCACCCTCAGGTGGTCCGCCAGGAGCCGCTGGAGGGGCCTCTCGTTCGACGGGAAGTCGCGGCACAGCTCCACGCCGGGGTCGCCCCCGGGCCAAGGGGCATCCCTTCCCGCGAACACTATCCAGGACACGTCGGGATGGGCGCGGCGGGCGTGCGACACGAACTCGGGAAAGAGGGTGCTCAGCCCCGTGCGCCGGCCGGGGTCCTCGCAGAGCGTCGAAAGGGCTAGCTTCACGCGCACGGGCCCATTCCAGACTCCCCGGGGGTTTCGCCAAGCGAAATTCCCCCGCCCACGCGCTATTGTCACCCGGCGCCATCGGCTTCACGGTGGTCCTGCGTGTCCGTTCCGACCTCACCCAACGTCCTTCGCCGCGAGCGGGCGATCCGGCTGACCGTCGCCGCTTCGGTCGGAGCGAAGGCCTTCTCGGGCCTGTGCACGCTCGCGCAGGTGCCCCTCGCGCTCCACTACCTCGGGACCGAGGCGTACGGATTCTGGGTCACCCTCTTCAGCGTCGTGATCGTCCTGAACTGCGTGGACTTCGGCCTGGGCGTCGGGATGCAGCATGCGATGGCCCGCGCCTACGGGAGCGACGACATGGCGTCGATGAGGCGCGTGTTCTGGACGGGCGCGGCCGCCATGGGGATCCTGGGTTGCCTCATGCTGGCCGCCGGCCTGCCGGCGGCCCTCCTCGCGCCCTGGCCGGACATCCTGCACATCCGTGACCCCGGCCTTCGCGCCGAGACGGGCGCGGCCCTCGCCATCGCGATCGCGGCGGTCGCAGCCGGCATGCCGTTCAACGCGGTGGCCCGCCTCGCGGCGGCCGTCCAGCGCGGGTGGATCCACGCGGGGTGGATCGCGGCGGGGAGCGGGTTCTCCCTGGCATTCGTCGCGGCCGCGGCGTTCGGCCGCTGGGGCTTCCTGTGGTTCCTCTCCGCGAGCCTGCTTGTCCCCGTCATCCAGGGCCTCGGCCTGTTCGTCCATCTCATGGGAAGGCTCGAGTGGCCGTGGAGGCCCGCGGCGCTGGCGCCCGGCGCGGAGGTCCGCGCCATGCTCCGGTCGAGCCTGTTCTTCGCCTTCCCCCAGACCGGGCTCGCCCTCGTGCAGTCGGCCCCCGCCATCGCCATTTCCGTCGCCGCCGGCTCCTCCGCCGTGACCGGATACACGCTCCTGATGCGGCTGTTCGGCCCCTTTCAGCAGGGGCAGCTCATCCTGCTCACCCCCGTGTGGCCGGCGTACACGGAGGCGCACGCGCGCGGCGAGCACCCGTGGGTGAGCCGCACGTTCTGGAGGACGGGCGCCGCATTCCTCGTCCTCGCCGCCGGGGTGGCCGCCGTCGCGTGGCAGTCGCAGGCGCTGCTCAGGCTCTGGATAGGGCCGTCGGCGGTGGCCACCGGGCCCAGGCTCGCGGCGCTCGCCGCGACCTGGTGCATCCTGCAGATGGCGGCCCAGCCCCTGATCTACTACCTCATCGGCGTCGGAAGGCTCCACCTGCTGGCGTGGGCGGCGACTCCCGGGCTCCTCGCGTCCGCAGGGGCCCTGTTCTGGGCCTCCCGCGGTGGATCCGTGGGCGGCGTCCTCGAGGCCGGCTCGGCCGGGCTCGCCGTCGCGCTCCTGCCGCTGCTCGCGTGGGCGGCGGTCGGCGCGATGCGCGAGAGCGGAGGCCCGCGCCCATGAGGGTCGTCCTTTTCAAGCTCAACCACCTGGGCGACAATATCGCCTTCCTCCCCGCCGCCCAGGCGCTGCGCCGCAGCTTCCCCGATTGGCAGCTGACCGTCCTGACCACGCCAAGCGCGGCGGAGCTGTACGGGGGCCCCGTGGGGCCGCAGGAGGTCCTCACCTGCCCGAAGCTCTCGTTCGACAAGTCCTACCGCAGGCCCTGGGAGCTCGCGCGCTGGGTGTGGGCGGTCAGGCGCAGGCGGCCGGGCGCCTGCCTGCTCGCCTTTGACCAGTCCAACGCGGCGCACGCCGTGGCAAGGTTCAGCGGGGCGCGGGTGCGGATCGGCGCCAACCCGGGGCGGATCCGGGTCGGCGGGTCGCTGACAGAGGACATACCGATTCCCGAGGACGCCCGGCCGGCCACGTGGAACTGGAGGATCGCCCGGGCGCTCGCCCGCGCGTTCGGCGGCGGCGCGGACTGGCCCGACGGCCCGCCGCAGCCGGACCTCCGCCACCTTCTGAAGGGCGCAACCGCGCCCGCCGGGGCCCGCCGGCGGGTGGTGGTCCACGCGGGCGCGAGCCGCGAGCTGAACCAATGGCCGCCGCAGAGGTTCGCCTCGGTGGCGTCGGCGCTGTCGCGCGACTTCGACGTCGTCTGGGTTGAGCACGGCGACGGCATCGGCTCCGCCCCCACGGGGGCCGTGGCGGCCCGGGTCACGTCCCTGGGGGAGCTTGCGCGGCAGCTGGCGGGGGCCGACCTGTTCCTCGGCAACAACTCGGGGCCGATGCACCTGGCGAACGCCCTCGGCCGCCCCGGGGTCGCCGTGACCGGGCCCACCGCGTCCGGCTGGGATCCGTACTGGGTCACGGACCGCTGGACCGCCCTGCGCCATCCGAACCTGCACTGCGCTCCATGCGAGAGGCTGACCGAGCCTGTCCAGGGATGCGCGAACCGCGCGAGCCCGATGGCCTGCATGACCTACTGGACCGAGCAGATGGTCGAGGCCGCCTGCAGGCTGAAGCTCGGCCGCGCCCCGGCCCGCGCGCCATGAGCCCGAGGCTGCGATTCGCCCTCTTTCTTGTCGCCGGCGCCGCGATTGCGGTCTTCATCGCGGCGGACATCTCCGACGAGCACTACGGAGTCGCGGTCCTCGTGGCGCTGTTTTCCTGCTGGCTCATCATCGAGCGCACGAGCGACGCGCCGCCCGACGCCTGGCTTCTCGGCGCGGTCCTGGTCGGCTACATGGTGGGGAACAGGGGATTCGCGCAGATCCAGCCCGCCAGGCATATCCCCCTCCTGCCCGCCGAGGCGGTCCTCCTGGTGACCATCCCGGCGCTGATCGTGCGTATGGCCAACAAGCGGGCGTCGGGCTTGAGGAACGACAGCATCAACTACCTGATCCTGGCCTGGATTGCCTACGGGACCATGCGGCTGCCGCTCGACCTTGGCCGGTTCGGGGTGACGGCGCTGCGCGACTACGCGATGATCTACTACGCCTCGTTCTTCTACGTCGGGCAGGCATTCGGCGTCCACGCCGCCTCCGCCAGGCTGCTGAAGCGGGCGCTCACGGTCGGCTTCGCCGCCCTCCTGCCCGTCGTCGTCAGCATCCAGCTCTTTCCCGAATTCCTGCTCGAGCACCTCACCTGGCAGGGGATCCCGGTCATCTACCAGAAGAGCGACCTGATCGCCACCTCCCTCGCCGCGGGCTTCTTCTGGCTCTGGACGCGCCGCCACCCCAACGGCGGGCTCGTGTGGCCGCTGCTCGCTGCGGCGAGCCTCCTGCTGATCGGGCTCATGGTGTCGCCCCGCGCCGCGATGGCGGCCACCGTCATAACCACCCTGCTCTGGATCATCGCCGGCCGGTGGCGCATCGCCGCCGTGCAGTTCGCCATCGTGCTGGGCGGCTCGGCCCTCGCGCTGGCCGCGGTCGCCCTTTCCGGCCGGGACCCGCGGACGTCGGCCCCCTATTCGGTGTACGAGCACGCCGTATCCATATTCGACCCGGAGGGGACGGGTTCGTACATAAACGCCGAGAGCGGGGATCCCGGCAGCAACAACCGATTCCGGGTGGTCTGGTGGACCGACGTCATCGACGAGACGCTCACCACGAACCCCGTGTTCGGGCTGGGATTTGGAAGCGACCTGGCCGCGCGTTTCCTGGCCGACTACGACCTGCTTGGGGACGAGACGTTCTCGGCCCGGAGCCCGCACAGCATGATCGTGACGACGTTTGGCCGGATGGGCTTCATCGGCCTCGCGATCTGGCTCGCGGCGTCCTCGGCGATGGCGCGGATAGTCTGGCGCCTGCTGCGGCGCGGGGACCCCGACAGCCTCGGGCTTGCCAGCGCGACGTGCGTCATCTGGATAAGCTCGTGCGTCGGCGTGGTGCTCGAGTCTCCCATGGGGGCCGTCATCTTCTGGACGGTCCTCGGGCTCGCCAATTCGCGCGCCCAGGCGGCCCCGGGCGCGGCAGCCGAGTCCCCCGCTTCGGTTTCCGCGGCGGCCGCCGCGCCGGAATGCCCGGTTGCAAACGCCGGCCCAATGGCTACTGATTCGCGCCCACGGTGAACCTCCGCCTGCCCGTAGACAGCACAAGCGTCTTCAAGACAGCCACTCGCGAGCGCTGGGACCTAATGACGCCGGTCGCCATGGCGGGGCTGGGGGCTTTCGGGATCGCGTTCATCTACTCGGCGCAGCTCCCGGTCCTGGGCCGCGGCTGGATGGTGCAGTCGCTCTGGCTCCTCATCGGCGCCGCCGTCTATGTGACGGTCTCGCTCATCGACTACCAGTTCTGGCTGGGTGTCGCGCACTGGTTTTACGCCCTTTGCCTGGTTCCGCTGGTCCTCGTCCTGGTGCCGGGGGTCGGCACGGAGGTCTACGGCTCGCAGCGCTGGATCCACCTCGGCATGCTTTCCTTCCAGCCATCGGAGACGGCGATGGTCGCCGTGCTCCTCATCACAGCCAGCCTGCTGGTGCGCAGCGAGATAGGCACTGTCAGGCAGTCGCTCGGGGTCCTTGGGAAATTGGCCCTTGCGGTGGGTGCACCCATGCTCCTTATTCTGCTACAACCGGACCTAAAGTCCGCGATCGTCCTCCCCCCGATGGTGTTCTCCATGCTTTACGTGTCGCGCCTCTCCGGCCGATTCTTCGCCGGCGCACTGGCCGCGTTCCTCGTCGTTACGGGGGTCGTGGCATGGGACACCTGGCGCTACATGGACTACATGGAGTCGCATGGGTACTCGTTCCAGAACGACCGTGGCCTCTACGAGAAGCACAGCTGGGTGCCCCTGCACGACTACCAGCGCAACCGCATCCTTTCGTTCGTCGACCCTGACAAGATAGACCCGATGGGCATCGGGTGGAACCAGCGCCAGTCGCTCATCTCGGTGGGCAGCGGGGGCCTCTCGGGCAAGGGTTGGACGGAGGGCACGCAGGCGCAGCTCGGCTACCTGCCCAGGTCCGTTGCTCACAACGACTTCATATTTTCGGTAATTGCAGAAGAGAAAGGATTTCTGGGAAGCATTACGGTTCTCAGCCTGTTTGGTCTGATGCTGTTCAACGGCATTCGCATCGCCGGTCTCGCACGGGACCGATTTGGCACGCTGCTGGCGCTTGGCGTCACCGTGCTCTTCATGGTGCATGTCTTCGTGAATATCGCCATGACCATCGGGCTCGTGCCCATAACGGGCATACCGCTTCCCTTCATAAGCTACGGTGGCTCCTTCGTGCTCAGTTGCTGCTTGTTGCAAGGACTGGTCCAGAGCGTCTATCGCTTCCGGAAGGATTTCGCATGACCCTGCATCCGACCCGCGATATCGACCGCCCTGCCGGAATCTCCTGCGCCGCAACCCGCGCCCGGAGGGGCCCCGTGTACAACCAAGACAGAGTGCCCCATGAGCGAAACATCGCAACCCAACCCCGACGTCACGCAGGACGTCGCTCAGAAGTATGATTCCGAGCTCGCGAGCCCCCCAATCCAGCGCGAGGTCGCATCCGTCAGCGCCGCGGAGCTAAAGGCGGGCGCAACGGAGCGGGCCCAGCAGCGGCCGCTGCTCCAGAAGATCGTCGCGGTATTCAAGAAGGAGAAGGGCTCGTACCGCGAGCTCATCATCAATTCCGAGCCCCTTGAGAAGCGCGTTGCGCTGCTCGTCGACGGCCGGCTCGAGAAATACGAGATAGAGCGCGAGTCCGACGACCGGATGGTCGGCGGCATCTACAAGGGCAGGATCAAGAACCTCGACCCGGGCCTGAAGGCCGCGTTCGTCGACATAGGCTATGCCAAGAACGCCTTCCTGCACTACTGGGACATGCTTCCCGCCGCGACCGACTCCTCGTACGAGATCGTCCGCATCAACAAGAAGCGCGACTCAGTTCCCAAGGGCGAGGTGACGGTCAAGGACATCCCCGGTCTCTATCCCCCGGGCTCAGACATAGTCATCCAGGTGACCAAGGGTCCCATCGGTACCAAGGGCCCCCGCACCACGACCAACCTGTCCATCCCGGGCCGGTACCTCATCCTGACGCCCTACAGCGACGGATGCGGCATCTCGCGCAAGATCGAGGACCCCCAGGAGCGCAAGCGCCTGAAGCAGCTCATCAACGAGCTCACCATCCCCGAGGGGATGGGCGTCATCGTGCGCACCGCGGGCGAGGGCAAGAAGCCCCGCTTCTTCGTGCGGGACCTGCACCTGCTCCTCAAGAAGTGGGAGGAGATCACCCGCAAGATGCAGTCGGAGCGGGCCCCCTGCTGCCTGTACATGGAGCCCGACCTGGTCGAGAGAACCGTGCGCGACTTCCTGACGGAGGACGTCGACCGGGTCCTGATCGACAACAAGGCCGACTACGACCGCACCCAGGACCTCGTGGGCCTGATCTCCAAGCGCTCGCGCTCGAAGATCGCCCACTACACCGACAGCATCCCCATCTTCGAGCGCTTTAACATCGAGCGCCAGATCGAGCTGACCGGCCAGCGAAAGGTCCCGCTCCCGAGCGGCGGCGAGATCGTCATCGACGAGACCGAGGCCCTGATCGCGATCGACGTCAACACGGGCTCCCACAAGAACCGCTCCGGCGACGAGAAGAACACGCTCTATGCCGTCAACCTGGAGGCCGCCCAGGAGGCCGCGCGCCAGATCCGCCTGCGCAACCTCGGCGGCCTGATCATCCTGGACTTCATCGACATGAAGGAGCGGCGCCACCGGAACGCCGTCTACGAGAAGATGGTCGAGCTCATGTCGAGCGACAAGGCGAAGAACCACATCCTGCCCATCTCGCAGCTCGGTATCATGCAGATGACCCGCCAGCGCCAGCAGGAGTCGCTCTCGTCAAACCTCTACACAGACTGCCCCTACTGCCGCGGCCGCGGGATCGTGAAGTCCGACACGACCATGTCGGTCGAGCTCCAGCGGCGCCTGTCCTCCGTCGTCCGGCGCCTGCACGCCCGAAAGGACGGCAAGGTGTACTCCCTGCGCGTGCTCGTGCATCCGTCGGTCCTGGAACGGCTCCGCAGCGAGGATGCCGATCTCCTGGTCCGCATGGAGAAGAGCTTCGGCGTCCAGCTGGCCTTCCGCGCCGACCCGAACTACCACATCGAGAACTTCAAGATCATCAACGCCACCACCGGGGAAGAGTACCGGTGAAGTGTGGTCTAGGACATTAATTCCGTTTGCGGGCGTAAATCCTGTTCTTGGCGGCATTTGTCCCGTTCCTGACGGTTTTCATGTCGAGCTCACGGCGAACGACCTCCGCGAGGTCCAGGCCGCTGCACCGAAGATCACGGTGCAAGGGGCTCGCTATCCCAAGAGCCTGTAGAAACTGACTGGGCTCTAAGAAGCTCCCCTATCAACCCGGCCGCTGCTACATAAGGCAATCGCCAGACCAACAGACAAGAACTTCAATACAGGGAGCTCATATGGAAATTAGACGAAGTGGCTCGCAGCCCTCAAGCAAAGGACCCGCCGACTGGTTTACCGGCACCGTGCGCATTGACCCGCTTTTCCAAGCCGCAGATCCGGCCCGCGCGGCGGGCAACAGCGTGACTTTCGAGCCCGGCGCCCGAACGGCATGGCACACCCATCCCCTGGGCCAGACCCTTGTCGTGACGGCTGGCTGCGGCCGAGCGCAGCGTTGGGGAGGTCCGATCGAGGAAATCCGGCCGGGCGACGTGATCTGGTTCCCTCCGGGCGAGAAGCATTGGCACGGCGCCGCACCCGCCACGGCCATGACGCACATCGCAATTCAGGAACACCTGAACGGGAAACCCGTTGACTGGATGGAAAAGGTGGGCGACGAGCAATACCAAGCGGAATCGGGGCATCCGGGGCCAAGGGCCAGATGACCACGTCAACGGCTACCCAAACGACTCCCGTCTACCGCCGTGACGGAATCCGCCAGCCGCGGTGCCTCGCCGCCCGGCGGACTAGTCGGAGAGTTCAAGGCACAAGACGGAATTGAATGGGCGAGCCTTCAACGGCCCTCCGTTGATTCAATTACTTGCGGAGCGGCGGAATGCAAAATTAACCTCTCGGGCCATGTGGTACGTAGGCGGCATTGGTCTAGCGCCCCGGCCAGCCCTGGGCACCTCGCGCGGCAGAACCGTTCTCGCGGTCGTTGTTGCCATTCCTGGCCCTGCGGCCTCGTCACGCCACACTCTCGCGAAGGAGGGCGTACTCGGGGTCGCCCTTGCGCCCGTGGCACCGCGATAGGCTCACCAGGGAACGGCCGGCAGGATCCCCAACGCCGCACTTGAAGAAGCCAAACAAGGGAGCGCCAGCCGACTCAGCCCGCGCCCTAGCCGCCCAGCCGAGGAGCGGTGCTCACGACTTGGTTCCGGCCAGCCACGGGGGCCGGCGCCTGGAATCCCGCGCAATAAGGCTATTCCGAAGCGGCGCCTATGCGGCCGCGGTGCCGCTGCTGCGCCGCGCCGCGGCTGTTTCCAACCGCGGCCCCGAGCTGCGCTACTACCTTGCGCAATCGCGTTTTCAGCTCGGCGACGTCGACGCTGCCCTGCGCGAGCTGCGCCGCGTCGCACGGAGCCGCGATCCCGCCGTGCGACGGGCCGCGCTTGGAAAAATCGCCGTCTTGATCCCCGGCGCCCCTGGGGCGAGCAACGCCCGGATCCTGAGGGCCCGCCGCCAGTGGGCACGCCTTCAGGCGAAGGTCGACTGTCCCCGGGTTCCCCTGCAGACCGGGCCCTGCACACACCGAAGGAGACTGCGCATCGGCTACGTCTCGGCGTTTCTCGCGCACCGCAACTGGATGAAGCCGGTCTGGGGCGTGCTGGACGCCCATGATCGCCGGGCCTTCGAGATCCACCTCTTCCTCGACCGAGGCCTCCCGAAGAGGCGCCACGGGTACGTGCCGCGCAAATCTGACCGCATCCATTTCATTGACGGCCTTTCGAACGAGGAGGCCGCCGAGCGCATCGCCTCGGCCAAGATCGACATACTGGTCGACCTGAACGCCTACAGCTACCCTCGCCGCCTCGGGCTTTTCCTTCGCAGGCCCGCACCCATCCAGGTCGGCTGGTTCGCCCTCTATTCCACGAGCGGCATCGACGCCTTCGACTACGCCATTGCCGACAAGGCCGCCTTGCGCCCCGGCGAGGAGCGCTTCTGCTCGGAAAGGATCCTGTACGTCTCCGGCTCGTACCTTGCGTTCACGGTCCGCTATCGCGTCCCCGGTGTAGTGGATCCGCCCTGCTCCCGTTCGGGGAAAGTCACGTTTGGATGCCTCGCTCCGCAGTACAAGATCACGGGCGAGGTGATCGCCGCGTTCGCAGCCATCCTTCGGGCCGTCCCGGACGCATGCCTCGTCCTCAAGAGCACGTGCATGGCCAACGCGGGAAACCGCGCGGCCGTCCGCGCCCGCTTCCTGAGCCATGGGATCTCCGGCGACCGGTTGCGCTGCGAGGGCCCGGCCGAGCACTACGCTTTTCTCAGGGCCTACGACCGCATAGACGTCGCCCTCGACACCTTCCCCTATAGCGGCGGCACCACGACGGCGGAGGCCCTCTGGCAGGGAGTCCCGGTCCTTACGATTTCCGGCGACCGATGGGCTTCCCGCACGAGCGGCACCATTCTCAAGGCGGCGGGCCTCGCCGACTGGGTTCGGCCGTCGAGGCGGTCCTTCATCCGCCGCGCCGCAGCGCTTGCGAAATCACAGGACGCCTGCGCCCGGCTCTCCATCCTCCGAGCCACCCTGCGGGACAGGCTCCGCACGTCTCGCGCGTGTGACGTGCAGGGCCTGTGTCGCCAATTGGAGAATTACTACCGCGCCATGGCGCGGGCGCCGTCAAGGCGCCCGATTGCACTCCGACCGAAGCCGTAGCCCCTGCTGTCGTCGGCTCGGGCGTCCGGATCCTGACAGGCCTGAATTCGCCGCCCTTTGCGGCGCGGACGGCGTCCATCCGCGCGGCCTTCCGGTCATTCTATCCAACCGAGGCTCGTCTTGGTCGGAGCGAACTCGATCCACTTCGTGTGCGCGGCCGCGCCACCGCGCGGATTCTTCTTCGAACCGAGGTCCTTGAATCTGACGTTGTTCTTTGCCTTGGCCTTTTTCTTTTCGGATTTCATATTGCTCCGTGTTTTTGCATTCTCGACTGTTTGTTATTCCAGGCTGAAAACTGCTCGGTATTGCCAGCCATCTGCAGTAGCAATGCTTTTTTGAAATGCAAGCACCGCTAATGGCCACACCTCCCGGGAGGACAATCGAACGTGATCTAACTCCTTTCTGGACCGTTTATTGCGTTTGGAACACCCGGACAGCAATTTTCTGGAAGCCCACCATGAAAGGCTCTGATTTCAAGTTGTAAGGGTGGTCCTCCACGTGCAGATCCCCCCAATGCCGGATACGACGCCGTCGCCAGCGCCAACCCAAAGGTTCTCGGACCGCGTCGAGGACTATGTCCGCTACCGCCCATCGTATCCCGCGGCCGTGATGGAGGCACTGCGCGAATATGCCGGGCTCGGCGCATCAAGCGTAGTCGCCGACATCGGCTCGGGGACCGGGATCTTCGCGCTATTGCTCCTGCGCAAGTGCGCACGTGTCTATGGGGTGGAGCCAAACGAGGCCATGCGCGCCGCCGGTGAACGCCTGCTCGCCGGATGGTCGAATTTCGCGAGCATCGCGGGCACTGCCGAGGCCACCAACCTGCCGGACGCCTCCGTGGACCTGGTCACCGCGGCGCAGGCGTTTCACTGGTTCGACGGGCCGGCCTGCCGCAGGGAGTTCTCTCGAATCCTCCGGAATGGAAGCCCCGTGGCGCTCGTGTGGAACGAACGGCTCGTCGACGCGACGGCCTTCCTCGCGGATTATGAATCGCTGTTGAGACGCCGCGCGGTCGACTACGAGAAGGTCAACCATACAAACGTCGATGCCGCGGCGCTCATGGCATTCTACGGCGCCGGAGGCTACGCAACCTTCGAGTTTCCCAACGAACAGCGTTTCGACCTCGCAGGCCTGCGGGGGCGCGTGCTCTCGTCGTCCTACGCGCCAAACATAGGACATCCCGGCCATGAGGCCCTGATGTCCGAGCTGGCGTCGCTGTTCGGAAGGCATGCCCAGGACGGCCACGTGACTTTCCACTACACGACCAGGCTCTTTGTCGGCCGGCTTTCCTGAGGCCGGCCGCCTTGAGGATCCATGATCAAGTCCCTACTCCAGAGGATCCTGCGCGGGGTGGGGCTGTACGTGTGGTTCAAGGAGGAGTCCTTCGCGTACGACGTCTACCGCCTCTTCAAGGATGGAAGGCCCGTAACGTGGCGAAGCCGGGAGTTGCGTTTCTACCGCGGCCTTCTTCGGCACGGGCCGCAGCCGCCGCTGGTCTTTGACGTGGGTGCGAATCGCGGGCAAAGGACCGACGTCTTCCTGAGGCTCGGCGCGCACGTGGTTGCCGTCGAGCCGGACGAGGCCAACCAGCGGCTCCTGGCGCGCAAGTACCGGGGCCGCCTCCGGAAGCGGCCCGTGACAATCGTGGGCAAGGCGGTGAGCGACGCTGTCGGGAGCGGGACGCTCCGCGTGACCTACCCCGGCTCGGGCCTGAACACGCTGAGCGAGAAATGGGTCCGGACCCTTGGGGAGAACCCCGGAAAGCTCGGGGCGCGCGTCGAGTACCCGCTCCGGCGGACGGTGGAGACGACGACGCTCGCCTCGCTGATGGAGTCCCACGGCGTGCCCCGGTACATCAAGATCGATGTCGAGGGCCACGAGCTCCCTGTGCTCCGCGGCCTGCCGCGCCCCGTGCCATTAGTCTCGTTCGAGGCCAACCTTCCCGAGTTCATGCCGGAGGCCGCGGAATGCATCGGGATCCTCGGCCGGCTCTCCCCGAACGGGCGTTTCAACCTGTCCGAGGAATGCTACAGGGGGCTTTCCTTGAGCGAATGGCAGGCCGGCCACGCGATGATCAGTATCCTTGGCCGCCTCGGCGAAAAAGCGGTCGAGATCTTCTGGAAGTGCGAGTAGCTCCGGAGCCCACCCGCCATCCCTGGGCCAAGTGGCCCGCCGCCAGCCCATCGGGAGCCAGGCCCGGCGAGGGAAGGCCGCGAGGCGCTCCGGGGCCCGAAGGCTAGCCCTCGCGGGCCTGCTGCACCTCGAGGTGCAGCGCCGCCAGCGAGACGAAGATGTCGCGCAGGAACGCCGCCAGCGACGCCACCAGAAACGCGATCGCCGAAAGGAAGAAGACGAGCATCAGCCAGCCGAGGTCCATGCGCAGCGTGGCGCCGACGAAGATCGCGATCACCAGAGCCGATGACGCCAGCATGCTCGAGGTGGCAAATGTCAGCGCCAGCCGGACGAGCTTCGCGCGTTGCCACGTGTGCTCGAGTTGAACCTCGAGGCGACGCCGCTCGGCCGCCTCCGCCTTCCTGAGGTGCGCAGCATACGCGCGGGTGCGGTCGACGATCCGGCCCATCCGGTTGGTCATCGTCAGCAGGAGCAGCCCTAGGCCGGAGATCAGGATGACGGGCGTCGTCGAGGCCTGGATTATCGGGAGCAGTGAGTTGGAGGGCAGGGTTTCCATGGCAGGGGAAACACCAAGCGTCTTTCGACGCGGCGCAACAATGATAATGCGTCCCGGCGCGGGCCGGAGAGCCCGATGACGCCCGCCGCCATCGCCTTCCTTCCCGTCTGCCTCAGGCCAGCGAGCGCGCCAGGGCGAATGGGATTGCCCCCCGATCCTGATCGCGGTTAGGGTGCCTCCCGCAATGAAACGCGCGGCTTGGTTCCTGCTCGCCATCGCATGCTCCGCCTTCGTGCGGGTGCAGCCGGTTGAGCTTTTGAACCCGTGCCCTTGCATTTGCCGCGGCTTTTGCCACTGCAAGGTTCCGGGCGCCTGCGGGATGCCGTGCTGCGGGGCCCCGACGCCCGCCTGGCAGGCATTGGCCAACGAGCAGACCGCGGGGATCCGCGGCGTCGCCCGGCGGTCCTCGGCGCATCCGCCCCAGCTTTCCGGTGCCCCCTACCTTGCACCTGGATCCGAGGTGACGGGGGCCTTCTCTGCCCTCGCCCCGTCCGCATTGGTGGCGCCCGCTGCACGTGTGCCTTTGTTCAAGGCGCACTGCAGTTTCCTGATCTAGGGCCTTCGGACCCCGTTCCGCCCGCGCCGAGGCGCGGGTCGCCCCTTCCCCGGGGTGGGCCGGCTTGGCTGTGCGCCCGCGCCCCCCCGCCACCAGACCCTGCGGTCCACCATGATAACCCATCAATTCCTACTCCTCAAACTCGCCCGTTCCCCGACCGGCACCCGCGAGGGTTTCGGCCGGCCTGAATCGCATCCGCGTATCCGGACCGCCCAAGCAAGTAATCCGCCATCGTGTACACGAGTTCCCCAGGTCTAGTCCCGCGAGCCCTCGCGCTCCTCGCTCCCGCGCTGCTGTCGGGATGCACAGGGACGCCGATCCACGAGGAAACGGCCGCCCGCAGGCAGGCCGCCGTGATAGAGGATTCCTACCGTCCCGGAGGCAAGATGCACTCTCTTCCGATCCTAAAGCCCGATTCACCGGCGGCGGAGTATCTGCGGTTCGCGCTGCTGAAGCACCCACAGGTCGAGGCTGCGTACGACGACTGGCGCGCGGCGGTCGAGGCGATCACGCCGGCCCGTTCGCTGGCCGATCCCCAGCTGGTGGCCCAGCCGAATATCACCTCCGGTAACACGTTGGCCATAATGCCCGGCCTCATGTTTGATTTCATGACGCGCGGCAAGCGCGCCGCAATGGGCCGAGAGGCCGCCGCCGCCAGCGATGTCGCCTACCGGGAATACGCCGCGGCCGTCATGCGCACCGCCGCCGGGGCGCGCAAGGCGTGGATCGAGCTCGCGTATGTCGACGAAGCCCTGCGCCTTCGCGAGGATTCGCTCCGGACGATCGACCAGTCGCTCGCGCTGGCGAGCGCCGAATACTCAACGGGAAGCGGCCCGGCCACGCTCGAGGCGCAGGCGCTCCTTCTCAATAGGTCGGGCGAACAGCGGGTGGACCTGGCGGCGCTCTACGACAGGCGCGCCGCCGCGCGTGTCCGGTTCAAGTCGGCGCTAGGCCTCGGACCCGGCGATCCGGACCCGCCGTGGCCGTCCTTCCCCCTCCAGGCCACGCCCCTGCCGCCGGAAGGAGAGCTCTGGGGCGCCGCCGAACGGGTCAACCCGGAACTCGCCAGCATGCGCGCCATGGTCGACATGGCCGTCGCCGGCGTGGAGGTCGCCCGCGCATCGCGCACGCCGGACTTCAGCGCGGGCGCCATGGTCGATTCGATGGCCAGGCCCCTGCCCCTGCGTCCGAGCGCGGCCGTCACCCTGCCGGTCTGGCGCGACAAGATCGCGGCCATAATCGCAGGCGCCGAGGCAAAAAGGGACGCTGCCGTGGCCAGGCTCGGCGCCGAGCAGGTCAACCTCGCTGCGGAGATCGCCCAGATGCTCTACATGGTGCGCGAGGCGGACCGGATGATCGAGTACTTTGACGGAGTCGCGCTCCCCAATCTCGAGCGCAGCGCCGCTTCGTCCGGGGCGGCATACCAGTCGGGCTTGGGCGGGGCCGCCATGATCCCCGAGACACAGCTGATGGTGCTTGGGATGCGCCTGGAGCGCATCGAGCTCCTTCGCCAGCGCGAAACCTCCGTGACCGACCTGCTCCTGATGTTGGCCGCTGTCGCCCCTCCCGGCTCTCCGCTGCTCGCCGGCACGGCCTCCCCGCCGCCGCAGCCCTCCGATCTTCCGCCATGATAACCTCGTCCCGCCATTTCCACCTTTCCATAGCGTTTATTCTCGCCGCCCTCGCGCCGTGCCCGCTCCGGGCCGACCAGGCCCCTTCCGCGAACGTAGCCGCGCCCAGCGAGCGGAAGGTCAAGTACTACAAGTCCACCATGATGCCCGGCGAGGTCCGCCAGACTCCAGGCAAGGACTCGATGGGCATGGACATGGTGCCCGTGTACGGAGGCGAGGACAACTCGCCGGCGGCGATCAGGATCGATGCGGCGACGATCCAGCGCATGAACCTGAGGACGTCGGTCATCGAGCGCGGCCCCGTCCGGCGGGAGATCCGAACTGTCGGCGTGGTCGCGTACGACGAGCAGGGCCTGCGGGACATCACCACGAAATACGACGGGTGGCTGCAGAAGCTAGAGGTGAGCGCGACCTGGACCCAGATAAAGGCGGGGGACCCTCTCTTCGAGATCTACTCGCCCGATCTTTACAACGCGCAGCTTAATTACCTCGTCGCCCTGGGCAGCGAGGGCGCGGCCGGCGGGCCGTTGACGCGAGCGGCTCTCTCGCGCCTGCAGCTTTTTGACGTGCCAGCGGACGTCATCGCCGACCTGGCACGTACGGGACGCGCCAGCCGCACGCTGGTCTTCCGCGCGCCGGCCGACGGCGTGGTGATCGAGAAGATGGCCGTCGAGGGCCAGATGATGAAGGCGGGCGAGAGGATCTACAGGCTCGCTGACCTCTCCACGGTGTGGGTGCTTGCGCAGATCTACGAAAATGACCTGGGCTTCGTGCGGAAGGGCCAGGCGGCTGTCGTGACCACCACCTACGGGGCACAGCGTTCGTTCAACGGCACGGTCGAGCTCCTGCTGCTCCAGGTGGAGGAGCAGACGCGCGCGGCCACCGCGCGCATCGCTCTGGCAAACGGGGACCTTTTCCTGCGCCCGGGAATGTTCGCCGACGTGCGCTTCCAGGCGGAGCTCTCCCCTTCGGCGGTCCTCGTGCCAGACACGGCGGTGCTCAGGAGCGGCGACACCGACACCGTCTTTGTCGTCAAGAGCGACGGCTCCTTCGAGCCGCGGGTGATCAGGCTCGGCGAGCGCAGCGAGGGCGACCTGTACGAGGTGCTGAGCGGCCTCAGCGCAGGCGAGCGCGTCGTCACCTCGGGACAATTCATGCTCGATTCGGAGAGCCAGTTGCGCGAGGCTGTCCAGAAGATGATCGGGGGCGGCGCCGCCCCGGCCCAATCCCAAAGCGCCTCACGCGAGCACGGGACGAATTGACTCGCGCCCTCGGCAGTCCAGCGCACCGCCCGCCATGCTAAAGTCCGTAATAGAATCCTCGATCAGGAACAAGTTCTTCGTCCTCGTAGTGACCGCGGCGGTCATCTGCGCCGGCGTCTATGCGCTGCGCGAGATCCCGCTCGATGCCATTCCCGACCTCTCGGACACGCAGGTCATCATCTATACCGAGTGGCCCGGGCAGGCCCCGCAGATCGTCCAGGACCAGGTGACCTACCCGATCACCACCAAGATGCTCTCGGTGCCCAGGGCCAAGGTCGTGCGCGGCTACTCGTTCTACGGGTTTTCCTTCGCCTACGTCATCTTCGCGGATGGCACCGACCCGTACTGGGCCCGGAGCCGCGTCCTCGAATACCTGAACGGCCTGCAGGGCGCCCTGCCCAAGGGCGTCACGCCGACCCTGGGACCGGATGCCACCGGAGTCGGCTGGGCGTTCATGTACACGCTCAACTCCAGGGACCACGACCTGGCGCAGCTGCGCTCGATGCAGGACTGGTTCCTTCGCTACCAGCTCTCGAGCGTCGAGGGAGTGGCCGAGGTGGCGTCGGTCGGGGGTTTCGTAAAGCAGTATCAGATAACGGTGGATCCGCACCGCCTGCACGCCTACAACCTGTCCATAAGCGACGTCGCGATGGCCGTGCGGAGGAGCAACGGCGAGGTCGGGGGGCGTTCAATCGAGATGTCGGAGAAGGAGTTCATCCTGCGCGTGCGCGGCTACATCACCGGGCTGGACGACCTGCGCAAGATCGCCGTGGGCCGCGGGCCGGGAGGCACGCCGATCCCGCTCGGACAGGTCGCCAACGTCCAGCTCGGACCCGACATGCGCCGCGGCATCGCCGAGCTGAACGGCGACGGCGAGACCGTGGCCGGCATCGTCGTCGTGCGCTACGGCGTCGACACGCGGCAGGTCATCCAGGCGGTGAAGGCGCGGCTTGACCAGGCGATGAAAAGCCTGCCGAAGGGTGTCAGCTACACGATCGCGTACGACCGCACCGCCCTGATCGACCGCGCCGTCAGGACGCTCGAGGAGAAGCTCATCGAGGAAAGCGCCGTCGTTGCGCTCGTCTGCTTGCTGTTCCTCTTGCATCTGCGCAGCGCGTTCGTGGCCATAGTCATCCTGCCGATCGCCGTCCTGGCCTCGATCGGAATCATGTACGGGCAGGGCATGAGCTCGAACATCATGTCGCTCGGAGGCATCGCGATCGCGGTCGGCGCCATGGTGGACGCGGTCATCATCATGATCGAGAACGCCCACAAGCACATCGAGCGCGACGGCGGCACGAAGCCGCACTGGGAGATCATCCGCGACGCCGCGGTCGAGGTCGGCCCGACCCTGTTCTACTCGCTCCTGGTCATCACCGTCTCCTTCCTGCCCGTGTTCACTCTCCAGGCCCAGGAGGGCCGGATGTTCAAGCCGCTCGCGTTCACCAAGACCTACTCGATGGCGGCGGCCGCGCTGCTCTCGATCACGCTCGCCCCCGTGCTCATGGGCTTCTTTATCCGCGGCAGGATTCCCCGGGAGGAGAAGAATCCCATCAACCGCCTGCTCATCTGGCTCTACAACCCCCTCCTCGACCTGATGATCAGGTTCCGCTGGGCCGTCATTGTCGCGTCCGCAGTCGTGGTAGCGTGGGTCTTCATGCCCTGGGACGCCTGGGTCGTGAGGCCCCTGCCCGAGGGAGGCCTGAGGCAATTCGCCAGACGCCTAGGCAGGGCCTTCCCGTACCAGAATCTGGGTTCCGAGTTCATGCCGCCGCTCTACGAGGGCGACCTCCTCTACATGCCGACCGCGTTCCCGGGAATCTCCCCGACCAAGGCACGCGAGCTGATCCAGCAGACCGACCAGATCATCCGCTCATTCCCCGAGGTGCAGAACGTCTTTGGCAAGATCGGGCGGGCCGAGACGGCCACCGATCCCGCGCCCATGGACATGATCGAGACCACGATCATGCTGAGGCAGGAGGCGGACTGGCCCGCGGTCGACTTCAGGGACGCCGCCGGCAACGTCGTCGCCCACCGGCGCCGCTCGGTCGACGAGCTCGTGGGGGCGATGAACGCCGCGGTGCAGTTTCCGGGCCTCACCAACGCATGGACCATGCCGATAAAGACGCGGATAGACATGCTGGCCACCGGGATCAAGACGCCGGTGGGTATCAAGGTCGCCGGACCCGACCTCCGGCTGCTCGAGCGGATCGGCGAGCAGATTGAGGGCGTCATCCGCCGCGTGCCCGGCACGAGCAGCGCATTCTCCGAGCGCGTCGTGGGCGGCAACTACATCGAGTTCGAGATCGACCGGGACGCCATCGCCCGTTACGGCCTCACGGTCGGCGACGTTCAGGACGTGCTGGAGGTGGCGCTCGGCGGCATGCCCCTCACCACCACCGTCGAGGGGCTCGAGCGGTACGACGTCATCCTTCGTTACGACCGAGACTACCGCGCGAACCCCGAAGCGCTGCGCGACATACTGATTCCGGTCAGGTCTGCCGGCATCGGCGGCGCCATGGCGGGCCGGGATGCCTCGGCGCCCATGGCCCAGATACCCCTCAGCGAGCTGGCTAGGGTAAGGGTGGTCGCAGCCCCGATGGGCATCAAGAGCGAGGCCGCCGTCCCCAACGCGTGGATCTACGTCGACGTGCAGGGCGTCGACATCGGCACGTACGTCCAGAGGGCCCAGCGGGCGGTCAGCGACGCGATGCTGTCCGGCGAGATCAGGGTGCCGGAGGGTTACAGCGTGTTCTGGAGCGGCCAGTATGAATACATGCAGCGGGCCCAGCAGCGCCTCATGCTCGTCGTCCCGGCGACACTCCTCATAATCATCCTCATCATCTACCTCAACACCGGCTCTCTGGTCGGGACCGCCATCATAATGCTATCGGTGCCGCTCGCCCTGGTGGGCTCGTTCTGGATGCTCTACTGGTCGGGCTACAACATGAGCGTCGCCGTCTGGGTCGGCCTGATAGCCCTCGCGGGCGTCAGCGCCGAGACCGGCGTCGTGATGCTTCTGTACCTCGAGCTCGCCTACGACGACTGGAGGAAGCGGGCCCGGCTCAACAACACCGGCGACCTTCGCGACGCCATCTATCACGGTGCCGTAAAGCGGGTGCGCCCGAAGGCGATGACCGCCGCGGTGATCATAGCGGGGTTGCTGCCGATCCTGTGGAGCCACGGTGCCGGCGCCGACGTGATGAAGCGCATCGCCACGCCGATGGTGGGCGGGGTGGTCACCTCGACCCTGATGGAGCTGCTGCTCTTCCCGGCAATCTTTTACGTCTGGCGCTCGCGCGGGCTGCCTGAGCCGGCCCGGCAGCCGGCCCCTTAGGCAAAATCAAGGGAATAAATGCCAAGAGATGCGCCGACACGGCCGGCGCTTCGCCGTACCTTGGCGTCAAACAGAAAGGACTCCACCATGCCGGTCATCAAAATCCATGTAGAGCACGAGGAGCTGGCGGCAATCAAGCGCAGGGCCGGGGAACTGGGCCTCACGGTCGAGGCCCTGGCCTACGGCGCCATCAACTGTTCGATGAGCCACGTCAAGGAGGCGTACTGCCGGGTGCGCATCGACCAGGCCGCAAGCGAGCGCGGGCACGATCTTCCGCTTTGGAGCGACAGCGCCCGGTCCGTGGCCATTTACGAGAGCATGCCCGACATCCAGCAGGGCCCCGGTCCGAAAGGCGGCCCGCTCGAGCCCGGGTCAGGAGCCAAGGCCAAGGCCGAGAGTCCGGCGCCGAAACCCTAGGTTGCGCCGGGGTTTCTAGGCGGGCCGGCCCCCCCATCAACAGGGGGCGCCAGGATTCTTGCGCGGGGAGGAGCGCGCGGGGGTCACGGGAGTGGCTTGAACTCGACGCCGAGCTCGTTGAACAGGAATGCGTATATGTCGGTCCGTTCCGCGATGATCTCGTCAAGGGAGTCCCCCATGCCGTGGCCCGCGGAATGGCTCGTTCGCAGGAGGACCGGATTGGACGACGCGTTCGCGGCCTGCAGCCGGGCGCAGAACTTCCGCGAATGCCACGGGTCGACACGCGGGTCGTTCTCGCCGGTCGTGAGAAGGATCGATGGATACTTCACCCCGTCGACCACGTGGTGATACGGCGAGTAGGCCAGCAGGGCCTTGAACTGCTCCGGATCCTTCACCGTGCCGAACTCCGTCGTGTTGAACTCGCCGTTCGTGGTCCGCTCGACGCGCAGCATGTCGTAGATCCCGACCCTGCTCACCACAGCGCGGTAAAGCTCGGGGTGCTGCGTTAGGGCCGCTCCCATCAGCAGGCCGCCGTTGCTCTCGCCAAAGATCGCCAGCCTGGCCAGGGTCGTGTATCCGTGGTCGATCAGCCACCGGGCGCACGCGTGGAAGTCGTCGAAGACGTTCTGCTTTCTCGTCAGGTTCCCTGCGACGTGCCACTGGTCGCCATACTCGCCGCCGCCGCGCAGGATCGCGAAGACCCAAACACCGCCCTGCTCCAGCCAAACGCGGCGCGAGGGCCAGGTCTGGCTCGAGGTCAGCTTCCCCGGCGTGATGCTGTAGCCGTAGCCACCGTAACCGTACAATACGGTCGGGTTCTTGCCGTCGAGCTTGGCCCCCTTCTTCCTGATGATGTCGAGCGGGACCATGGTGCCGTCCTTGGACTTCGCGAATTCGCGGATGACCTCGCAGTCCGAGTAGTCCGCGAGCGACGTCCTCACCAGCGCCG
>Ga0187855_10000543_pt1 | contig 32585 bp, 19 predicted proteins | sample June2016WEW_8_10_2_FD_132969 | JGI IMG/M metagenome (GOLD analysis project Ga0187855, IMG submission 132969) | Peatland microbial communities from SPRUCE experiment site at the Marcell Experimental Forest, Minnesota, USA - June2016WEW_8_10 | ecosystem: Environmental > Terrestrial > Soil >... | reverse complement strand
TTCGGGACATGGCGCATCAGACTTTTCGCGGCGACGCGAAATACAGAAACAGGAGGCTGATGATAGGGGTGAAGACCATAGAGCAGAAGAGAAAGCCCCAAAAGCCGATGCGCCGGTCGCGTCCCACGATTCCCGCCACCAGGCACAGCAACAAATATGCTATTACAAGCTCGACGATCATCGCGGTTTAAGCTGGGACCTCAACTTTCTCGCCCGTCTTCATGGCTGTAGCCGTCCCGCGGCCTTCCGCGAAGTGCGCAGTGCGTGTCTTGGGGCAGCGGCGCCGATCCAGGAAGCGGCCACGGCCCCTCCGCGGCTTTTGTGAAACGGGACGCCGTAGATCTTCGCGATGGCGGCGAGCATCTTCAGTTGCACGCCCGCAATCGTAGCCAGATCCACGAGCAAAATGGGGATCGGGGCGGTTCCGATGAACCACCGCCTGTAGGTCCCGACCGTCATAACGGTTCTTTGTTTTTTCGCGCTCACGACTGTTGGCTCCTTTTGGGCGGACAATCGATTTGGGCTCGCAATCGATATACGGTAAGGTGGCAATATTGTGGAAATATCTCCCGGTTTTTTTGGGGGTGCGCTGACGCCGACAAGGGCCGGGTATGGCGCGCGCTTCGCGGCGACCGGCGAACTTCAGTTGCCGGTCCAGACCTACGCCGCGGCGCGGAAGCGTGCGCCACCAACCTTAGTACATTGCGACGAGTTTAGGCTGGGGCTTCCGCTTTTTCTTCCGTCCTCTGATGGGTCCCCATGCTCGCGGCCACCTTGTGGCCTTCCTCGAACTGCGCCTTGTAATACTCCCTGACTTCGTCGGGGTTGAAGTCGAGAAATGTGCCGCCGGACTCAAAATGCTGGATGAACGTCTTGCCCAGCGCATATTCCGCCGCTCCGCAGAAGACTACCATGGCGGGCGCGCCTGCCAGGGCGCCAACCACCGGAATCTGCTTCAGCCAAAAGCCGATCGTTCCGCAGGCCAACATCTGCGGGAGAACGAAACCGGCCATGGAGCCGATAACCGCCTTGCCACTGTTTTCCTGAAACGGGACGCCATAGACCTTCGAAACGTCGGCGACCATCTTAAGTTGCACGCCTGAGACGGCGGCCCAATCCACGAATGGGACCGGAATCAAGCCGGCTCCCATGGACCACCACATGTATTTCCTGACTATCTTAAGGGCTGTGTGTTCTTTTTCGCCTACGACGATTATTACTTCCTGGGCTTTCTGTTCTTTTTCGACTACGACTGCCGACTCCGCGGCTTTCTGTTCTCTTTTGGTCACGGCTGTTTGACTCCTTCTTTTGGCTGACAATCGATTTGGGCTTGCGATCAATCTACGGTGATGTAGGGAATCTTGCATAGACCTCTCTGGTTTTTTTTCGACCGGGGGTAACGAACCACACCAAACCGGAGCAACCGGGTCTCTGCTTTTTTTTGAGACGAATCGATAAGTGACGACACTATCGGACCATCGAACTTAGATGACGAGAACGAAAACCTGCGCCGCGGGACTCTTCCTCACAGCGTTCTCGATTCTCTTTAACGACGGGTGCGGCAAGACGACGGCCCAGGGCGCCGCCCGGACGCCGGCTACGGTGGTGGTGGTCGAAACCGCTGAGCGCCGGAACGTGCCGGTCACGTTGGAACTGGCGGCCCGGACCGAGGCGGCGGCCACGGTGGAAGTCCGCGCCAACGTCGAGGGCCGGTTGATCGGGATGTCCTTTAAGGAAGGGAACATGGTCCGGAAAGGGCAGTTCCTGTTTCGCATCGATGCACGCCGGTACGAGGCCGCCGTACAGGTGGCCAGCGCCGCCGTCGAAAAGGCGGAGGCGGATCTGGAAATGGCGCGGGAGCAGCAGCATTTGGTGAATGCGCAGTCCGCGTTGCGCCAAGCCGAAGCCGCTTTCTTGAAAGCCAATCAGGACGCAGAACGCTTGAAACCGCTGGCGGCGCGCAGGGCTGTGCCGGCACGGGACCTGGACGCGGCCATCGCGGCGCAATCCTCCGCAGGGGCGGCGGTGGAGGACGCGCGCGCCACGGTGCGGACCACCACGGTGGGCGACCGCATGGGTCTGCGGCAGGCGCAGGCCAATCTGACTGCGGCCCGGGCGGCCCTCGCAACGGCGGAACTGGACCGCGAAGGGACGGCCATTCACGCTCCGATCGGCGGTCTCATCGGCCGGGTAGAAGTCTCGGTGGGCAACTACGTGGGGCGCGGCGAGTCCAATCGGCTGGCAACCATCTCGCAGTTGGATCCTATCGATGTCGACTTCAATATTTCCGAAACCCACTACTTGCACACCACTACCACGGTGGTCGACCGCGAGGCGCTTAACCGCATCGAATTGATTCTCGCCGACAACAGCGTGTACCCCTTCCGCGGCCGGTTTACGAACATCGCCCGCGCGGTGGATGAGAAGACGGGAACCCTTCTGGTGGTGGCGCAATTCCCGAACGCTAAGGGCATTCTCCTGCCCGGGATGTCTGGGCGGGTGCGCTTGGCGGACGAGAAACGGCCGGACGTCGTGTTGGTTTCCGAACGGACTCTATTCGATGTCCAGGGTTCGAAGGCCGTGTACGTAGTTACTCCTGGCGGCACGGTATCCCTCCGCCGCGTCGTGACCGAGGGGAGCTATCGGGGCAAGAGCATTGTCACCAAGGGACTCGACGGCGGCGAAACGGTGATCGTCGAGGGAATCGCAAAAATGCGGCCCGGGCAAACGGTGACCACCCAGACCGCCCAGGCCAGCCACGGCCGGTAAGCATAATGGCCCGCCACTCGATTCGTCGTCCAGTGCTCGCCAGGGTTGTCCCGCCGATCGTCCCGTTGCTGCTGCTTAGCGGCTGCATCGGGTCCCGCTACCGGCGGCCGGACGTTGCGGTTCCGACGAGCTACCGCGGAGACGTGCAAGCGCACGGCGTTCCCGGCGCGGCAGAAAATAGCGAGCATGGCAAGCCTGGCGAGCCTGGCAATCTCGGCGAACTCCGGTGGCGGGACCTGTTTCAAGACGAGGAGTTGTCGAAGCTGATCCGGGAGGCGCTCGACCACAACTTCGACGTGCAAATTGCGGCCGCGCGCGTGTTGGAAGCGAGCGCTCAACTTACCGTGGCGCGATCGGCGAGTTTCCCATCGGTGGCAGCACAGGCCGGCTACAACAATCTACGGACCGCCGAAGCCGTCAGCGGCCCTCTGCCTCCGGGCGAGTCGGCCGATAGCTCCTACACCAGCCTTTCCATCAGTGCGGGTTGGGAGCTCGATCTCTGGGGACGAATCCGGAATACGAGCGCGGCCGCGCGAGCCAGCCTGCTTGCCAGCGTGGAAGCGCGGCGGGTGGTGCTTCAAACGCTGGTGAGCGGTGTGGCGGGCGCCTACTTCCTGTTGCGCGATCTGGATCTGGAAATCGAAATTACGCAGCACGCTCTGAAGCTGCGGGAGGCCTCGCTGGAGCTGGTTCAGTTGCGCGTGGATAACGGCTATTCCTCCGAGATCGATCTGCGCCAAGCCGAAGTGCTGGTGGAAAGCGCGCACGCCGCGCTCACCGGCCTGGAACTGCAGAACGAACAGACCGAAAACCAGCTCTGCATCCTGCTCGGCCGGAATCCCGGACCGATTATCCGCGGCCGAACGCTGGTGGAACAAGGACTGGCCCCCAGGCTTCCGCCCGGCTTACCATCGACGCTGCTGGAGCGCCGGCCCGACATTCGCGCGGCGGAGCAGCAACTAATCGGCGATCACGCCTTGGTAGCGGTGGCCAAAGCCGCGTTCTTCCCCACGATTTCGTTGACGGCGTCTACCGGGTTTGAGAGCATCGCTTTGCTCGACCTTTTCAAGGCCTCCAATGGCATGTGGCTTTTCGCGCCCGCGGGAAATCTGCCGATTTTCAATGCCGGCGCGATCCGGGCCGGTGTACGCATCGCCGAGGCGCGCCGCCAGGAGGCTCTGCTCGGCTACCAGCAGACCGTGCAACAGGCTTTCCGCGAGGTGGCCGACTCGCTGGCCGCTTATCGAAGACTGGCCGAACTGCGAATCCAACAGGAGGGCCTGGTGGAGAGCCTCCGCCAAGGGGTTGATCTCGCCGATCTGGGATACCGGGGCGGCGTCGCCAGTTACCTGGAGTACCTGGATTCCGAACGCCAATTGCTCGATGCACAACTGCAGCTTGTTCAAATTCGCCGCCAGGAATTGACCAACGTGGTTACCTTGTATCGGGCCTTGGGTGGGGGATGGCAATGAAGACGTGGCGCACGCTGGAAGTGGTCGATCTGGCGGGACCGAAGTTCCAGTTGCGCGATAGGCGAGCGAAGCTCGCCTGCGCCGGCAGGAGTCCCGGCGCTGCCGGCAGGAGTGCCTGCGCCACGTGGCGGTGCAAGGGTTTCGATATTGGTGACGGACCGGCCCGGTCCGCTCGCGATGAAGCGTGCGCCACGATCGAGAGGATGCCTCAATGACGATTAGTCCGGCAAACCTGAACTCCGCCGGGCCGGCCGGAGTTTGGCCCGCCTTGCGCGTGCATGAGTGTTTTGAGATTCTCGCGGACCGGCAGCCGGAGGCGCCCGCGATCATTTCCGAGCGCGGCGCGATTACTTACGCCGAGCTGGACCAAAGGGCCAATGCGCTGGCGCACGCCCTGCTCGCGCACGGGGTGATGACGGAAGAGGCGGTGGGAGTGCTCACCGAGCGTTCGGCGTCGTTGCCGGTGGCTTTTCTGGCGATCCTCAAGGCAGGCGGAGCTTATGTACCGATGGGCGCCGATCTGCCGCCCCAGCGTCTGGCCAATATGGCCAGTCAATCGGGCATACGCTGCCTGATCGCTCTGGATGGCCTGGAACCGCCGGCGGAATTGTTAGACGCGCTCACCGGCGTGCCGGCGATTCTCAGGCCTGAGGAGTTGAACGGCAACGGCCACAGGCCCAACCGGCCGGGCAAACCAACGGATCTCGTCGCCATTCTTTTCGCCTCGGGATCCGCGGGCCAGCCGAAGGGTGTCTTGCTCCAGCACGACGCTTGCATCAACCTAGGGTACGGGCATATCGGCGCGCAAAGCATCGTCCGGGACGACCGTCTCCTGGCGGCGGCGGCGCCCGGCTTCATCCTGGGTTTCCGCGAGTTGTGCCTTCCCCTGCTGGCCGGCGCCGCCTTCGTTCCGGCCTCGCGCGCGCTGCTGGACGATCCCATTGGACTGCTCGCCGCCATGTCGCGCCATTGCGTCACCGTCGCCATGTTCACGCCATCCTACCTGCGCCTATTCCAGGGCGCCGTGCCCACCGGCCTGCGTTGCATCATGACTACCGGGGAACGCCCCAATGCCGAGGAGGCGCGGGCCTATGCGCGGAAACTGGACTACTGGAACATCCTGGGCGCGACCGAGGTCTGCGGAACCTTTTGCATGTCGCGGGTGGACCCCAATGGCGACGGCCCGCTGCCAAGTGGGCGGCCGTTCACAAACACGGCCGTTTATCTGTTAAACGACGACGGCCAGGAAGTCCCGCCGGGAGAGGCGGAAGAAATTTATGTGGTGGGTGTGGGCGTGGCGCGCGGGTATCTTAATCAGCCGGACCTGACCGCCGGCCGCTTCGTCGAAACCCAATACGGGCGGGCCTATCGTACGGGAGATATGGGGCGCTGGAACGATGACGGACAGCTTGAATCCCTTGGCCGCGCCGCGGAAAAGAACAATGATGTGGTCAAGGTTTCCGGACAATCCGTGTCGTTGGGAGAGATCGAACAGACCCTGTTGCGGCATGCTTCGGTGAGGCGTGCCGCCGCCATGCAGCATGAAGGGAAGTTGATCGCCTTCGTGGAAAGCATCTCTGCGGAAAGCAATGGGGCGGATCACGTCTCCCACGAGGACTGGCGCGGCTTCCTGGCCAAGACCCTGCCAGCTTACATGTTGCCGGCTCAGGTGACGACCATCGCCCGAATGCCCGTCGATTCGTACGGCAAAGTAGACCGGCAGGCTCTGCTCGCCCTGGCGGTCGCGGTCGACGGATCTCCGGCCCGGAATGGAACGGAGCGGGGCGCGCTCCCGCAGGGCGAAGTGGAACGGCATATCGCGGAGGTCTGGGAAGAGATTCTAGGTGTCCACTCCATCATGCGGGAAGACAATTTTTACGGCTTGGGCGGCACCAGTCTTCTGTCCATCGCGATCAGCCAACGCTTGCACGCCTTGGGCTACGCGGCCTCGCCGCAGACCATCCTGGTCTCGACGACGGTTGCCGCCCTGGCTGGAAGGATCGCTCTGGAGCCGGAGCATAAGCCGGCCTCGCCGGAGCCCGCCGCACGCCAGGACGCCGCCACCGCCGGGCAGGAGGATTTCTGGATCGCCTGGAAGCTGGGATTGGGCGGGACTGGTTCGCAGATCACGCGGGTACTGGCGGTGCGCGGGACGGTTCCCGAACCGGCGCGCTGGCAATCGGCCTGGACCCGGCTGGTGGCACGCCATGCCGCCTTGCGCACGGCTTTTTTTGGCGGTGCGGACGACAAGGTTATGTGGCACACGGTGGATTGCGTCGGCATGAGTGCCGACGCGGCACGCACGAGTGCGTGCGCCACCTCAATTAGTCTGGACCATTGCGACTCCCGGCACGACGCCCGGGAGTGCATCGCCGCGCGCTCGAATGCGCCATTCGTCCTTACCGAATCGCCGCTGGCGCGGGCCGGCCTGGTGCAGGTGGCGGAGGGCGTGGGCGAAACGCTGTTCTGGTTCGCGATGCACCATGCGGTGGTCGACGGTTTGTCTGCGCGCATCGTGCAGGAGGAGATGCATGCTCTGCTGCTGGAGCGCGCGCTGCCAGCGGCGCCCAACGGCATCGCGCAGGCCAGTCAGGCCGAACAGCAGTATCTGGCGTCCGGCGTTGCCGGGCGCGACCGCGCCTGGTGGGGGGACGAGCTGGACGCGCTGACCACCGAGGGCGGCGAAGCCTTCCACGAGTTCCCCGCGGACCATCGCCGCCCCGCCATTTCCAGCGGAGAATCCGTCGCCCCCATCGTCGAACGGCTGGATGCCGACGTCGTCGCCGCGCTGACCCGTTTGGCCCGAGCCCAGCAGGTGGGATTACATGCCCTACTGCTGACGCTTCTGGGGGCGGAGGCCAGACGGCGAGACAGCCGGCGAAGCCTGATTATCGGGACCGGGATCTCCGTCCGTCCGCCCGGCGCCGATAGAACTGTGGGCTATTTCGTCAACCTGGTGCCCGTCATCCTGAACGGGGACGAGGCACTGACGTTGGGGGCCCAAATACGCGCCACTCAGACCGCCCTGGCGGAGACCGTGGAGCATGGGCGCTATCCCTCCGGTTTGATCTACCGGGAATTCCGTCAGCGGCATCCGCACGCCCGGCCCCATTCCCGGACCTCGCTGTTCGACGTTGCCCTGACAACCAATCCGTCCCGCACGTGCGGCGATGGCAGCGCCGGTTTTTCGTTGACGCCAGCGCGGCTTCCCGGGGAACTCGCCAGTCCCGCCGCCGGCCTGGATCTTCTCTTCAGCCACGAGCCGCTCGAGGACGGCGGTGGCGGCCTGGAACTGGCGGTGGTGTGGAACCCGGACGTGTATAGCCGGAACACGGCGCAGGCATGGCTGAGCTCGTTCGCGGCCTGGGCGCGCTGGCTGGCGGAGGATATCGGCCGCGCCGACGCTCCCCTGCCGGCGCTCCTGCCCGAGGAAGCCCTGTGTCTGGCGCGATGGGAACGGGGACCGGCGGTCACGCGGCCGGCAAAGCGGTTTCACGAAGTCTTCGAGAGCGTGGCCGGCCAATATCCGCAGAGGTCCGCCGTCATCGCCGAAACCGGTGTCGAAAGCTATGCGGAGCTGGATCGCCGCGCAAACCGTATCGCGCGGGCGCTGCTCGACCATGGCGTCGTCCGCGAGGAGCCGGTGGCCGTGCTTACGGAGTGCTCGGCCGATCTGCCTGCGACTGTGCTGGGCATCTGGAAGGCGTGCGCCGCCTATCTGCCGCTAGCTCTGGAACAGCCGCCGGAACGTCTGGCCTGGATGGCTGCGGATTCGGGAGCGAGAATACTGATCGTCCTCGACGGGCACGCGGTACCGCCGTCTCTGAAACAGGCGGTGAAGACGACCCTGCGCCCTGAAGATTGGGACCGTAACGCGGCGAACTCCCAAGCGGATCGTCCGGACATCGCCGGAACGCCCCTGGATCTGGCCTATATCATCTACACCTCGGGAACGACTGGGATGCCGAAAGGCGTCCTGATTCAGCATGACAGTCTGGTCAATGCGGCCTTTATGAGTGGGGAGACATTCGGCCTCACGCCCAATGACCGCTTTTCCCTGGTTGCGACTCCCGGCTTTGACGCATCGCTTTGGGAAATGGGAGCCGCGCTGCTGCATGGCATGGCTCTTGTGCCGGTATCGCGGGCTTTGCGCGACGACCCCTGGGCCTTGAAGCAATGGTACAAAACGCATGGCGTGACGGTGGCCTTCCACGCCCCCTCCTATCTGCGCGTGAGCAAGCAAACACCTTTCGAGGGACTGCGCGTCCTGATCACAGGCGGCGAGGCGCCGAACCATGACGATGCCAGACACCACGCCAATCATCTCGCCTTCTGGAACGCCTGTGGGCCCACCGAGACCTGCATATTCGTATGCGCGGAACAGATCCCAGCGCACCCCGACGCCGGGCGTCCATTGCCGCTGGGACGGCCGTTGGCCAATATTCGCATTTCCATCCGGCGCGACAACGGCGACCCGGTGCCCCCGGGAGTAGTGGGGGAAGTCTGGCTGGGCGGCGCGGGCCTAGCGCGCGGCTATCTGAACAATCCGGACCTCACGGCGCGGCGATTCGTCGAGACAAGGGATGGGCGGTTCTATCGCTCGGGAGATCTAGGCCGCTGGACTGACGACGGCCGGTTGGAGCTTGCGGGGCGCATTGACCAGCAGATTAAACTGCATGGCCAACGCCTGGAACTGGGTGAGATCGAGCAGGCGCTCGGTTCCCATCCCGCCGTGGAAGAGGCGGTCGTCCAGGCGGAGGCGTCCAAGTACGACACCAAGGTCCTGCGGGCATTCGTTCGCCTTCGGTCCGGCGCCGCTATGCCGGCCCAGGATGAGTGGCGCGGCTATCTCGCCGACCGATTGCCTTTGTACATGGTGCCGGCTTCGGTCACTTCGGTGACCGCTATTCCGCTGACTTTCGCCGGGAAGATCGACCGGGACGCCTTGTTGCTTGTTCCTCGGGAGCGCAGCGACGGCCCCGCTAAGAACCCGCCATCGGGCGAGATGGAAACGCGGGTCGCCGCAGTGTGGAGCGATCTGCTGGGTTGCGGTGTCTGGCGCGAGGATAATTTTTTCGCCTTGGGCGGCAACAGCCTCCTGGCCGTCATCATGGCGCATCGGCTGTCGCGCGACTTGGCGCGGCCGGTTGCGGCGCGCGAGCTTTTCGCCGCTCCGACCCTGGCCGGCTTCGCCGCGCGGATCACGGAACTGGTGCGCACCGCTCTTCCTGTGGTCTCCGCCAGGAGCGATCTGGCCACTGAAGGCCAGCGGGAATTCCGAACGGCCGAAGCGGCTGGCCTCGATACCCGCACATTCACGATTCCCCTGCTGCGTGTTGTCGAGGGCCAGATGCCGTCGCTCGACCGTTGGAACACTGCATGGGCGAGTCTGGTGGCGCGGCACGAGGCTTTGCGAGCCTATTTCCGTGAAGATGCGGAAGGCCGCCTGCGACGCATGGCCGTGCCGACCGTGATGCAGACGCTGGAAAATGCGGCCCTGCCCGACAGATCCTCGGCCCGGGCCTTCGTCCGCGAGCGCCAGGGCGAGCCCTTTGTGATGGGCCAGCCCCCGCTGTGGCGGGCGGGACTAGTCGAGGTGGCGGAATCCGGCGAACACCAGTTCTGGCTGGCCCTGCATCATTCCGTGGGCGATGGCCGATCCCTCGGAATCATGATGGATGAGTTGGGCGCTCTCCTGCGTGGCGAGGAACTTCCAACGCTCACCTGCGACTTCGCGGAATCCGCTGCCCGCGAGGAAGCTTATCTGGCCGGACCGGACTGCGCGGCGGACGCTCGCTATTGGCAGGACCTCCTGGCCCGCCTGCCCGACACGGCGTTTGACGAAGGACCGCTGGATTTCCGGCGCTGCATCACCGCAAAGACTGGAAACCATCGTTTCGAGACGCGTCTCGACGCCGCCACGACGCAAGGGCTGAAAGCCCTCGCGCGGGAACAGGAGGCCAGCCTTCATGCGGTGATGCTGACCCTACTGGCGATGGAAGCGCGGCGGCGCACGGGGCGCGCGGATGTGGTCATCGGCACTACCGCCTCTGTCCGGGAAACCGCCGCTGAAGAGCAGGTGGTCGGCTACTACGTCAACATGCTGCCACTCGTGTGCCACCCGCCGCGGGATGCCGCTTTCGGCGCCGCACTGCGTGAGACGCAGCAGACTCTAGCGGCGGGTTTGCAGCATGCCCGCTATCCCTTCGCACGCATATATCGCGAGTTCTGGAGCACGCGCCCTCAGCAGCGCCACCCCGCGCGCTATCCTCTTTTCGATTTGGCGGTCACCGAGAACCCGGAGAGCGGTTCGGGGAGCGCGCAGACCGTGGCCTATGAACTCACCGCCGCTTCTCCCGGACAGGACATGGTCCTGACCCATCAAGGTCTGGCCGATGGTGGTCTGCTCCTGCAATGGCATGTGAATGCCAGTCTCTACACGAAGGAAACGGCGAGCTACTGGTTCGACGGCCTGCGTGGTTGGGCGGTATGGCTGGCGGAGGATCTCGGGCGCGCACAGGAGCCGTTGCCATCTCTGCTGCCGCGCGAGGCGACGTTGCTGGAAGGCTGGGAGCATGGCGCGCAAGTGGTTCGCCCGGCGCTGCGCTTTCATGAGCTGTTCGAAAGTGTCCTCGACACACCCAATCAGTGCGACCGCCCGGCCATCGTCACGGAGGCTGGTATCACGACTTATGGGGCGCTCGATCGGCAGGCCAACGCCATCGCGCATAGTCTCTTGTTGCGCGGCGCCCCGCCAGGCATCGTCATCGGGGTTCTGACGAGCCGGTCCGCGAACCTGCCGGCGACGGTTTTAGGCATCTGGAAGGCCGGCGCCGTCTATCTGCCGCTAGCCGCCGACCTGCCACCGGAACGCCTGGTCTTCATGGCCCGCGATGCCGGGATCGCCCAATTGATCGTTCTAGATGGCATGGCGATCCCGCCTGAGCTGGCCCGGGACCTGCCCGCTCCGCTTCGCCCGGAAGAGATGGACGCCGAGTTCCGCCGCACACATGCGCATCGGCCGACGCCGCCCGGTAGCACGGGCGATGCCGCGTACATCATCTACACCTCGGGTTCCACAGGCCGTCCCAAGGGTACGCTGATCGGCCATGACGCATACGTCAACTCGGTGCTCGGAACTGGCGAAACCATTGGCCTGACGCGCGACGATCGCAGCCTGATGTTTGCATCGCCGTCCTTCGACGTCTCCTTGTCGGATATCGGGCTGCCCCTGGCATTCGGCGCAGCGCTGTGTCCGGTTCCCTACGAGGTTCTCAGTTCGCCCAACCGTTTCCGCGCCTTCCTGGCCGCGCTGGATGTCACTGTGGCCGACATCACACCCACTTATCTGCGGCTTTTCGACGGAGCCGCGTTGCCTTCGCTCCGCGTCCTCGTCACCGGCGGAGAGGCGCCGTTTCCGGCGGATGTCGAGATCTATGCGGATCGGCACCTGTACTTCAACGCCTATGGGCCCACCGAGAACACCATAACCAGCACCATAGGGAGGCTGCATGCCAGAGACCAGGGCAGCCTCTCGTGCGGCCGCCCCCTGCCAAATACCAGCATCCACATTTGCGACCCGGACGGGAATGCTGTCGCCCCCGGCGTGATCGGCGAACTCTGGCTCGGGGGCACCGGCTTGGCGCGGAGCTATGTGGGACGGCCGGACCTCACCGCTACCGCTTTCGTGGAAACGGCCCGGGGACGGCGCTACCGCTCTGGCGATTTGGGACGTTGGCGCGCCACGGGCGAGATCGAAATCCTCGGCCGTACCGACGATCAGGTGAAGTTGAACGGCATTCGTGTCGAGTTGGGGGAAATTGAACACGCCGTGGGCAGCCATCCGGACATCGCGCAGGCGGTGACGGTGCTGGATGGCGATGCGGGAGCGCATAGCCTTCGGGCGTTCGTCCGCACGCTGCCGGGAAGGGAAGCCCCGACGGAAGAGATCTGGCGCGAGTACCTGGCGGGCCGGCTGCCGGCCTATATGATTCCGTCCGCAGTGATCGCCGTTCCTGCCATCCCCCTATCCAATTCCGGCAAGGTGGACAAGGCTGCCCTGAAGACGCTGCTTGCCGGACGTTCGCCGCGGGGCGAAGCGTGTCCGCCGCTCCCGGGCCTGGAAACGGAGATCGCCCGTTTGTGGGGCGAACTGCTAGGCCACGACCCCGACACGATCCATCGCGACGACAACTTCTTCGCCCTGGGCGGGCATAGCCTGCTGGCGATCGCCGTGGCGCACCGCCTCGAGAAGGTACTCGGCCATCCCATCCCCGCCCGCGAACTGTTCGCGGAACCGACGCTGCACGGCTTCGCTCATCGGATCGGCCAACTCGGCGGTGAACCGGGCATTCAGCCAGCCGTCTTTTCCTCGGATCGGGCGACGGAGGGCCAGCGCGAATTCTGGGTCGCCGAACAGGCCGGCCTCGACACCCGCGGCTTCAACATTTCCTTGACCCTAGCCGTCCGCGGCGAAGTCCCACGCGACGCCGAATGGAGCGCGGCATGGGCGGCGCTGGTGATGCGGCATGATGCACTGCGCACCGGCTTCTACCAGGATGCGGACGGCGTGCTGCGACGCTCCGTGGCGCACGCTTCAGCGGGGGTGCCCTCCGGGCCCGGCGAACTTCAGTTCGCCGTACTGTCGGCTGAAGCCGACAGCGGAACGCCGCCCAGAAACCCACGCGGGAAGTTAGGCGAGCATAGCTCGCCTGCGCCGGCAAGAGTGCCGGCGCGGCAGGCAGGGGTGCCTGCGCCACGAAGCGGTTCAAGGTTTTCGACATTGGTGACGGACCGCCCTGGTCTGCCCGCGCTGAAGCGTGCGCCACACGCCAGCTATATCCGGGAACGCCAGACGGAACCATTCGTCATGGAGTCGCCCTCCCTGTGGCGCGCAGGTCTGGTGCATGTGGCGGGCACGGACCAGCATGTGTTCTGGCTCGCATTGCACCATTCAGTGGGGGACGGCGTCTCGCTCGGGGTCCTGACGGAAGAATTGTCCACTCTCCTGCGAGGGGAAACGCTGGCCCCGATCGCGGGCAACTTCGATCATTCGGCCGGCCAGGAGGAGCATTATCTGGCCGGAGCCGTGTGCGTGGAAGACGCGCTCTATTGGCAGAAAATCCTGGGAGGGATCGCCGGCGAAGAATGGCCACTGGACTTCCCCCGCCCCCTGGCACGCACGGCACAACACACCAAGGGAGCCCATAGCTTTCGTATCCGGCTAAATGTCTCCACCGCCGCCGGTCTGCGCGATTTCGCTCAAACGAATGGCGCCAGCCTGCATGCCCTGATGCTGACGATCATGGCCCAGGAGGTGCGGCGGCGCACTGGACGGAGCGAATTTCTGCTGGGTACCGCGGCTTCCACCCGCGACTCCGCCAGCGAAGCGCGCATCGTCGGCTACTACGTGAACATGCTGCCCGTGCCTTGCAGGCTCGATCGCCGCGAGTCCATCGAACAGGCCCTGCGGACCATGCAGCGCAGTCTGGCGGAGGGGTTGCAGCACGCTCGGTACCCATTCGCCCGCATGTACCGGGACTTCCGCCAGGATGCCGCCACTGCGCCTCACCCGGCGCGTTATCCCCTGTTCGATTTTGCGGTAATCGAGAATCCAGGTGGGGCAGGCACTCAGGCCGCCGAACTCGCTCTCCTGGCGGGCAATGCCGCCAGCTACGAGCTACACGTGAACGCGCCCGCCCAAGACATGGCTCTGGTACACGAAGGCCAGCCGGACGGCAGCTTGATCCTGCAATGGTATGTCAACGCCGCCATCTACGAAAAGGAAACCGCCGAGGTTTGGTTCGACTCCCTGGCCGGATGGGCGCGTTTCCTGGCGGCGGGCAGGCGGCTCTCGGGATCTCTGTGGCCCGCCTTACTGCCGGAAGAGGAGCAACTGCTGGCTGGTTGGGAGCGCGGTCCCACTCTGCCTCACCCTGCGCCCAGCTTACCCGCGCTATTCGAACATTGGGCACGGATTCAGCCCGAACGCCCCGCCCTGATCGCCGAACAAGGGGCGCAAAGCTATGCGGTGTTGAACGCCAGATCGAACGCCCTGGCCCATGCTCTGCTCGCCCTGGGCGTGGCGCGGCAAGAACCGGTCGGGGTATTCACGGACCGCTCCCTCGCCCTGCCGGAGACGGTGTTGTCCATCTGGAAAGCGGGCGGATGTTACCTGCCGCTGGTCAGAGATCTGCCGGCCGACCGTCTGGCCTTTATGGCACGCGACGCCGGAATACGGGTGCTGGTGGTTCTTGACGGGCATCCACTTCCGGGGCGGCTGGCCGAGACCGGCTGCAAGGTCTTCCGGCCGGAAAGCCTCTCGGAAGCGTTCCTCCGCGGGCATGGCCAGCCGCCCGAAATCGGGGACGGCGTCGGGGGTTCGGACCTGGCCTGCATCATCTATACCTCCGGGTCCACGGGAGTGCCCAAGGGGGTTATGTTGCACCACCAGGGGCTGATCAATCTTGGCGTGGCTATGGACGCCACGCTGGATATCCGCTCCGACGACAGAGCCTTGCTGGTCGCGTCGCCTTCCTTCGACGCGTGGATTGCCGATCTGGCCATGGCCTGGACGGCCGGAGCGGCGGTGGTTCCGATCCTGCGCGGCGAGATGGACGATATCGCGGTCATGCGAGAGAAGATAGCCCGTCTTGGAGTGAGCACCGCCACCATGACGCCATCCTATCTCCGCCTTTTCGAGCAGGCGGACCTTCCCGGCCTGCGCCTCCTGATAACCGCGGGCGAGCCGCCCCATCGTGCCGATGCCCTGCACTATGCCGCGCGACTCCGCTACGTCAATGGCTACGGCCCGACCGAGAACACGGTGGCCGTCAGCTATGGGCATATAGCGGCCCACGCCCAACGGCTGACGGCGGGGAAGCCCTTGGCAAATACGTCTGTCCATATCCGCGACAGCGAGGGCGAGCCGGTTCCGCCTGGGGCAGTAGGGCTCGTCTGGCTGGGCGGGATGGGACTCGCCACTGGGTATCTGAACCGTCCCGACCTTACCGCCGCCAGCTTCGTGGAAACTCCCGCGGGCCGGCTCTATTCGACGGGCGATTTAGGACGTTGGACGCGCACCGGCGAACTGCAGATCCTGGGGCGCTCCGACGGACAGGTGAAACTGCGCGGGCAGCGGGTGGAACTGGGCGAAATCGAGCATTGGCTCGGCACGCATCCGGGCGTGCGGCAAGGAGTCGCCATCGTGGAAACCCAACCCGACGGCACGCAAATCTTGTGGGCTTTCGTCTGCTTGCAGTCCGGGGCGCGCGAGCCCAGCCCGGCGGCATGGCACGACTACTTGTCCCGGACGCTGCCCTCCTATATGGTGCCGGCGGCCGTGCTCCAGGTGCCGGCCATCCCGGTAAATACTTCCGGCAAGGTGGATCGGGCGGCGCTGTTGCGCGTGGTTTCCGATCGGGGAGCCATCCCCGCCGACGCGGCCGGCGGCGAACGCCAGGGCACCCAGCCCCGCGATGGCATAGAGCAGCGCATCGCGGAAGTTTGGGCGGAGTGCCTCAAACGCGAGTCCATCGCCCGCGAGGACAGTTTCTTCGATCTCGGGGGCGACAGCCTGCGGGCCATTTCCGTTGTGAGTCAGCTTCGGCGCACGTTCCACTGCGACATCAACGATCTCTACGAGCATCCGCGACTAGCGGATTTCGCCGCCGTTTGCCGGCCGCGGCCCGAGCATCTGCGGACGCTGATCCGATCCGCCGCCCGGCATTGGCAAGGCTACCGGGACAACCTCGCCGCCTATGAGGCGGAACGCGACGCGGCTCTGGATGCCGCGCGGCGCGCCTATGAGACGCGGAATCAGTCCTACGGGCTGAACGGCGGAGGGGAACGCCGAGATTATAGACGAGTTCTCCTGACTGGGGCGACCGGCTATCTCGGCAGCTATCTTCTGCGCGAACTGCTCGCGAACCGGAACCGCCAGGTTACCGTCCTGGTGCGCGGCGGCGACGACCGCACGGCACGCGCCCGCCTGGGCGAGACTCTGTGCCACGATTTCGGTCCGGACGAGGGCGCCGCGTTGCGGGACGATTCCCGGCTTACGGTGCTGTCGGGCGATTTGCGCCGAAACGATCTGGGCCTATCGCCGCAGGTCCACGATCGCCTGGCGAACAGCCTGCAGGCGGTTTTTCACTGCGCCGCCAACGTGAAGCATTTCGGCCATTATTGGGAATTCCATGCAGACAATGTGGCCGCCACCGCGCGATTGCTGAAACTGGCAGCTCATCGCGCGGCGGACCCTGCGGATTTCCACCTGGTTTCCACCCTCTCGGTATGCGGGAAGGCCCCTGAAGCCGGTTTCCGGCTCTTCACGGAATACGATGCCGTGCCCGAAGTGTTGGATGAGAACTACTACATCCGCAGCAAGCAGGAGGCTGAGCGGCTGGTGGTCGCGGCCCGACGGGATCTCGCCAATGCCTCGATCCACCGCGTCGGCAATCTGGTCTTTGCCGCCGAGGGCGGACCGCTGCAATCCAATATCGGGGAGAACGCCTTCTTCCGGCAAATCGCCGCTTTCCTGCGCCTGGGAGTGGCGCCCGACGATGCTCATCTGTGGCTGTGTCATGTGGATATGGTGGCGCGCGGACTGGTGCTGCTGGCGGGCGCGGCCGATCTGACAAACGAAGCCCATCATATTGAAAATGCACGAAGAGATACGCTAGCGGAGTTCGTCACCGCGGCTGAGGGAGTCCGCGCCTGCGCTTTCGACGGCTTTCTGCAGCGGCTGGAACAGGCGGTGGACGAACCCGAGATGGATGCCGCGCTGACCGAGACCCTGGAGAACTTTGGGCTATATCGCGGCATCGCGCCGCAGGAGCGGGCGCGCCGTCTGGAAATCGTCTCCGGGCGCACCCAGACCCTGCTGACCCGGCTGGGGTTTGCCTGGCCGCAGGTCCCGCTGGCAGGGCAGGCAGAGATGCTGCGCCAAGCGAGGCGTCTTTTCTCCCCGCCGTCATTGTCGAATGCCGCTACAGGGGCATCATGTTGACATGTGGCGTGGCGCACGCCTTAGCGTGCTGCGGCGAACTTCAGTTCGCCGAACTGTCGGCTGAAGCCGACAGCGGCACGCTGAAGCGTGCGCTACAAGGCTAGTGCCCCATGAATCAACTGAAGCGGTTCGGCATCTTTGCGTTCCTGCAGCGTGAAACCCACGCTCTGGACCGGAAACTGCTGGTACTGACCGCCACTTCCGGCATTGCCAATGCGATGAACCTGGCGGTGATCAATGCCGCGGTCGACGCCTTGAAAAACGGGGGACCATCCTGGCAGCATTTTTTGTGGTTCGGCCTGTCCATCGCGCTGTTCGTCTATTCGCTGCGCTACATTCTCTATGAATCCACCAGGATTACCGAGGCCGCCATTTGCAGCGTCCGTTTGCGGCTGGCCGACAAGATCCGCCGCTCCGACCTGATGGCGCTGGAATCCATCGGCGAGGGCGATATTCATTCCCGAATCAGCCGCGACACGGCGGCCATCGCCCAGGCAGCGCGGCCGCTGTTCGCCGCCGCCCAAGGCGCCGTCATGATCGTCTGCACCATGGGCTATATCGCCCTGGTGTCGCCGGTCGCCATGCTGCTTTGCGTCATCCTGATCGCAGCCGGCGCCGGCAAATATTTCAAGGACCGCGCAGCCTATGACCAGGGCTTGCAGGAGGCATCGAAACAGGAAGACGAGCTTTCCGAATCTCTCAATGGCTTGCTGAAGGGATTCAAGGAACTCCGCATCAACAAACTGAAAAGCGACGACGTATTCGAGGAATTCCAATCGACCGCCACGCGCGTCCGCGAAGTGCGCACGCGCGTCATGGTTCTCTTCTCGAACAATATTATCTTCATCGAAATGTTTTTCGTCATCCTGCTGGGGGCTGTCGCGTTTGTGCTGCCCGTCATAGCGACATCGTTTTCAGGATCGGCTGCGAAGATTGTGGCTGCCATTCTGTTCTTTTTTGGACCGCTGACCAACGTGGTTGTAATGATCCCCTTGCTCTCGCAAGTGAATGTGACGGTGGACAATCTGCAGCGCCTGGAAGCGACCCTGGACGGGGGTTTGGCGAAAACCGCCGAATACGAAGCATCGCCCCTGGTCGACATGAGTTCCTTCAACGCGATCCGGTTCGAAGGAGTCTCGTTCACCTATCGAGACCCCGACGGCAACGCCACGTTTCAGGCCGGCCCCATCGACGGCGAAGTCCGGCGCGGTGAGATCCTGTTCCTGATCGGCGGCAACGGCAGCGGCAAGACCACCTTCCTGAAGCTATTCACTGCGTTGTACTGGCCGGCGCAGGGGGTTATCTGGGTCGACGATGCGGAGATCGGTCCGGCCAACATCCAATCCTACCGCAACCTGTTTTCCGCCATCTTCTCGGACTTCCATTTGTTCGACAAACTGCACGGACTGAGCGATGCAGCGCCGGAACGCGTCAACGCCTTGCTGCAGTTGATGGAGCTATCCCACAAGACGGCTTTTGGCGACGGACGCTTCACCAACACGCATCTCTCGACCGGACAGCGCAAGCGCTTGGCCTTGGTGGTGTCCTATCTTGAGGACAAGCCCGTGTATATCTTCGACGAAGTGGCAGCCGACCAGGACCCGCATTTTCGCCGCTACTTCTATGAAACGCTGCTGCCTGAATTGAAGAGCGCCGGCAAGACGGTGGTTGTGGTGACGCACGACGACCGATATTTCCACGTCGCGGACCGGGTGCTGCAAATGGATTACGGCAAGTTAAGCGACGTTCCCCGGCGATCGTGAATGCCGGGCAATTCCGTAGGATCGACAACCGGCAATATGACGATGGGGCGCTCGGCATCGCGGTAAGCGAGGGCTGCCGCATAATCGGAAGCCAGACGGAGATCGTGAAGCGACCACGCTTGGGACGCGCCCGTGTCGTTCGAAAGATGGATGAATCGGGCCGTTTGGCCAGGCCGCAGTGTCACGCGGAAACCATCGAGCGGCGCGGAAAGCCCGTCGCTACTGGCTTTGATGTAGGCCTCCTTGCGTGTCCAGCAGAGATAGAATCCATGCTCGCGCTGGTTCGCCGGGAGTGACATCAGTTCGGCCGCCTCCTCGGAACAGAAAAACCGGTCCGCAATACTCTGCATGTCCGGTAGCGGGCGGATCCGCTCGACATCGATACCGAGTTCGCAGCCGGCCGTGAACGCAAACACGGCGAGCGAACCCGAATGCGACAAGTTGAAGTCGATACCCTCCGAGCCGGCAATGGCAGGCTTCCCCTTAGGCCCGTACCGGAACAGGAAGCCGGCCGGAGGGATGTTCAGATATCGTCCTAGCAGAATTCGCAGGATGCCGCGCGCGACGACAAACGAATTCCGGTGGCGCTCAAATCGGAATTGCGCAGCGCGGCCTTTCTCGTCCGGGCTTAAATATGGCTCAAACGATACGGCGACGGAACTCGGTGTCTCCGTACGGACGGGCCATATATGGACAATTCGCCCCGAGAGGTCGAACGAATAACTCGCTATGTCTTGCGGTTCCATCGATTATGACGGGATCGGTTCAAAATGCCCTAAGTGCTCCGCTGCATGCTTCGGTTGCCGACCAAGGACCAGATGCAGCGTCCGGTCCTGTGAAGCGCCGCTCGCGTCAGTTGACGCAAAGGCGCTCGGCCACTTGGCTGAGCCCCCTGTCTGTCGGGCGCGGCAGACGAGGGCGAGCTAAAACACCGCGACATCGACCTTGACGACCTGCCCGGTTTGCATGAAATCAACGGCTGTGGCAATCCGTGCCGCGATTGGCCGTAGGGTCGGCCAAGTGATTCGAGGACAGGACGAGAAGAGCCAGCTTACGCCTCATTAGGTTCTGCTGATACTGGATGTTCTGATCGCAAGTAAGCAGGATGTCGAACCCAGCTTGCTCGGCCGCGTCAAGCAGGACGCCGTTCTCTAATCCTTGCCATCCTAGTTCGTCCGCCCGCACGACTTCATGTCCTCGCAAAAACCGGGCAAGTGCGGCTGGCGTGTTGGCGTCGAACAGGATCTTCACGCAACCGCCGCAGGCTCCAGGGAGCTCTTGGCAAAGGTAAGAACATGATGCACTTGCTCTCGATTAACTGACGGAAACCACTCCAGGAACTCGTCTATGGTTGAACCCCGGTCGAGGTGCTCAAACAGGGCGGCAACCGGCAGGCGCGTACCCCGGAAGCACCAGGCACCACCAAGTTTCCCTGGGGCTCGGTCGACGGCGCTACAAAGGCTCCAATCCATACTGTTAGTTTATCGGATCGGAAACATACCAGGACACTGGCTGCCCGCTTAAGTGAACGTATTGCATCTAAACTGTGCCCGCCTGCTGGCTGGCACGCCGCGGATCGGGCAGCGCGCGGCGGTCCAGCTTGCCGCCCGAGGTTGTCGGTAGGGAGCTCATGAGGACGAGGCGCGCGGGCACCATATAGCCGGGTAACGCGGCGGCGGCCAGGGCGCGCAGTTCGTGGACGGAAGGCGGCGCGTCATGCTCGACCGGAACCAGCCAGGCGGCCAGGTTTTGTTCGCCGGTGGAGTCGCGCCAGGCGGTTACGGCCGCTTCGCGGACCAATCCCGTGCCAGTGAAGAATGCCTCCACCTCGGCGGGCTCCACGCGGTAGCCCCCGATCTTGACTTGAAAATCGCGCCGCCCAAGATGCAGCAGACAGCCATCGGGCAGCAGCCGGCCCATCTCACCGGTGCGGAACAGACGCCGGTCGCCGCCTTCCGGGTCGGGCAGAAACGCCGCCTCAGTCAGCTCGGGACGGTTCCAGTAGCCGCGGGAAAGATAGCGGCTCCGCACGAAGATTTCGCCGGGACTGCCCGCGGCCACCGGGCTCCCCTCGGTATCCAACAGGAGCAACTCGACATCCTCCGCCGCATAGCCGGCCGGCACGGCACCGCCCTCAATCCGAGTACCGGCGTCGACCGGGAACTGGCAGATGGGGCTGATCTCCGAACCGCCCAAGTTCACGATCATGCGGCAGGCTTCGGAGAAATGCCGCTGGTAGAGATGCACGTCACAAGCATAGACAGGTTCGCTGCCCAGTTCGATCAGGCGCATGGCCGGGAACCGGTCGTCCGGAGTGAGCAGGCCGCAGAGGTGCCTGAATGTAGTGGCCACGGCGAAGAATACCGTAATCTGTTTTTGCCGCAGCCAGGCGGGCAGGGTTGTGAGACCTTCACGCTGCACGTCGAAGGTAAGCAGCGCGGCGCCGTTGAGCAGGGCGCAATAGATATCCCGCACGGCGCCGGCAAAGCTCGGCGGATAGAGCAGCGCCAAACGGTCCGCTGCCGATATCCGCCCGCTGTTGGTGTAGACCATGGTCAGATGCAGCACGTAGCGATGGTCGTGCATGACTCCCTTGGGCTTTCCGGTGGAACCCGAGGTGAAGACCACGAATGCAAGAGCGGCGGGGGAGATGGTCAGGCAGGGATTCTCTTCGGAAAGGCCCGGCTCCAAGGTGTCGAAGTTCACCAGCGGCACGGCCGAAAGCGCCTCGGCTTGTTCCATTCGGGGGTAATCTGCAATCAGCAGGGCCGGCTGGGTTTCCGCAAGGATCGCCGCCATCCTCGCCATGGGCTGCGATGCATCCAGGGCGACATAGAACTTCCCCGCCTTCAGCACACCCAGCATGGCTGCTACAACCGGGACACCATTTCCAAGCAGCAGCGCCACCGGCTCCGGCCCCGCGCCACGCACGGCCAGGACGGCGCGCGCGATGCGGTTCGCCAACCGGTTCAGGTCGCGATAAGTGAGGGCGGTTCCGGAATCCTCGATGGCGATCCGGTCCGGATACATGCGCGCCTGCTGCTCGAACCGCGCTGGGATGGATTGCTCCACGCCGGACCTGGGGAACTGGTCGAAGCGGCTCCGGCTTTTCTCGATAGAGTGTTCCAGAGAAGTTGGCATGATATGGGAATGCAGTGGATCAGGCCCGGCAGAGGGCTTCCTCGAAGGGATCGACGATCCTCACGCGGGAGAGAAAGGCGGCAACGGCGGGGCTGCCGCGGAGCCGCAGGAGATCGATCGTGAGCGGGAGTTCCGTGCAGCCGGCCAGAACGCAATCATAGTCCCGCCCGGCTCGCAGTATGGTTTCGAAGAACTGGTTGCCAAGCTCCACCGCCCGGCGGTCGTCGAGAGCTTTTACGCCTTCGAAGATGGCGCGCATCAAAAGACGGTTCAGCGTGGGCGGCGGCTCTTCGAAAGCTATGCCGGCGTCGCGGAAAGGCGTCGAAAACACCCGACCCATGCGGGCACCCTCCGCTGCCAGCACCAACGTCTTTCGGCAGGACTGGAACTTGAGCGCCTCCATGGTTGCATCCACTAGGGAGATCATCTGCACTTCGCATGGTCGTCCTGGTGCAGCTTGCCGGAGGTCGTCTTCCAGCAGCCGCCAGAAGTAATGGGCGGAATTGCAGGCGATGATGCAACGGGCCGGCTGGCTGGCCGGACCAGCGAGACCCACGGCAAGCCTTACGGCGCCGGCCAGCCGCAAAGCCATTTCGCGGCACAATGGAGTGTCCGGGCCGTCCTCGCCCAAAATGATCGTGGAGCGGTCAGGCATGGAGCAGGCCTGATAGAGCACCACGGCACGCGAATCCCGGAAGCGTGCGCACGCCCGGCGGAAAGCCATGGCGCCGGCCAGCGGCCCCATGCCTCCAATGAGTGCCAGCGGCGGTTGGAGCGGGCGAACCGGAAAGAGGCAAAACACCTCTTCCGGCTGGTCCTGGTCGGTGACGGTCAAGCCGTTCAAACGCCTGCGCAACGCGTTCTCGTGCAACGCCGCTTCATAGCGAGCCATAGCCTGGACCGCGGCCTCGTATTGTTCGAACCGACGCACCGGCGCCTGAAGCTTCTTGGGCGCCATGGCGGGTTGTGAGGCGGGCATTAAGCGTGTGCACCACTGGCGGCCAGGAGCTTGGTTTCCCCGCCGGCTAGCTCGGTCCGCATTATCTCCGTCAATTTCCGCATGACCAGTGCGAGATTTCGCAGATAACCGCGGAAGACGGAACCGGCCCGCTCAGCGTCGAATTGTGTTTTAGCGGCCGCCAGGTACCGATCGAGAGCCTCCACTACTACCAGAAAGTGATCGGCCTCGGTGTCGTCCTCCACATGGGCGGCAATGTAGGTGATGGCTTTGCGGCGCTCTTCCGCGGTGAGCCGGGAGTGTTGCTGGAAATAGGCGTCTGCCGCCGGTAGGGCGATGGTGTACTCGCCATGGTTGTAAATCTCCGAGAACATGTTGGTCAGCAGGCCGTCGGGGATGTCCTCCACCACCATCTTGCGGTAAGTCCATCGGCAGAACTGCTGGGCTTCGGGGAGACGGTATTTCCGCAACTGCCAGAGATCGCCGCCGGTGAGAGCTTCCGCAAAATCGTCGTAGAGCTCCGCGTGTGTGTGGCCGTCGAAGTCCAGGCCGAGATCCTCGTAACTGGTGGCTGCATTTCGCGCGGCGGCGAGATATAGGTTGGACCGGTCCAGATCTTCCGCACGCTCGGCGGTTCTTTGCAGGCGGCAGGAGAGCCCATAGATCGCCAACATCTTCAGATGCGTGGCCTTCCAGGAGCCGGCGAAAGTGCACAGCAGATCCCGCGACCATACCGCTGAGGGGAGCATACGGAAGAACTCTTCGATGTTTTCTACGGCAACCTGCTCCGCGGAGAAGGCTTGCCGTAGCGTGTCCCGGAGTTCCGCGCGAGGGACCAGAGAGATTACAGGGTCGACGATGGAGGTTAGGGAAGTGGACGTATGCATTGGTGAGACTCCTTATTTTGGAAATGGAACGGCGGAAGAATCGCCGCCGATACTTGGCAGCCGAAAGCCCTCAGGGGCCAGGCTAGGGGCTCGGCGCGGTACCGGGAGATCGCCCCACAAAAGCGCCGGAATTATCGCGGAGGTACACCCAAGTTGCCATTCTTTCCGCGTATTCGTGCTTGCACGCGTCGGCCTGCGGGTATGGCTGCATGGCCGCGCCAGATCGCACACTGCTCTTCTTTTATCGATCAGAGCCAGATGCGGGAAGTCTTCCGGATGTTCGTTCCGCGCCATGCCATCCTCCCGTGCGATACAATACCGACCGAATCGTCGGCCAACGTTGAGGGAGAAGTTGAACGACTTGCGTTAAGAGTGGACTCCGGCCGAGGATATTCTCTCTGAATGTTTGCCGCAGTGCGGTGCGGAATTGCAGTCGAGGCGATTTTGGCTGGCGGGTCCGGCTAACCGAGCGAAACGCCGGCATAGCAAATGGACGGGTCGTTGCGGCTCGGATCCTAATGCCCTGGGAATGAACGTCGCCGGTTCGCGCGATTCGGCTGCGGCCAGGCTACAAAAATGTCACACGAAAAACACTTGGGCCGTAAACAAGTGAAATTCGCAACAAAAATCTGGTGCGGAGAGGGGGACTTGAACCCCCACGAGATTGCTCCCGCTAGCACCTCAAGCTAGTGCGTCTGCCAATTCCGCCACCTCCGCAATGGTTGCTACTTCTTCGGCTGGACCGGCGCGGCAGGCGCCTTCTGGGGCGCGGCCGGGATGTTGAGCGGCGCCGTCTTGCCCTGAGCGCTGCCTGGCTTCCCCGGCGTCACCGAAATCGGCCCCGGTTTGGCCGGCGCCGGCGCTGTCTTGGCCGGTGTGGTCTGCTTCGCGCCCGACGAGTCCAGAACCGTCTTGCCCGGGCCCCCGTTGCCGCGCGTGGCCAAGATGGAAAGCGACATCGATGTGATCATAAAGACGATGGCCGACACCGTGGTGGCTTTCGACAGCAGCGTGGCGGAACCGCGCGGTCCGAAAGCAGTCTGCGAACCCATACCGCCAAAAGCTCCCGCCAAGTCGGCCGCCTTCCCGCTTTGCAGCAGCACCACAATGATCAGGAAGACGCAGACGATTACGTGGATAAGTGTGATCAGGATATACATCGCGTCTTTTCAGTATAGAAAACCGGGCAGCCGCCGGTCAAACGCGCGATGCCAGGCAAGCGGGGGTGCGGTGGCCCCCTAAACGGCGCGCGCTTTGCGGACGGCGCGGCCGGCTTCGGATTTGGGCGGCTTCTTGGTGGCTTGCGACAGCCGCCGCACCTGGTCGCTGACGCATACCAGGAACATGGGCTGGCGGGCATTCTTGAGCAGATCGATGATCCGGTCGGGCGCCTCTTCCATATAAATGGATTTGCCATCGGTGAGCAGATGGACTTCCGACTCGCTCTGGAGAGCCTCGCTGAGGCGCTTGCCCATGTCCTTCTGCAGGAAGCGCAGCACGCGCCGGATCTTCTGGAGCGAGAATCCTTTCCGCCGCAGCTCGGCGATGACGGATACCTCCAGCACCTCCTGAGCAAGGTAAACACGCTTGTGACCGTCCTGGCGCGGGGAGACGACATTCCGCTCATCCCACCATTGCAACTGGCGCAGGCTGACGCCGCAGATACGAGCCACGTCCGTGCTGGTGAATTGGTCGCTGTCGGGCAGAACAGCAGGCCGCAGTTTTTTTGTTTTGAACATTTCGCGCCGCCTTCGGTTCGGAAAATTTGCCGCCATTCTGGATTGTACTTGAGTGGCTTGCGGTGTCAATAGGCATTTCGAGACTTTTCGGGGCGCGGTGGCGGCGGCGGGACGGCGCGGCCTGGGGTAGCCGGGCGGGGACGCGCTCGCCGTGCTACCATAGGAGTTCCAACCAACCTGAGGTTTCTGTGGCTAGAATCACGCGTAAAGAGTTGAAGACCGACAAGTTTGCCCTCGAAGTCGGGCACACAGTCGATTTCTTTGAAGAACACCAAACTGAGATCCTGCGTTTCGGAGCGGTGGGCCTGGCGGTAGCGGCGATTGTCGTTGGCATCGTGCTGTATCGGGGGCATCTACAAACCGTCCGCCAAGAGGCGCTGGCCCACGCCATCGCGGTGCAGGAGGCGCCCGTCGGCCAGGCGGCGCCGGGGACCCCTATCAGCTTTCCCACCCAGGAGGCCAAGGATAAGGAAGCTACCAAGGTTTTCAGCGAACTGGCTGGGAAGGATCCCGGGACGGACGAAGGCTACATCGCCGAATATTATCTGGGCTGTATCGCCGCCGACCAGGGCAAGATGAGCGATGCGCAGAAGCGGTTCGCGTCTGTAGCCGATTCCGGCAACCAGCGGTATGGATCGCTCGCCAGGCTGTCGCTGGGACAAGTCTACTTCGCGGAAGGCAAGCCCGACCTGGGCGAGAAGACGTTGCGATCCCTGATGGACCATCCCACGATCTACGTTTCGAAGGAGCAGGCGGCCATCGCGCTGGCCAAGCTGTTGGCGGCCACCAAGCCCGCGGAAGCGCGGAAGCTGCTCGATCCCCTGCGCGCGATGGTCGGCCCCGTCAGTCAGACCGCCATCCAGGCTTATGGCGATTTGCCGCCGCAATAGGGCGGGTCCGTCATGCTCCGCCATCTGCGATTTCCGGTCGAGCGCAGCAGGGGCCGGCGCTACCCGGAACCCGAGCATCCTTACCGCAACGTGTTTCAGCGCGACCGGGACCGCATCGTGCATGCCCGCGCTTTCCGCCGGCTGGAGGCCAAGACCCAGGTATTTACTCCCGGCCTCTGCGATCACTTTCGCAACCGCCTGACGCACACCATCGAAGTGGCCCAGATCGCCCGCACAGTGGCGGCGGTTCTGGCGCTCGACGAGGATCTGACCGAGGCGCTGGCGCTGGCCCACGACATCGGCCATCCGCCCTTCGCGCACGCCGGGGAGGAGGCTTTGGACCGCCAGATGAGCCGCTTCGGCGAGCGCTTCGACCACAACCTGCACGCTGTGCGCATTGTGGAAAGCTTCGAGCAGCGCTACGCACGTTTTCCGGGATTGAACCTCACCTTCGAAGTGCGGGAAGGCATCGTCAAGCACTCGCACGACCTCGGTCCAGGCGAGAACCCGGATACGGAGGAATACCTGCCCGGCTTGCGTCCGCCGCTGGAGGCGCAGCTCATCGATCTGGCGGATGAGATCGCCTACAATACCGCCGACCTGGACGACGCCTGCTCGGCCGGCCTGCTGCTCCCCGAGGAGGTCGCCGCGGAGGCGCCCTACTACCGGGAGCTCTACGAGGCCGCCGAGACGCAGTTCCCCGGCGCTGCGCGGAGCGAGCGTTTCCACGAGACGCTGCGCTGCCTGATCGACTCGCTGGTATCGGGTCTGATCGAAGGCACGGTACGCCGCGCCTCGGAATCCGGGGTGCGAACCGTGGAGGATGTGCGCCGCCACCCGGAGCGCCTGGCCGCGTTCACTCCCGAAACAGAAACGGCCAATCGCGATTTGAAGCGATTTCTGCACCGGCACGTTTATGAGGCGCCGGCCTTGTGCGCGGAGCGCAACCGCGCGGCCGAGATGATCGCCGAGCTATTCGATTTCTTTCTGGAGCGCCCCGACCGGCTTCCCGCATCGTACTGCGATATGATCCCGGCGCAACAGGCCTACCGGGTGGTCTGCGATTATATCGCGGGCATGACCGACAGCTTCCTGCGGCGCACATATGAGGAAATGCGGCTGGGATAACGCGTTGGCAGGCGAAGGCGCCTGCCCCACCATTGTGAATCGCATTCAGCGCACGGCCAGCGTTACGCCGGACTGCGCGCTAACCCCTCCGATCATGACTTGTATGGGCACGCTGGGACCGGGCGTCACGCCTGCCGGCACCTGCGCATTGATTTGCAGCGCGCCGGAGACGAAGCCCGGCGCGGCGCCCGAGTACTCGATGATGGGGCATGGAATACCGCCGATGGTGACGGACGTCTGCGCTACTGTCAGCGGAAACGGAGCAGTCGCGATGAGGCCATCCACGCCGGCTGGGCTGGTCTGGCCGGCGCCGGTGGCATAGATGCTCACATAATCGCCGCGGGCGGCGGGATTCGCGGCGGAGTTCACGCTCTCATCAATGGCGTTGAGAATCGCGCCCTGGCCCTTGCCTGAAGCGTCCATCGTGAAGATGCCGGGGGTTGCAGCGGCGACTGGCAGCGCGACTGGAGCGGAAAGCGCGCCCAAGTACTCCACTTGAAGCTGCGTGGTGGACTGGCCTGTCACCGAATAGGGAACCACCGCGTTCACCTGCCCGGCCGAGGCGAAGAGCACCGGCGCTGGCACACCGTCGAACAGCACATGCACTCCCGCCAGCGAATTGGACACCAGGCGCGCATTCGTGAAAGTAAGAAATGCCGGAGTGACGGGCCCTACCGCGGTTCCAAACAACGACACGATCTCGCCTGGGGCCACGGCGCCGGATCCATAGCTCGCCGCATTGACAACTCCCGCAGCCGTCAGCGCGGGCGTCGCATTGGCGAGGCGCAGCAGCGCGGCGCCGTAGCCCGGCAGCACGACTTGCATCTGCGCGGCAGGTGTTAGCGACACGGGGACCGGTCCGCTGGCAGGTGTGCTGGCGTCCAGAGTGACGAGGGTGGCTGATCTAAACGTACCGAGGGCCGAAAGATCGAGGGCGAAGGTGCGAGATGTACCAGGGCCGTTGTTGTCCTTGGCGGAACTTTGGACCGCGTGATTGGACATCAGGAGCACTATGGAACCGTCCACGTTGCGTGCCGCCAAAGTGTGGGTATCGAGCCCCATGGGATTCGAGCCCTGGTAGATCCAGAGACAGCAGCCCGAGGAGGTGACTTGCAGGATATCTTGACCGGGCGGCGAGGGGAGCCAGTGAGACAGATAATAATCGACCCAGTAACTGAGATATGGATTTCCCGAGCTATCGACCTCGCCAAACTGCGGGTCGGAGCCGTATGACCAGTGATAGAGCGCCTGCGCGCCTGCTTCCGCAAGGGTTGCAAAAACCAGCGAACGCCAGGCGGCGAAGAACGGACTGCTGCCGCGCGGGTCGAGTACGAACTCCTCACCGGGGTTGCAGGCGCTCATGCCATTGCCGGCATTGTAGTCTGCGTTGACGTTGTTCTCCGTGACCCAGACGGGCACGGAGGCAAGATCGCTCCGCGTGACTAACTGTGAGTAAATGTCCTGAACTTCGCTCGCAAAGCCGGGTACCGTGGTGAAGACCGCTCCGTCGAGGTCCTTCTGGTTACAAGTGGAGTAGAAGTGCGTGGCGAGCACGTCGACTGGAGCGGTGACGCCGGCGACGAAAGGGGGCAAGTAACTTTGGGCTACACCCGTCGCGTAATCGGAGAGTTCGACTGCCAGGAACTGGAGGGTCGGGTCTACCTGGGCCATGGCCGGGACTACCGTGTTATAGAGAGCGACGTATTGCTGCGCAGTCAGGCCGTTGCCGTTGGGTTCGTTGAAGATGCCCCACCAGGTGACGGGGTAAGGTGTGGGGCTCTGGAAATGCCGGCCGGAGTCTTCAAACCCGCCGGTGTTGTAATAGCTGACGAGATCGGCGCTCATTTGGGCGAAGGCGGGATAGCTGGTGGGAAGAATATAGCCGTTGGAATCGCTCAAGTAGGCAGGCGCGCTACCGATCTGGAACTCGGGGCTGTGATCGCCGGCGCTCTGGATGGGCGCGAACATGCTGTCGAGGCTTGAGAAATCCCAAGTATCGGGGGCGGTGAGAGGAAGTCCGCCCGCGATGACCTGGACGCGGGTGTGCGATGGGTACAAAGCGCCCAGAGGCGGCAGGGCGATGGAATAGGTCCCGCCGGCCAGTTGAAACGAAGTAGACATGGCGAGTTGTGAACGGCCATTCACGCCGATGTGCGTGTTCACCTGGTTGCTGACCTGCACATTCACCGTGGTGGACTGGGCCGCGACGATTACGGCCTGCATCAATACGAGGGCACCCAGTCTGAAAAGGGAAACGAAAGGGTGCGTACATCTGAGGCTAACGGTATCGGGGCTCACGTTCGTCTAAACGGTTCAACCCTAAAGGTCGTGCAGACACTCGGCGTACGGTACCAGTCTCAACCCATCCAACTAAGATGCTGCGCCGTGCCGTCGAATTGCGACGTCGTCTTGAAAGGCTCCAATCTGCCAGTAAGAGCCGCGTCTCTGGTCTTTGACAACAGCAACGACAATTGCGCATCGGTCAATGGCTGGAAGGTGCGCGCCGCTTCCAAAGCCTGTTCTAGCCTCTCCATACTGTCGCAACCGGTGATGACCACCGACGTCGGCAGATTGAGCGCGTAGTGCAGGCACTCGATGCCCGTCGCCAGGCCATTTTTGGGAAGGTTGGCGAAGGCCATCGGTTTCATACCCAGCACGCCGATGCCCTGTGCCACCAACTGCGGCACGACCAGCTTCGCAAAACTCCGGAAGTGCGCGTCGAGAAGATTCAGCGGCATCTGCGCGGCATCGAAGTGGAAGCCATGCTGGCCGGCCACTTCCAGCATGCGTAGATGCACCGCCGGGTCCTTGTGGCCGGTGAAGCCGATGTAGCGGATCTTGCCGGCCTTCTTCGCCTCGAGCAGCGCTTCGATCGGGCCGCCCGGCGCGAAGAAGCGGTCCGGATCTTCCATGCGGATGTTCTCGTGGTATTGCATCAGGTCCACTCGATCGGTCTGGAGCCGCTGCAGCGATTCGTCGATCTGGCGCGCGGTGGATGCCTTGGTGCGTCCGTCGAACTTGGTCATAAGGAAGACCTTCTGGCGGTAGCCATCGCGCAAGGCTTTGCCCATCCAGACTTCGCTCTTGCCATCATGGTAGTCCCAGCAGTTGTCGAGGAAGTTGATGCCCCGGTCCACCGCTGTGCGAATCAGCCGGATGCTGTCCTTTTCGTCGGTCGGGACACCGATGTGATAGCCTCCCAGACCGATGGCCGAGACGCGCTCGCCGGTGCGGCCGAGTGTGCGATAGAGCATTTCGCCGGATCGCGATTGGGCGGCGCCCGGCAGGGCACTCGCCAGGGATGCGCCGACGAGGGCTCCCAGGATTTCGCGGCGTTGCGGATTGGAGTCGTGCATGTCAGAGATCTTATCACTTCGCGTGTTGGCAGGCGAAAGCGCCTGCCCCACCTACCTGCCCCACCAGTTGAGTTACCATACGGATTCATAGGAGACTTTCCGGTATGAAGGTGCCCTTTTACGGTCACGTGAAGCAGTACCACAGCATCCAGGCGCAGATCGACGCCAACATCAAAGAAGTTCTGGAGAGCGGCCAATATGTAATGGGGCCGATGCTGAAGCGGTTCGAGGAGGAACTGGCCGCTTACCATGGCATGCGATATGCCGTGGGCGTCGGCAACGGAACAGATGCGCTGTGGCTGACGTTTCTGGCGTTGGGAATCGGTCCGGGCGACGAGTGCATCACCACCACCAACACATTCTTCGCTACCGCGGAAGCGATCTGGATTGCGAACGCCACGGCGGTCTTCGTGGATTCGGACCCGCGCACGAACTGCATCGATCCGTCGAAGATCGAGGCGGCCATCACCCCAAAGACCAAAGCCGTGGTGCCGGTGCACCTCTACGGGCAATGCGCGGACATGCGGGCGATTCGCGCGATCGCCGATCGGCACAAGCTGCTGGTGATCGAGGATAATGCGCAGGGCTTCGGGGCGCGCGGCGACGGCTTCCGCATCGGCGAGCTGAGCGATGCCGTCTGCACCAGTTTCATCGCGCAAAAAAACCTGGGAACGTTTGGCGACGCCGGAGCGGTGATCACGAACCGGGAGGATGTGGACCGCGCCATCCGTAGGATGCGGAATCATGGCTCGGAGAAACGCTCCTGCCACAGCATGGGCTACAACAGCCGGCTGGACGATCTGCACGCCGGGGTGCTGAGCGCCAAGCTGAAGCAAATCGACGGTTGGAACGATCTGCGGCGGAAGTGGTCGGCGCGGTATGCCGCCTGCCTGAAAGATGCGCGGAACATTACGCAGCCCTATGAGATGCCAGGGTACCGGCACATTTTTCATCTGTACGTGATCGAGACCAAAAAGCCCGAGCACCGCGACGAGCTTCTGGACTTCCTGAGCCACAACGGAGTAGACGCGAAGTGCCACTATCCGATCGCGATTCACCAGCAGGAAGGATATCCGTGGGGCAAACAGGCGCGCATCGCAGGTCCCATCCCGAACTCCGAACGCAACGCGGCGTGCTGTATTTCGCTGCCCATGTTTCCGGAGCTCACGGCGGAAGAAGTCGACTATGTGATCGGTAAGACGCTGGAATGGGACAGAAAGCATGAAGGATAGATACAAGGTAGTGGTGGCCGGCATGGGCAAGCGGGGCACGCACCATGCCCTGGCTTTTCAGGCGAACCCCCGTTTCGAGGTGGCCGGGATTTGCGAAATCGATCCGGCCCGTTTGGACGCCGCGGCGGCGAAACTCGGGGTGGCGATCAAGGGCGCGGAGGTGCGGGAAGTGGCGCGCGCCGTGCGGCCGGACGTGTTCTGCTTCTGCACGCTGCCGAATTTGCGCACGCCGATGATTCAGGCA
>Ga0187855_10000540_pt1 | contig 32678 bp, 34 predicted proteins | sample June2016WEW_8_10_2_FD_132969 | JGI IMG/M metagenome (GOLD analysis project Ga0187855, IMG submission 132969) | Peatland microbial communities from SPRUCE experiment site at the Marcell Experimental Forest, Minnesota, USA - June2016WEW_8_10 | ecosystem: Environmental > Terrestrial > Soil >... | reverse complement strand
TCACAAACCCGCGCAGCATGCGGCGGGCCCACGCCAGATAGTTCGTCATGGATGTTTCGGCGATGCCATGTCGCGCGGCCAATTCGGCGTAGGAGAGGCGTTCGCCGCCAGCCAAATTGCCCGATCCTTCGCAGTGCGCGCGCAGATCCTCGATTGCCAGGGCAAACAATTGTCGCTGCCACTCGCGTTCGAAGACTTGTTCAGGCGACTCGGTGGTGACCGCCTGTTCCTCGACCGGCTCGAATGCGACGTCGCCGCCCCGCTTCCGCCGGTTAGCGGCGGCGTGCTGGTTGGTGGCGAAGCGCTCCACGGCCATGCGGAGATAGGTCCGGAACGAGGCTTTGGCCGGGTCGAAGCGCGCGAAGAAGTCGCGCTCGAGCGCGGTGGTGAAGAAGCTCTGGGTCAAGTCTTTGGCGTCTTCGTTGTCCGTGCGGAACTTGAGGCGGATGAATCGATAGACCGGTTTCCAGTACAGCGCGATCACGCGTTCCAGCGCTTTGTTCGGCAGGCCTGCAGTTGCGGCCTCCAGCACCGAAAGCTGCGTGGATGGGAACTGGCCGTGAGGCCCGCCCATGGCTGTGTCTGGATCCAACCGCCCGCGCATGCTATGCACCGATGATAGCGTAGCGCTCGACCTCAGAAATGCGTAGGCGGGATGACGCCTGCACGCCAACTCGTTTCGGTTACGGCTCGGAATAGGGCAACATGCTTGGCTTGACGGCGTCAGAACGATATCGAAAAACGACTTTGCCACGGTGGTTTATGTAGCCGAATTTGTTCTCGCTGAAAGTTACATGCGCCAGGCCCAGTACAAATGCCGTCCCGTCTTTCGCGACCGCCACCCGATTACCAGCCCTGTCAACATAGCCCTTCTCGGTGAGGGCAAGGCCGTCGGAAAAGTCGTCCGCGCTCGCGAATTGCGGCCGGATAACCCATTGGCTGGCACGGTCTAAATATCCCCATTTTCCGTCGTACTTAGTGGCTGCCAGCCCTCCGTTGTAGGATCGGACCGCTTCGAAAGCTGGTTGCACGCGAAACCGCCCATCAGGCTCGATAAATCCCCATTTGCCATCTTTCTCAACAGCAGCCAAGCCCTCAGAAAAGTCCCGGGCGCCTTGGAATCGAAAAACGATCTTGCCAGCCTTATCGATGAATCCCTCACCGCATCTCTCTGTTATGAAGTTCGGGACACCGCCACAACTCGTGGCCGCGGGGACGGACGGCGGAGGACTCCTGGGCAATCCGTCGCGCTCTTCAATGTAGCACCGCCCATCGAAGACGACTGCGGCCAGTCCCTCGTGGAATCGCCCACCGAGAGCAAATTCATAGGGGATCACGACGGTCCCGGAACGATCGATGTACGCGAGTTTTCCCAGACCCGTGTAACCGTTCGTTCTTACCGCCGCCAAGCCCTCGCTAAATGGGCCAGCGTCGGTGACCCCCTTGTGAAACTCGATAATGGCTTTTCCACTCCTATCAATGTATGCGGCAGAGTCGTACGGCATGCGTTGGTAGGTGACGGCAGCTAGCCCCTCCGAAAAAGCTTGAACTCGCGAGTACTTCGGCTGTATCGCCCAGTCACCGGCACTATCGATGAAGCCCCAGTTCTCGCCCACGCGAGCGGGTGATAACCCCTCTACAAAGTCCTCTTCCGAAGACCATCCAATATCGAACTTGGGCGGGATGACCACCTTCCCATCTGCATTGATAAAACCAGCATGACCGTGCTCCTCGAATCGGAAAAGGGGAGTATCGGAACGGCGGTCCTTGTGATACGGGGCTTTGAAAAAGGATATAGAACACGGCACGCCGAACGCGGCGAGCAGCATGAGCATGACCGCAATTCGGACCAACATGTACCGATTATCGCGCTATTTTGCAAGCGGAGACAATGGACCTGGACTGGAGGAGGATCTCCGCCACTTGGACGGAAGGTCGACAGCCGCGGACTGCCAATTAGCCGCGGGGTGAACGGTCTACAATAAAGCTGAGGGAGCCAATTGCAACGCCAATTTGACGCCAATCCCTACTCCGTATTTGTGATCACGGCTTACGACCTAACCGGGAAACCCCTGGCGGCGTATCGCCGGCGCAGAAGAAGGAAATATCAATGAGCCAGAACAAGTTTCCAGACGGATGGGATGAGGACAAAGCACAGCGGGTGCTTGCGCACTGTGGGTGGCGTACGATGCCCAGTCCTTGCAGCGCAACAGACCGAAGATGAGGCGCTGGCGGAGGACGAGGCCGGCGTTGCGCCTTCCGAGACGGTCATGAATGTGCCGCGCGATCTCGTCCCCAAGGTCCGGGAACTGATCGCGAAACACCGGAGTTAGCGCGGCGTTGGCGGGACTGAAGTCCCGCCCGGCAAGCTGAAGCTTGCGCCACGCTGCGTGCGCCAAGACCTCCGTCTGTGTCATAATTCTCTGCATGGCAGCCACTGCTGTACTCAAGATGGAGCCCAAGTCGGAGGGCATCGCCACGCCGCGCAAGAAGCGGCCCAAGGAACTCGCGGTCATCACGGAATGCTGCACCGGTTGCGCCGGCTCGCCGGCCTGCGTGCCGTATTGCCCGGTGGCCGACTGCATGTATTGGGTGCCCGACGAGGACCATGCGCCCTTCGGACGCATCGAGGTGGACCCCGTGCTGTGCATCGGCTGCAAGAAATGCACCAGCAAAGGGCCGGATGGCGCCTTCCTCGACGGCTGTCCCTGGGACGCCATCGAAATGGTTCCGATCGAAGAAGTGGAAGCGCAACTCGGCTTCAAAATGACGGTCTAACATGAGCCTGGACATTACACAGCGGGAGCACGAAGGGATCACCATTCTCGACATGAAAGGCCGCATCACGGTGGGCAAGGAGGCCACTGCGTTGCGCGAGAAAACGTCGGCGCTGATTGCTGGCGGAACGAAAGACGTGATCCTCAACCTCGTGCATGTGGACTACATCGATAGCACCGGGCTGGGCGCTTTGGTGATGTGCTCCACCACGCAGCGCAGGGCGGGCGGTACCCTGAAGCTGGTGAATTTGAACCGCCGCAATATCGAACTCCTGGTGATGACCAAGCTGGCCACCGTATTCGACCTGTTCACCGACGAGCAGGACGCGGTGAACAGCTTCTTCCCCGACCGCGAAATCAAGGCGTTCGATATCCTGAACTTCGTCGAGCAAATGAAAAAAGAAGGATAGCCGGGCCGATGCGGCTGCTGGTGATCGGCGGCGTGGCCGCGGGCTTGAGCGCCGCCGCCCGCGCGCGGCGGATCGATCCCGGCCTGGAAATCGTAGTCCTGGAGAAGGGTGCCACCATTTCCTATGGGGCCTGCGGGCTGCCCTATTACATTGAAGGGCGCATCCGTAGCGCCGGGCAGCTCATCGTCTACACTCCCGAATATTTCCGGAAAGAGCGCAACATCGCGGTGCGCACGGGCACGCGCGTGGTGTCGATCGCGCATCCGCGGCGCGAAGTCGTTCTCGACGGAGGCGAGCGCGCGCATTACGATCGCCTGGTGATCGCCACCGGCGCGCGGCCGCTCGGCACGGATCTGCCGGGCGCAGGTCTGCCGCATGTTTTCACGCTGCACACCCTCGAAGATGCCGAACGCCTGAAGACGTACCTGCGCGAAAAGCAGCCAAAGAACGCGGTGGTGATCGGCGCGGGATACATCGGGCTGGAGGCGGCCGACGTCCTGCGCCGCAACGGTCTGGCGGTCACCGTCGTCGAGCACAGTTCGCACGTGCTGCATCGCGAGGATGCCGGGCTCACCCAAGCCGTGCGCGACCGGCTGGAGCGTTTCCGCGTCGAGCTGCGCAGCGGCACGCGCGTCGACGCCATCGCGCCGGACCGCGCCGGCGATATTCCCTGCGATCTGGTCATCCTGGCGGCGGGGCTGCGGCCCAATGTCGAGATCGCGGCCGACGCGGACGTGGAAGTGGGACGCACCGGCGCCATACGGGTGGACGAGCGCATGGAAACCAATCTGCCGGGCGTGTATGCGGCGGGCGATTGCGCGGAAGCGCTCCACTTGGTAACGGGACGGCCGGCGTACATCCCGCTGGGCACCACCGCGAACAAAATGGGGCGCGTCGCGGGCGCCAACGCGGCGGGGCGGCGCGAACGATTCGGCGGCATCGTGGGTACCGCCATCGTGCGCGTCTTCGGCCTGGGCATCGCCATCGCCGGACTCTCTGTGGAGCAGGCGCGGCGCGAAGGCTTTTCACCGGTCTCCGCGCGCATCACCGCCCCCAGCCGCCCAGGCTATTTCGGCGGGATGCCCCTCACCGTGGAACTGGTGGCGGACGCGGCCACGCGCCGTCTGCTGGGCGGCTCGGTGTGGGGCGAGGAGGGCGTCGAAGGCCGCATCAATGTGATCGCCACGGCACTCCACAATCGCATGCGCGTTGAGGATCTGGAACAGTTGGACCTGGCCTATGCGCCGCCGTTCGCCACGGTCTGGGACCCGCTGCTGATCGCCGCGCAGCAGTTGCGGTAGGCTGGAGAGATGCCGCTGGTGAAAGTCGCCGCTCTCTCGCAACTGCCCGCCGATTCCGTCACAGAGGTGACGGTCGGCAGCGATACCTACGCCATTTGCCACGTGGGCGGACGCGTGACCGCGCTGAGCGGAACGTGCCTGCATCGCGGCGGGCCGTTGGGGCAGGGCGCAATTCATGGCAACCACGTCGTCTGCCCATGGCACGCGTGGGAGTGGGATTGCCAGACCGGCGCTAACGATTTCGATGCAACGCAGAAGGTCGCCACCTACGGCGTCGAAATTGAGGGCGACGACGTCCTGCTGCAGCTTCCTTAACGTGCCCGAGCTACCTGAAGTCGAAACCGTAGCGCGCTCCATCGCACGCGTGGTGGGCCGGCGCATCGTCTCCGCCGAATTCCTCTGCCTGCGGGTTCTGCGCGGCGACCCCGACCAGATGAGCGCGGCGCTGGCCGGGCGGCGCATACGCGGCATCGGGCGACGCGGCAAGTTTATCGTCGTAGAACTGGATGGCGGCCAATGCCTGACCGTGCACCTCGGCATGACCGGCAAGCTCCTCCTGAACGGCACGCCCGGCCGGCACACCCACGCGGTGCTGAATCTCGATCGCGGGGTGCTGCGCTACGAAGATCAACGGCAGTTCGGCAAGCTGGAAGTCAGCCGTGGGCTGCCTGCCCGGGTCGAGAAACTCGGTCCGGAGCCGCTGGAGGTGACGCTCCTGGAGTTCGCCGCGCGGCTCAAGCGGCGGCAGGCGCGCATCAAGGCTGTGTTGCTCGATCAACATTTCGTCCGCGGCATGGGCAACATCTACGCCGACGAGGCGCTCTTCCGGGCTGGCATACATCCGCTGACCATCGCGGCGCGGCTGCGCACCGAACGCGTCAAGCGGCTGCACCAGGCCATGGTGGAAGTCCTGACGCAAGCCATCGCGAAGGGCGGCTCGTCGATCTCCGACTACGTGGACGCCGACGGCCGTAAGGGCTTCTTCCAGTTTGAACACCGCGTCTACCAACGCACTGGCGAGCCATGCGTGACCTGCGGTACGCCGATCCGGCGCACCCTGGTCGCACAGCGTGGTACGCACTATTGCCCGAAGTGCCAGCGCCGGTGAGGGGCCTCACAGCTTTTACAATTTCGCTCTTGACTCTTAGCGAAGAAAAAGCGAAACTAACGCCTGGAGGAAAACATGACTATCCGTGACGCCTTATTGCCTGAATTCGACCAAGAGATGGCCAACACGCGCAAGACTCTGGAGCGCTGCCCGGAGGACAAGTTCGGCTGGAAGCCGCACCCGAAATCCTTCAGCATGGGCTCGCTCGCGACCCACATCGCCAACATGACCGGCTGGTGCGTCGATACTATCGAGAAGGATTCGTTTGACATCGCGCCGCCCGGCGCTCCGCCCTACAAGGAAGAGCCGCTGACTTCCCGAAGCGAGCTGCTGGCGCGCTTCGACAAGAATGTGACTGCTGCCCGCGCCGCCATTGCCGGTTCCAGCGACGAGCATTTCATGCAGACCTGGTCGCTGCTATCTGGGGGCCAGACGCTGTTCAGCATGCCCCGCATCGTCTGCATACGCAGCTTCGTGTTGAACCACACCATTCATCATCGGGCCCAGCTCGGCGTGTATTTGCGGCTTAACGATATCCCGGTGCCGGCTATTTACGGGCCGTCGGCGGACGAGCAGGGGATGTAGGCGAGCCGCGTGGCGCACGCTTCAGCGTGCCGCGGCGAGCTTCAGCTCGCCGACTACCGACTGTGGGCTGAAGCCCACAGCAGCTCGCTGAAGCGCGCGCCACACGGCCACTACTTCTTCAGCATGGGCCCGAAGTCTTCTTTCAGCTTCGCCAACTTGGGTAAGTCGTTGTAAACCACGTAAGGATAGTTGGGATTCCGCTTAACGAATTGCTGATGATATGACTCGGCCGCATAGAAGCGGCTTAAGGGCGCGACCTCGGTGACGATCGGCTTGCTGAAGGCGTGCGCGTCATCGAGCTGTTTGATGTAGGCTTCCGCGATCCGTTTCTGCTCGGCGTCTTTGTAGAAGATTGCCGAGCGGTATTGAGTGCCGGTATCCGGGCCCTGGCGGTTTTTCTGCGTCGGGTCGTGGGCCACCGCGAAGAAGATCTTCAGAAGCTGGCCGTATGTGATCTGGGCCGGGTCATAGGCGACTTCCACCGACTCGGCATGGCCTGTCCGGCCGGTGCTTACGATGTCGTAGTGGGCGGAGGCCGCATCGCCGCCGGCAAATCCGGAAAGCACCTTGTCGACACCGGTAAGCTGTTCGAAGACCGCCTCTACGCCCCAGAAGCAGCCGCCCGCAAACACCGCGGTGTCCTTGTGTTTTGCAGCCGTGCGATCCATATCGACGGCGGGGTCGGGCAACATCGCGGCCATGGCGCCGGCTCCCAAGCACACCACTGCCATACCGGCGGTGAATAGTTTTCTCGACACGATCATGCCCTCCGCTCTATATCTTAATGTTACGCCCTCACGCCGAAAACGGCAGCACCTCTTCGCGTTCCGGGTCGAACCGTATGCGCCGCTTCTCCTGGTAGCTCTGCACGGCCAACAGAACCGCTTGTGCCGCGCGATGTCCGATGTACACATCGGCATTCGGCTGTCTGCGCGAACGGCAGCACTCCAGAAAGTTGCGCACATGCGCCTCAGTGATATCGCCGGGAAAGAGCTGGATTATGGGCTGTGTGTTCTTCCCGGGCGGGCGGAACTCGTAACGGTTCCGATTGACGAGCAGGCGCCCGCCCGATCCCAGGAATTCGACCCGATATTCGGGGCCGTTGGGAACGGCGAGCGAAACGAAACTCGCGGTGAAACCGCCGGGATATTCGAAGAGCGCGCTGATGGTATCGGGCGCGGTGCGGCCATCACGGAAATCATAGTAAACTCCGCCAGCCGCGGCAGCCGAGAGCGGCGCGTCCTGGCCCATGAACATGTGGACTACGTCGATCCAGTGGGCCCCGAAATCCGTCAGCTTGCCGCCGCCGAAATCCAGGAACGCCCGGAAATCGAGATACTGTGCGGGATTCCAGTCGCGGTATTTCAGCGGACCGAGGAAGCGCACCCAGTCGAGATTCGCGGGCTTCTGCACAGGTTCGGCCGGCAGGGGCCGGGCTTCGCCGCCGTGCCAGACGCAATCCACGTGGGAGATCTTGCCCAGCATGCCGGACTGCACGAATCGCTCGCGCGCCTCCAGATATACGGCGCCGGAGCGCTGCTGCATACCCACCTGGCACACGCGGCTGTTGACGCGCGCGGCGCGCACGATCTCCGGCCCTTCTTCCCGCAGACGGGTCAAGGGCTTCTCGACATACACATCCTTGCCGGCGTTGAGCGCGTCGATGGCGATGGCTTTGTGCCAGTGGTCCGGAGTAGCGATCAGAACGGCGTCCAGATCTTTCGCTTCGAGCAGCCGGCGGTGGTCGCCGAAGGGCTTGGCGCCCGGGGCTTGGGTGAGAGCTTTGTCGACGCGGTCGCCGTAGACATCGCACACCGCCTGCACCTCCACTGCTTCAGTTTTCTGAAAGATGGAAGCGACGTACAAGCCGCGCTCGCCGGCTCCAATGAGCCCGAGCTTGATGCGATCGTTCGCGCCCAGGACGCGGGCGTATGAGAGGGCCGTCAACGCGGCAGCTTGGATTCCTTCCCGGCGGGTGATCATGGCTGCATCTATGATAGCTGCCCCACCGGGCCGAAGGTGCGCCCAGAGGGTTCGCGGCTCACGCCGCGCACCACCGTGTCAATCCGGACTCTTATCATCGTCTGGGAGAAAAACGCTTCGTACAAAAGCAGCAACTGGAACTGCCGGAACTCGTCACGGCTTTGAATAGCCGCTTCCGCCAGTCGGTTCTGGATGAACCGCACCATCTAACCCGTGAGGGGGATTTTGCCGCGAAGTCCTGCACGTTACACTGGAGAAAAGCATGAACATCGATGAACGCCTCGAAAGACTGGCCGAACGCGACGAAGCCCTCAGTCATACCATGGAACTGCTACTCGCAGACGGCGAGAAGACCGCCGAGAAAATCCGGATTCTGGCCACCGTTGCGGACCAGAACGAAACGCGCGCCCAACGCAACGAAAACCGCATGGTTCAAATGATGGACGCCATAGGCAGCCGGGACGCACGCGCCGCGCAAATGAAGGACGCCATCGCCAGCCTTGCACGCACCGTCGAGCAGCACCAACGCCGCCTGGACAGCCCCGAACGCCAATGAAGCCAGACCCGCTTGTCTCGGGCGCCGACGATTAGTTCCCTTGCAGTCACTTGCGAAAGCGCCCACGAGTCCGCGAGACTATCCACATATCTGATTGCGGCCGCGTTACCTCGTGAAACGTCTATCAGGACATTGCTATCGATCAGAGACGGCATATGCGGCTTTGTGCAGGACCGGAATCAGCCGTGCAGTTCGCGGAGAAGCCAGTCGATGTATTCGACGCTTTCAGCCATTTCTTCAGATCCTTCCACATGCCGTCAAAGGGCGAATCGCCAATGGATCGCGGCCTCTTGGCGGGCGTTTCTACGGGTACGTACACCTCAACGATCGTTCCCTCTTTGATCGGCACGTCGTTAGAGCGAATCATCTCCATGAACCACTACTGTCCGGCTAACGCGATCCGCTCGATTGCAAACCCCTTTGTCTGCCGAGGTTGCGCGGGAATTTGGCTCGCCGCGATTTGAGCGGCGAATCGGCCAAACCAGCCCCAAAAACCGGCTCCGGGAGTTCACAAGGGCATACACCTTCGAAAACCTTCGAAGTACCACTCACATGGGCCGTTGGGAAGCTCGACCGCGCGGCTATTCGGTCTTGCACCGCATCTTTTTGAATCGGCCACTGAACTGATCGTTCTGCACAATCTGCATCCGGGCCGGTATCTTGAAGGGGTCCAGCCGCCCGCGGCAAAACTCGCGGACACGCTTCTTGAAGGCCGTAAAGTCTTCCGGTTCGCTGAGGTTGAAGTGGGCGACCACGATATTGCCGGTAATTGGATTGGGGGCCGAAGAGACAGTGACATCGCGCACGTTCGGGATCTCCATCAGCACGTTCTCGACCTCCGCGGGATATACCTTCTGGCCGCCCACGTTGATGATCTCGGTGGCCCGTCCGAGGAAGCGGACATACTCCCCTTGCACTTCCACCAGGTCGCCGGTATTCAGCCAGCCTTCGGCGTCGAATGGAGAAGAGGCGTTCAAGTAACCCATCATGGCCGATTGGGCCTTGATCCACAGGGTGCCGTCCTTCACCTTCGTCTCGTATCCCTCCCCGCCGACGCGCACCCACAGCGAGTCGGAGCGCTCGCTCTTCGAGCGCAGAATGCCGACTTCGGAAAGTCCGTAGGTCTGCTGCAAGGTGACGTGGGGCAAGAGTTCGGATATTCTCTCCAGTGTGTGCTTCGGCATCATTTCGGTACCGTATGTGATGAGCTTCAGCGACGACAGATCGTAGTGGTTGTAAGCTTCCGAGAGCACCAAGAGGTTCAGGAAAGTCGGAGAGGTGGGAAGCAATTCTACCTTCTGTGCGGCGATGGTCGCGCAGACCACATGTGGATCGCGGCTCGGGCTGACCACCACAGTTCCGGCGTTGGAAAGCACGTGCAACAGCGTGTTGATGCCGCCGATGTGGTCGATCATAAGAAACGTCAGCGTCACCATTCCGCGCCGTGGCTTCTTAAACTTGTCGAGCAGGCGAGCGAAGTCGTGGAGCGCGGCCTTGCTCTTCCCGGTGGACCCAGAACTAAACAGTACCAGGCCGGGATGATCGCGCTGAACCAGTTCCCCAAACAATGGATGACTGGGGGTGACCGCACGCTTCTCCAGCATCGACTCGCCGTCCGCATCCGGGGGGAACGACCAGACCGCTTGCACTTCGGCGATATCCAGGAACTCGGCTTCCTGGGCGGCTGCCGCCGGTGAGAGCGGCACCACGATGACGCCGCGGTCCACCAGCGCCAGCAGGGCGGCGACGATCTGTGGCGAGTAATCGCCCCGAAGCGCGGCGATGGTACCTGCTTTCAAGCCGTGTTCGTCCAGTTGCGCGGAATATTGCCGGACATTTTCAATCAGCCACGAATAGGAAACCGGACGGTCTTCGTGAATCATGAAGAAGCGCTCCCGGTTCCTATCGAAGATCTCAAAAAGCCAGCCAAGATGGTGCACGGTCAGGCTCCTCCGAGGTAAATGATCTGTCCGGTAATGGCGCTGCTTTCGGGCCTGACGAAGAACTCCACTACATTGAAGACATCCTCCGGCGTGCCCTTGCGTTTAATCGCCATTCGCTCCACCAGTTGATCGATCTTCGCCGTGGGAACGCTGCGAATCAGATCGGTATCGATCGGAGAAGGGCCCACGGCGTTCACGGTGATGCCGAATCCTGCGAGCTCCCGAGCTAGCACTCGGGTCAGGGTCTCGACCGCGCCTTTGCTGGCGGCATAGAGCGCCTCTCCCTCCAGCCTCATAGGCACCGCGATGGAGGAGAAGTTGACGATGCGTCCCGCTTTGCGCCGCTGCATCAACTTCGCGCTTTCCCGGCACACCAGAAAGGTGCCTCGCACATTCACGCCGAGCACCCGGTCCACGGTGGCGCCGGGAACGAGTAGGGCGTGGTTCATAGACGCAATGCCGGCGTTGTTGATGGCGACATCGAGACGCCCGTAGCCAGACCGGATATGGCCCACCAGGTCGAGAACCGAACGCTCATTGCTGACATCGGCTCGGATATGTTCATAACCGTCCAACGTCCAGTCGGGTTCCCCACGGCTGCAACCGACCACGCGGTAGCCGCGTTCGACAAGCGATTGGGCAATAAATTTTCCCAATCCGGTCCGGCTGCCGGTGACTAGGGCGACGGGAGTTTGCGAAACCTCCGGCTTAGGCGACGTCACATTTTTCACTGAGCAACATCACGACGTACTCGGCGAGCGTTCCGATGTTTCGAAACGGGCTGCGCTTCTGCGACATGGCGCGGTCATCGGCGAGCAGAATGTCAGTTCTAACCGCGTCGTTGATCTGCTGCTCGACTTCCACTAGCAGGGAGACAAGCGCCGCGGAATCGAGCAGCGCGTTGGCCCCAAACAGCCGAGTTTCGGCGTTGACCTCGGGCGCGGGCTGCCCAGGCGGAAGAAATTGTTTGTAGATCTCGCAGATCAGGTCCGTGCATTCCTGTAATGAAAGTATCACGTGGGAATCCTCTGTTGGAGAGAAAGCGGCGTCGGGAGTAGACAGCAAGAGTTCGACGCATGCCAGTGCAGCGTCGCTTCCGGACTGAAAAACCGATATCCGAGCAATGCGCAGACATTCATGACGCGGGTATTAGCCGCGGCAATTTTCGCCGAGGCGCTACGAGCACCTAACGCGTGGGCGGCCCGAAGCGTTTCCGCGTACAGCGCAAAACCGGCGAAACCAATTTCGTTCTCGGGGTCGACCGCACCGAGGCGCAGGTCAGCATGTCCGTCGCAGATCACGACGTTCATGAATCCCAGCGCCGCATTCGGCCGGCCCAAGACCAGGACGTGGTCGTCCGGGTCCCCGCTTTCAAGGGCGTTCTTTACCCATTGCACGTAGCGCCGGTTTGCCAAGTCTCTGGGAAACCGCGGGTCGCCGTGATAACGGCCGAAGGCAAACGCCGATTGCGCGATGCGGAGAATCGCCTCGTGATCTTCGGGTTCGGCCGGTCGCATAGGGAACCGCTGCTTGGGAAGCGACTCCGGCTTCAATTGCTGGATTTGTGCCAGAATGCTGAAATCAACCGGAAGAAAACCCGCTGCTATCAGCATCGCCTGAGTGGCGGTGTCCGCTCCGCCCGCGCGACCCGAGACCAACTCCGATTTGGTTCGGCCGCAAAATGCATCCAACGCTTTGCGCAGCGCTACACTCGGGTTGGTGTCCGGAAAAGGATCTCCGGACAAGCTCAAATCGGCTACCGGAAACCCGAATATGGCCTCGTCCCAAGGAAGGCAGGCGATCTTCGCCCAATTCGGGTGGGTGTCGAGAAGCGGTTGATACTGAACGGAAAACACAATAGTTCGCCTTGAGCCACATGATAGCAAACGGGGGCCAGTGCTCTCTATCCGTACGTTTTTGAGTCAGTGCCTCCGTCGGCCGGTTTTCAGTCACAACTTTTTAAGCTCTTCGAATTGCATTCGGATTTGGACTGAACGTGGCTTTGCACCTTGCGCATGCCGACACAGCTCCGGCTCGGTAGGTCCCAACGGGGATCGGATTGTGAGTGGAGATACACCTCGTCGAAGTGCTCCCGTCGGGCCTGGTTGGCGGCCTTTTCCCCTACTCAGGTTCCGTTCTTCGCGAACGGCGCGGGGCCGCAAGGGCGGCTCATCGGCAGAGCGCACCCTTGACGGCAAACACTGCTCGCCACACTCGTGATCCAGGAAACCACAGCCTGCTGCCACGTCCAGTAAGTGTTACCCATGTGTCTAGATTGAGTGTGACTTATGCGGCCGGTTTGTGCAGTTCAACGACCAGGCCTTCGCAATCGCTGCGTAATACCCCACCCCGTCCCCTCTATTTGTGACAGATCCAAATTTGCGACAGATCGAGCCCTAAGTACTGGACTTGCCATTTGCGCATACTAAGCGTTTTCCCATATTTGCGAGATACTAGTATCAGCTTTTTTCTGGCCTAAATAGTCTGTAAATCTGTGTTGACAAATGTCTGTCATTCACCTACAGTCGGTGTTTCCGTCACGTCGCCCGGTCGTCCACCCAGCTAGTGGCAAAAGGGGCGGTAGCTTGTGTGTTTGTATCAAGCATGCCGAATGAGACTCATCCTTGGTATGCCCTGCAAGTAGCGTCGCACTGCGAAAGGTCGGTGTCGGCAGGGTTGGGCATTCGGGGCTACGACGGCTTTTTGCCCGCGTTCCGCAGCAGGCGCAGGTGGTCCGATCGTTATCGGGATGTCGATCTTCCCCTTTTTCCCGGTTATGTGTTTTGCCGGCTGGATGTGAGGAAGCGTCTACCCGTGCTCCTGATGCCGGGTGTGGTGCGCATCGTCGGCTCGGGAAAGACGCCGGTTCCCGTAGATGAGGATGAGATCGCCTCGCTACAGACTGTCGTTCGATCTGGGCTGCTGATGCAACCCTGGCCGTTTCTCAGGGTTGGGCAGATGGTTACGTTGGAAGAGGGCCCTCTGCGCAACGTCACCGGAATTCTAACCGAGATCGACGGTTCCGCGCGGTTGATCGTTTCCATCACCCTCCTACGGAGATCTCTGGCTGTGTCCGTCCCGCGGCATTCGATCCGGCCCGTCGATAAACCAGAATTTGCGGCCATTACGTGAAATAGTTCATCGGCTCCCAAACCGCGCTACTTGGCGAAGGGATTCTCTGGCACGCGCCGCCGCGATCCTGGAGAAAACTCCTTGCCGGTGACTGGAGCCTGCCAAAGCACGGCGGCATCATCCAAAACAAAACGACGAAATCAAGGAGATTGCCTTGTTCAAAACCAGAACGCGGATGATCAGTTTTCGACTCTCCGAGGAAGAATATGAGCGCGTCAGGGACATGTCCCTTATGGAAGACGCGCGAAGTGTCTCGGATTACGCCCGCTCCGCCTTGTGCAGGCTACACCAGGGGAATGGCATTTCCCCAGACTCAGAGGCACCCAGAGTGGACGGCTTGGAAGGGGCCGTGAAACAGCTCAGGGCCGATCTGCTACAACTTCGCCAACTGATCGAACACGTCCTGGGGCGAAGCCAGGGCGGCGCTGAGAGGTCCGATCTCACGCAGAAGATCAGCACGGCATGAGGACCACAGGAAGCGCTGCCTGTCGCCGGCAGAACAGGCTTTATCCTTCGTCAGGCTCCTGCTTGAGCGACCCGTTGTAAACCACCGAAAACAAGAACCCGGCGATGGCGCCGGTGAGGAAGCCGTAAACGAAGCCGATCGCGCTTCCAAAATAGCTGACCGCATAGCCGGGGTAAACGGTATTCAGGTGGCGAATGTGCTCCCCGACGCCACGCGATGCCGCAACCAGCGTGATGACGAACAGGGCCAGGCCCCACAGCACTCCCGATGCCAGAGCAAACCGCTTCGCGTTCAATTGCATGGATTACAGGCCTCCCGACCTGCGACACTTCGGGGGAATTATCTCGCGAGAGGAGAGCATGTGCAAGCAGGATCGCCGGCGGGCACTCCGGCGGACCCTGGCATGTGTTGTGTAATACAGCCGGCGGTCGGCCAAGCCGCCGATGGACAGCTCGGCCAGACCGCCGGATCGCCGAAGGAAGGAATAAATACAAAGTCCATTGAATGAATAACTTAGCTCCACTCTAAGAAGTGATTATTCCAGGTTCTGGGCTGCCGGTACTACAGTTCAACTTAGCCCATTGGTTAGTGCTCATAGGACTTCAGAACCGGCTGAAATTCGTTGACAAATGTTGTCAGGTCTCCTACATTTGAGTCTCGGCAGGTTGTTCGCCGGAATTGACAATCCCAGCTACTCGTGCGAAAGGGGCGGCAGCTTGCATCAAGCGTGTGGAGAAAATCTGACGATGTCAGGCCAGGTTGAGCGGTTTCCGTGGTATGCGTTGCGGGTGTTGTCAAACCACGAGAAGCCTGTTTCGGCTGCCTTGATGCAGCGGGACTACCCCGAGTTTCTGCCGATGTACCGTGCCCGGCGCCGCTGGTCCGATCGCTATCAGGATGTGGATGTCCCTCTTTTCCCCGGCTACGTCTTCTGCCGGCTCAACGTCAACAACCGCTTGCCCGTGCTCGTGATTCCCGGTGTGATGCACATCGTCGGTGTTGGCAAGGTGCCGGTTTCCGTAGACGAGCACGAGATCGCGTCGATCCAGGCGGTGGTCAGTTCTGGCATGCTGCTGCAACCTTGGCCTTTTCTGAAAGTGGGCCAGACGGTGCGGATCGAAGAGGGCCCGCTGCGCAATGTCCAGGGGATTCTGACCGAGTTCGACGGTTCGCAGAAGCTGATTCTTTCCATTACTCTCCTACAGAGGTCTCTGGCTGTCTCCATCCCGCGGCACGCGGTGCGGCCCGCTGAAGAAGCGGACGAGTGGAGAATGCTGGGATCTCTCGCCCAAGCCTGACGCGGCTTAACGCGTCCAAACGCCCCAAACACTCCCCCACTGCAAGGAGGTTTTCCTGTGTTTAAGACCAGATCGAGGATGGTGAGCTTTCGTCTGTCTGAAGACGAATACGAGCGCCTCAAAGACATGTCTCTAATGGAATGCGCGCGCAGCGTCTCGGAATTCGCCCGCGCCACCTTGTGCAAACTGCCGGCCGGTAACGGCGATGCCGTCGCCGCCACAGCTCCCCGCATGGACAGACTGGAGGGGGCCGTGCTTCAACTGCGGCTCGAGATGCACCAGCTTCGGCAACTGGTCGAGTCGACCCTCGATCGGGTTCCCGGGCGAAACGGCACAAGGGAACTCCAGGAGAGCAACCAATGAAACGCGAGGGGAGACGAATCGCCATACTCGCCGCGGCGCTTCTGGTGTTGGGCCTGGTCGCTATGGCGCAGCAGACGCCGGCCGCGAGTGGCCCTCCAGAGCAGACTCGCACGGTAGCTGCCGCGCCGCAACCGCCGGCCGGCACGGAGCTGACCGACCAAAGCCGTAAGACGTACCTGCTTGGTCCCGACGATGCCGTAACGATCCACGCCATGAACGCCCCCGATCTCAGCGACAAGCCGTTCCGCGTGGATGCGGACGGCGAGCTCAAGCTGCCGATGGTGGGGCGGATCCACGCCGGGGGCTTGACGGCTGAGCAATTGGAGGCCGAGATCGCCAAGCGGCTGAAGGTGTACCTGGTGGACCCGGAAGTCACCGTGAGCCTCACCGAATTCAAGAGCCAGCCGGTGTCCATCCTGGGGGAAGTCACCACTCCGGGCGTGCATCAGCTTGAGGGGCAGAAGACGCTGCTAGAAATCCTGGCCGTGGCTGGAGGGCTCCGGCCGGATGCCGGCACGACGATCAAAATCACCCGGCGGCTCGAATATGGGCGCATCCCGGTGCCGGACGCCGTGGATGATCCCTCGCATCAGTTCAGTATCGCGGAGATCAACCTGAAAGCCGTAATGGAAGCCAAGAGCCCGGAATACAACATCCTCATCCGCCCCCACGACGTGCTTTCCGTTCCACGAGCCCAACAGGTCTACGTGCTTGGCGAGGTTAACAAAGTAGGCCCGCTCCCCCTCAACGAGGGGCAGTCGATTTCGGTGCTGGAGGCTGTTTCTTCGTCCGGCGGGATGTTGCGCACCGCAGCCGCCAGCCATGCCCGGATTCTGCGCCCGGTCCCCGGACAACTGAACCGCACCGAGCTGGCCGTGGATGTCTCCAAGATCATGGCCGGAAAATCCGAAGACATACGCCTGTTGGCCGGCGATATATTCGTGATCCCGGGCAGTACGGGCAAACATGCGGTGGCGCGCGCACTGGAGGCGGCTGTGCAGGCTGGCACATTAGTCGCCGTTCACTACTAGGAGTTCACAGTGATGGAAGATTTTCCGCAGATATCGAACGGCACGGGCCGGGAACTGGCCCGCGTTACGCCGCGCGCGGACATTGCCGTCCCGGCGCCCATCGGCTCGGACACAGTCCGCGGGGGCGTCAAACGCGAATACGCCGGTGTGCTCGAATACTGGCAGATGGTACGGCGCCATAAAGTCGCCGTCTTCGTGGTCTCCATGCTGGGCGCCGTCGCGGGCTTCCTATACACGCTTCCCCAGCCTCGCATCTATCAGGCGCACACCACCATCGAAGTGCAGGGGCTCAACGAGGACTTTCTGGGCTTGCACAATGTCAGTCCGACCGTCAGCCCCACCAGCAACTACTATCCGGACTTCGACATCCAGACACAGGTCAAGATCATGCAGAGCGAATCGCTGGCCAATAGTGTGGTGGCGGATCTGGAGAAGGGCAAACCGCCTGAGAACATGCGTCCGCCCGATCGCCTGGCCGCCTGGAAAAAGGCCTTGAAAATCGACCCTCCGAGTCAGTATGAGCTCTGGAAACTGGCGATCGGCACCGCGGCCGGAAGCGTGCGCGTGCGCGCCTCGGGAACCAACCGGATCGTTGAAATCACTTGCGACTCGACACAGCCCCAGGTGGCCGCGTCTTTCGCCAACACTCTGACCAAGGAGTTCATCGAACAGAATCTGGAGGCCCGCTGGAAAAGCACCGAGTATACCGGCGAGTGGCTGACCCGGCAGCTTCAGGACATCAAAATAAAACTGGAAAAAGCGGACGAAGAGCTCAACTCCTACGCCCGATCCTCCGGCCTGACCTTCACCGACGAAAAGACCAGCGTGGAAGAGGACAAGCTCCGGTCCCTGCAAAAGGACCTGTTGCAGGCCCAGTCCGACCGCGTCTCCAAGGAATCCAAATACGAGATGGCGGCCAGCAGCCCGCCCGAAGCGCTGCCGGACGTGCTCGACGATTCCAGCCTGCGCGATGACGAGACCAACCTGACCGAGCTGCGCAGGAAATTCGCCGAACTCCGCATCGCCCTCACCCCCCAGAACCCCGAAGTCCGGCGCGTGCAGGCGCAAATCACCTTGATGGAAGCCACCGTCCAACAGGAGCGGGCCAATATTCTGACCCGCATCAAGAACGAGTACGCCGCCGCGCAGCACCGTGAAAAGCTCATGATGGCCTCCTACCTGGCGGAGGTGAAACTGGTCGCGGATCAGTCGGAAAAGACCATGCACTATGGCATCCTGAAGCGCGAAGTGGACTCCACCCGCTCGTTGTACGAGACGATGCTGCAGCGCATGAAGGAGGCCAGCGTGGCGTCCGCCCTGCGCGCCAGTAATATCCGCGTGGTGGATCCCGCCGAGCCGCCGTCGATTCCGTATAAACCGAACGTTGTTCGCTACATCGTCATGGGCCTGCTGGTCGGGATCTGTCTGGGCGTCAGCCTGGTTGTGCTGCGGGAGCGCGCCGACCGCACCTTGCACGACCCCGGAGACATCGCGTATTACCTGCATCTTCCGGAGTTGGGTGTGGTCCCCACGGCCAACATCGAACTGACCCAGCGGGGCTTCAAGGCTTCCCGTCCCCCGCACGCCCGCGGGGCGGTGCTCGAAATAAACGGCCAGTCGGCCCACGAGGAGGCCCTGGACGACCGCGTGGAATTGGTCACCTGGATGCGCAAGAAATCGCTGATCTCGGAGTCCTTCCGCACCACCCTGACGTCGATCCTGTTCTCCTCCCACAACGGAGACCGGCCTAGAATCCTGGTCCTGACCAGCGCCAGTCCCAAGGAAGGCAAGACCACGGTAGTCTGCAACCTGGGCATTGCGCTGGCCGAGATCAATCACAAGGTGCTGATCGTGGATGCCGACCTGCGCAGGCCCAGAATGCACAGTGTCTTCGGCGTGAAGAACGATAACAATGGCCTCAGCGAGCTTCTCCTGAAACAGGAGCCGATGGATGAAGCGGGCTTGCACGCGGCTGTCCGGGCGACGCTGATTCCTAACCTGTACGTCCTGCCGGCCGGCCAGTCCCGCTTCAACGCGGCCAGTCTGCTGCACTCGGAGCGCTTGCCGGAGTTGCTGCGCGGCTTGCGGGGACAGTTCGACACCATCCTGATCGACACGCCTCCCATGGTCAACATTCCCGATGCGCGCGTGCTGGCCCGGCTGGCCGACGGCGTGATTCTGATTCTGCGCTCCGCCCAGACCACGCGCGATGCCGCCCTCCTCGCCAAACAGCGCTTTCTCGACGATGGCATTCCGGTGATGGGGACCATCCTGAACAACTGGAACCCCAACACTCCAGGCTACGGCTACTACCGGAATTACTACGAGGGTTACTATCACTACTACGGCGACGGGAACGGTAACGGCAGCAGCCGTGGAAACGGTAAACACGGTGGCGGCGCGAGCGCGAACGGCAAGAACGGCGCCGTTCACGTGGAAGCCGACTGACACCCCCACTTCCAGCCATGTGCGGCATAGCGGGAATCTTTCGAAGCCGGAGCGATACGACTCCTGCCGACCGGTCGGCAGTGGAGCGCATGTCGGCTGCCGAAAAGCATCGCGGGCCGGATGATTTTGGCTTGCTCCAGGACGCCCGGGTAGTGCTCGGCCACCGGCGGCTTTCCATCATCGATCTCTCCCCTACCGGGCACCAGCCCATGTCGAATGAGGACGGCACGGTTTGGGTGACGTACAACGGAGAGATTTACAATTATCCGGAACTGGCTGCGGAGCTTCGCCAGCATCGTTTCCGGTCGCACTCCGACACCGAGGTGTTGATTCACGGCTACGAAGAGTGGGGCATCGCCGGGCTTCTCGAAAGGCTCCGTGGAATGTTCGCCTTCGCCATTTACGACTCCCGCTCCGCCTAACCGCGCTGTCTGCTGGCGCGCGACCGACTGGGAATCAAACCGTTGTACTATACGGCGCTTCGGGAGTCGCTCGCGTTCGCTTCCGAGGTAAAGGCGCTGGTCGGATCTGGCTTGGTACCGAATCAGAAAAACCCTGAAGCCATCACCGGCTTGCTCTTATTGGGCTCGGTGCCGGCCCCCGCGACTGGAATCCGGGGCGTGCGCTGCTTGATGCCGGGCCATTACCTGGTCGCCGGCCCGAGTGGCGTTGCGGTTCACAAATACTGGGACCTGGAACCCTCCGGATGTGGGGACCAAGCCGAGCTTAAAGAAACCCTCGAGGACGCCGTCAAGCGGCACCTGGTCAGCGACGTGCCCCTGGGTGTGTTCCTGAGCGGCGGAGTGGATTCGGCGGCGCTGGTGGCCCTGGCCAGCCGGTCGAAATTCTCGCTGGCCACCCTCACCGTGGTGTTTGACGAGACCGAGTTCAGCGAAGCCACCGAGGCGCGATGCATCGCCCAGAGCTTTGGCGCCGACCACCGGGAGGTGCGCGTCACCAGCCAGCACTTCATCGATGAAGTGCCCAACGTGCTGCGGGTGATGGACCAGCCCACCAACGACGGTGTGAACACTTACTTCGTCTCGCGCGCCGCCCGCCAGGCCGGCCTGACTGTGGTGCTCTCCGGGTTGGGCGGCGATGAAGTCTTCGGAGGATACAAGCACTATCGTTGGCTGGCGCGGTACGGCAATTCGATCCGGCGCTTCTCCGCTCTGCCCGCCGTTCTCCGCAAGGCCATGCTGGGGACGGCGGTCCGCTATGGGCGGGTGCGCGGGCGGGAAAACTGGATGCGCCTGTCAAGCCTGGAAGACCGCGTCAGCGATGAGGGGCTGTATCTGGCGCTGCGCGGATTCTTCGCCGCGCGCCAGGTCCGCGCCCTGCTGGACGTGGATGAGCGCGAAGTGCGCATGGTCGCCGAAGAGTACCTGGGCGCCTTCCGCCCCCCCGCTGCCCATGGAATCGCGAGCGGCCCGGTTTTCCGCCACCTGGAGATGCAGCGCTACCTGCACGATCAGCTCCTGCGGGATACCGATGTGTTCTCGATGGCACATTCGATCGAAGTTCGTGTGCCGTTCCTGGATCACAAAGTAGTAGAATGTGTGGCAAGAGCGCCGCAACCTGAAGTGAATCGCCAGAATCGTCATGGCAATAAGCCATTGCTGACCGAAGCGGTCGGCGAGCCGGCGGTGTGTGAGGCCGCCCGGCGGACGAAGCGCGGATTCGCGTTTCCGTTCGGCAAATGGATGAGAATGCACAGCCACGAACTGCGTGAGATGGCCTTGGCCGGCGGGTATCTGAATCGCCGGACGATCGGGCAGTTGTGGAATGAATTCGACAGTGGGAGATTGCACTGGTCGCGCGCCTGGATGCTGGCGGTGATCGGGGCGGGGAAGTAGATGGGTTCGATTGCCGATCCGCGCAGGCGCCCAGCAGTCCGTAAGGATGCCTGTGCGTCTGCCGTGCGAGCGCCGCGGCGCGCTCCCGGCAGAGTTTGTTTTTTTCTATCGCTGGATGAATTGCGGGCAGCCTCGATGCTTCTCGCGATGAACGCGCGTTGTTATTACGGGACGCCACGCTGTTCGTCCGGTTTGCCGCAGGGTTGTTGATTGGGGAGTTCAGGTGGGGAGGACACTTGAGTGCAAACAATTCGAAAACTGGGTTCTAAGAAAGAAAGCTTCGCTGTACTCGGAGGGATGTTTCCCGCGGCGCGGGCCAAGGTGGGAACGCGGCCTGCGAGCGTAATCCAAGTTGTCGCCGCGTGTGCGCTGTTCCTGGGACTCTTTGTGCCCACCGGCATCGCGCAGGATTGTTCGGGTCTCCCGACTTCGTTCACCGGGAACCAGTTTCCTACCGGCAACTTCTTCAGCAATTTCTATAATCCCTGCTACACGATCAATCTCGGGACGGGCTATGGCAGCGTGGAATATGGCGATCTGAATGCCGTGTATTACCAGATGTTCTATAAGGTCGACCCGCGCTATCAGTTGATCCTGGTGGGAACCTTCCCGAATACCCGATACTTCTCGATTGCGCTCAACGATGACCACAAGGCATTGTCTCAATCCATTTTGGACACGGACATCGTGCCGCTGACTTCCCATTTCATGAATCCGTATCTGCCCGGGGTTTCCTACGTCGAAGGGCAGCAGTATTCCGTACCCATCGATTTTGGAGGCACTCCCGGCAACCAGCAAACCGGTTGCATGATGAACGGATACAACGTGAGCGTGAACGGCCTGGATGCCACCCAGCGGCACCCGGGGATGGATTGGAACAGCAACGCCGGTTTCTTCCAGCAGTTTCCAACCTTCATGCACCACGTAGTCGATACCCCGCAGCATACCAATCCAAACACCGCGGGAATGGTGATGGTGCGGGCATATTTAGACGATAGCCCGCTGAATTCCGACGCCAGCCCGCAGATTATTGTGCGTGACGTTGCCTCGGGGTGCGCCTATCCGGCGGCTTATGTTTTAAGCACGCTTAAGATCGTGTCGGATACCAACCAGACGGGCGCTCCGTGGCTGAGTCCGGAACAGTCTCAAGCCCATAACAAGTACGAGACCAATTACCTGCCGAAACTCTGCGATGCGGATCCGGCCTGGCCGAATGTACTGCGTTGGACGCGGGCGCCGGACTACGTGCCTATCACGAATCCGAATGCTTCCTACATCCTCGCACCCGTGCCGTCCGGCCTGCCTGCGCAGCTTGCCGCGGCGGCGGAAGTCATGCGGATTCGTATGCGAATCCCCAGTACGCCGCCCACACCGTGCACCAATGGCTGTTCGCGATCCGGAAACGAGCAAATGCGATACATGAGCCTGTCGTTCATCGTTCCCGGCGGAAAAACTATCGCAAGCCTTGCGGATACAGCCTTCACGAGAGATACCAGCGGCTACGCCACGCTGATTGTCGGTACCGGCGCGGCTATTCCCAAGTGGATCACTCCGGCTAACGGTTATACGTACCTCGACCTGACTACGCTAAAGGGGTATCAGCAGTTGAGTTTGCTCGATCTGCGGAACATCATACCCGGCAGCGGATTCCACTGTGCCGGTCAGTTTGTCCCCTATCGCACCTCGGTGGACACCCCCAGCGGCAGCCTGCTGGGCGAGTACACACCGGTAGTCGACTATCCGGCAGCCGCCAGCCTGCCCAAAAAAGCGGCGGCGCTCGAAACGGCCAGCGCTTGCGGAAGTTTTCCGGACGGTCTGGCTGGGGCCCGCCCGAAGTGCGGAGTTTTTCCGGCGCCCGCGCCCTCGATCACTGGCGTAGTCACCGAATGCTCTGCGCCCGGCTGCAACCAGTTTGCCGCCCAGCCGAATCCGCCGGTCACCATCCTCGGCGAGGGTTTCGGCACTTTCCCGCTGGGAGCCCCGTTCACGGGAACCTCGAAATTCCTGGCGCTCCGGGATACCACCCAACACTGGAGCGCCGGCTACACCGGGGACGCCTGCAGCGTTTCCATCAGCGAGTGGGACGGCGGCGACATTCAGTTGGTGGCCAATGTCGATCAGAACGGCGTGTGCCTGCTTAAGTCCGGTGACAAAGTCAGGGTCGAGGTCTGGAATCCGCAGACCATGCTCGATGCTACGTTCGAAGTCACGGCCCAGTAGATCGATGGCCGTCGGTATGTTTCGCGGATGGTTGTTAGTACCGGAATGCGCTAAATGTGCATGAACTCAGTACCTTTGTACCTGCGCACAATTGAGCGGTTGTGAAATAATGATGTTTGAGTTTCCACCTTGCGCCGGGCGCGCGGATGCCATCCGCGATCGGGGCGGGGAAGTAGACAATGGCAACCGCTGTCAGTACGGCTTACATGCCGCAGTCAGCTCCGCCGTTGGCCTCGCGCCGCCGGAGTGCCTCCAGGATCCCGTCGCTAGATGGGTTGCGCGGCGTCTCGATTCTACTGGTGATGCTCGCGCATTTGAACGCGACCCCGCATTTTCCGTCCCTTCATCCTTGGTTTTTCGATCACGGCGCACTCGGCGTCCAGGTTTTCTTTGTCATCTCGGGATTCCTCATTACATCGCTGCTGCTGGAAGAAGAGCGCGGAACCGGCAGGATCAGCCTGAAACTGTTCTATATCCGGCGAATTCTGCGAATCTTCCCGGCGTTTTATGCATTCTTCTTCGCGACCGTCCTCGCTTGTCAATTGGGGATTCTGGTGCTGCCGAAGTACAACCTACTTTACGCCATCACCTACACGATGAACTACGTCGGGAAAGGCGCATGGTGGACCGGTCATCTCTGGTCGCTCTCCGTGGAGGAGCAATTCTACTTGCTTTGGCCCGCCCTAATCTGCCTGATCGGCGCCAGATCCGCGGTTTGGGCCGCCGCCTCGGTGGCGATTGGCGCTCCCCTGGCTGTCAGCGCTATGTACTTTCTGCATTTGCCGTCGGCCGAACAGGTTGCGCTGGGGTTTCCATTCGTGATGGATTCCATTGCGGCAGGCTGCGTACTCGCCAGCGTGCTGCCGCTTTTGAAAAGTCGCGCTTGGTTCCTCAAAGCCACGCGCAGCCGTTTGGGTTTAGCGGTACCACTGGCGATCGTGCTGGTCGACTGTCTACGGCCCCATTCGAGATTCTTTTGGCTCTTAGGAGAGCCCGTTTTGAACCTTGGTATTGTCTATTGCGTCGCCCGATTTACAACCTACCAGTCGGACTGGGCGGGACGGTTTCTCAATTGCAGAGCGATGGTTTTTCTGGGCGGTTTGAGTTATTCACTGTACCTCTGGCAGCAGCCCTTCCTGAACCGCTACATACCTGCTCTATGGACGTCTTTCCCACTGAATTGTTGCTTTGCTTTTACCCTTGCCATTGTGTCGTATTTCGCCCTGGAACGCCCATTTCTGCGTCTGCGGAAGCGATTCCAACCAAGCCTTTCGGCATGACATCGCATTAAGAACGCGATAGCCACATGGCGACGACTTCCGATGTATTGATCCTGCGCCCTTCGAGCGGATTCCTCCGCTTGCACCTACGCGACCTCTGGGAGTACCGCGAGCTGCTCTACTTCCTGGTCTGGCGCGACATCAAAGTGCGCTACAAGCAGACCGCGCTTGGCGCGGCCTGGGCCATCCTGCAGCCCACTATGACCATGGTGGTCTTCAGCATCTTCTTCGGCCGCCTGGCGAAAGTGCCCTCCGACGGCGTCCCGTATCCCATCTTCGCCTATGTCGCGCTGCTGCCGTGGCAGCTCTTCGCCTTCTCGTTGACCGAATCGAGCAACAGCCTCGTCGCCAGCCAGAACCTGATCACCAAAGTCTATTTCCCGCGCCTGGTGATCCCGATCTCCTCCGTGCTCGCCGGACTGGTGGACTTCGCCATCGCCTTCGTCATCCTGCTGGTGATGATGCTGTATTACGGCATCGTGCCCACGGCCGCGGTGGCCCTGCTGCCGCTGTTCCTGCTGTTCGCCGTCGTCACGGCGCTCTCGGTGGGCCTGTGGCTCTCCGCGCTGAACGTGAAGTACCGCGACGTGCGCTACACCATCCCGTTTCTGACCCAGTTCTGGATGTTCGCCACCCCAGTCGCCTATCCGGCCAGCCTGGTGCCGGAGCGCTGGCGGCCGTTGTACGGACTGAACCTCATGGCGGGCGTAGTCGAGGGCTTCCGCTGGGCACTGCTGGGCAAGCAGCACGCGCCGGGTCCCCTGCTGTGGGTCTCCGTCGCGGCGGTCGCGGTGCTGCTCATCGGCGGGCTGCGGTATTTCAAGAAGACGGAAAGCACGTTCGCGGACATCGTATGAGCGACATCGCCATTCGCGTCGAGAAGCTGGGTAAGCGGTACGCCATCGGCAAGCGGGAGCGCTACCGGACCCTGCGTGACACCGTTACTGACACGCTCGCCGCTCCCTTCCGACGCCTGCGCAGGGGCAGTTCCTCGAATGGCAACGGCGCGCCAGATCACGTTTGGGCGCTAAGAGACGTTTCATTCGAGATCCCCCGCGGTGAGGTGGTGGGCATCATCGGCCGCAACGGCGCGGGCAAATCCACATTGCTGAAGGTCCTGTCCCGCATCACCGAACCCACCGAAGGCTACGCTGAGATCCACGGCCGCGTCGGCTCGCTGCTGGAAGTAGGAACCGGCTTCCACCCCGAACTGACCGGCCGCGAAAACGTCTACCTGAATGGTGCGATCCTCGGCATGCACAAAGCCGAGATCGCCCGGAAGTTCGATGAGATGGTGGCGTTCGCCGAGATCGAAAAGTTCATCGACACGCCCGTGAAGCATTATTCCACCGGAATGTATATGCGCCTTGCATTCGCGGTCGCAGCCCACCTGGACACCGACATCTTGATCGTTGACGAGGTGCTGGCGGTAGGCGACGCCGAGTTCCAGAAGAAATGCCTTGGCAAGATGGGCGACATTAGCAAAGGGGGCCGCACAGTCCTGTTTGTGAGCCACAATCTGAGCGCCGTCCAGTCACTTTGCGGCACGGGCATACTGCTTGAGAATGGCAAACTTCGCCGCCAAGCGCCCGTCAACCAAGTGATCGGAGAGTACACCTACGGTTTGGCCAAGCGAAATGGTTCTGGGGGGCATTCCTACGCGCTTGGACCGACGCTCAGACTTGGCCGCCTGGAGATCGACCCATCACCGGTCACGAGCGGCGAGCCGCTGGTGCTGACAATTCAGCTTGTTCCACATTCTGCCACCAGCCTCAAGGAAATCGCATTGCTGGTCTATTCGGAATTCGGCGCGCGCATCGCGGTACTGGATCTGCGCCAACATGGCCTGCGCAACCTCATTCTTAGAGGCGGGCCGTTCGAGTTCCAGGTTCACATACCGCATCTGCCGCTGGTCGAGGGCAAGTATCGCTTGGGCTTTTATATCGCCACCAGCGAGCATGCCGATGACTATCTCGATGTTGCGGTCCTAACAGTGCGCGGCGCCGAATCCCACAATGGCATAGTCCCCTACCCGGCGGACTACCTGGGATACATAGACCTTGGCTTCTCAGTCAGAGCCGAGGTAGCCATGCAGGTTCCCCAATGACGTTGCGTCAGCTTGCCGCCGGCCGCGTCACACCGCGGCAGTGGGCCAAGTACCATTGGTATAACCGGGCAGGTGTGTTTCCCTATTTCGGCTACCGCGTGTACTTCCCAAAGGGGTGCAGCGCATTTCAAGTAGTGTGCGCACAGGGCATCTTCGAGGCTCCCAACGTTCGAATTTTGCAACGGCTGTGCCGGCCGGGTTCCTACATGTTTGACGTGGGCGCCAACCTGGGCCTGATGGCGTTGCCTGTTTTGAGATCAGTGAGCGAGTCGAGAGTCGTGTCGTTTGAGCCATCGCCCAACACAGTCCAGTTTCTAAGGCGAACCGTCAAGGACAGCGGTTTAGGGGACCGTTGGCGGCTTGTCGAGAAAGCGGTCGCATACGCCTCTGGCACCGCCAACTTCAGCTTGTCGGCGCGAACCGAAGGCCTTTACGATGGCCTCCGGCATACCCATCGCACGGCTGAGGCGCGGCAGGTCCAAGTCGAAGTGACCAGCCTCGACGAAGAGTGGATGTCCATGGGCTGTCCTCCTGTCTCAATGATCAAGATTGACGTGGAGGGTGGTGAGTTGGACGTGCTGAGAGGCGCGCGCGAGTGCTTGTCCCGCGAAAGGCCGCTTATACTGCTGGAGTGGTCTGACCTAAACCTGCCGGCATATGACATTCCTCGCGATGCGCTTTTTCCATTTTCGAGGGAATGCTTCTACATGCTGTACGCGCTACCAGAGATGATCCCAATCGCAACCCCAAGGGACCTGTCTCTGCAAGTCATTCGAACTGAGAGCTTTCTGATGGTACCCGTCGTGGATGACGCGTCTGACCATTTGCGCGCAAGTTCTTTTATGACGACGCGGCATTCAGCGGCGGAACTCGAAGTCAAATGACCGAATCTTTGCCCAGAGCCCTCATGCCCGCGACTGACGAACTCCAAGCGACCGCCACGGCTCCGCCCCCGATCCTTTACCTGTGTGACTTTCCGCCCTCCAACCGGGATGGCGGATCGGTGCTCGTGGATCGGCTCCTAGCCGAGTATCCGCCTGAGAACATCGTGGCCTTCACCAGTTCCCGATACCACCGCCCGGATGCGCAGACCCGGCACTGGAGCTCCCACCACGCGGTGCTTTGGGGCGTCCAAGGCCAGGGCCGTTGGGGCATCGGCCGGGCCAAAGGCTTGGTGAATTGGCTTCTCATACCCCTGATCGCCCTGCGTGCCGCGCTGCAACTGCGCCGCCGCCGCGCCTCAGCCATCCTTTCGGTCGCCCACGGCACCTATTTCATCGCCGCGGCGCTGGCCTCAGCCCTCACCTCAGTGCCCCTCATACTGATCGTGCACGACGATTGGGTGGCGGACTTGCAACGCAACTCCTACTTCTTCAAATACATTGCCCGGCGCCTGTTCCAGTCCGTGCTGCACCGAGCCTCCCACGTCTTCGCCGTGAGTCCCCCTATGCAGCGCCTGTTGCGATCGGAATATGGGGTCGACGCAGAACTGCAAATGCCCTGCGCCGAAGCTGTCACTCGGCCCGCCGGCGTTCGGAACGCCGAAGGCTCCATGCGCCATTGCCGCATACTGTACGCCGGAAATGGAATATGCGGGGACGACTGTCTGCGTATTCTGATGGAACTCCTCCAGGAGGACCGTCTGGCCGGATACGGCCTCAGCGACTGGGAACTTCACCTGTACACGCCATCGCTTCCAGGCGCCATCCCTCCGCGAACCACATGGCACGGCTGGGTTTCCCAGGCCGAGTTGGCCGAAGCGGTAGCCTCAGCGGATATCCTGTTCTTGCCCTATTCCTTTCTTCCGGACGGGAAGTCCGTTCGCACAACCTCTTTTCCCGCCAAGACGGCCGACTACCTGGCCTCTGGACGGCCTATCCTCATCTTCTCGCCGCCGGATTCCACCATCGTCGAGTACGCCCGCGAGTTTGATTTTGCATGTATCGTTACCGAGCCTGCGAAGGACGCGCTTGCCGCTGCCATCGGGTTACTCTGCTGCTCGGAGGTGTACCGGGGCCGCCTGGCAGCCAACGCACTCCGCACGCTGGCCGTCAATCACTCCGCGCACCGCCAGCGCCAGCGGCTGTACGATGTTCTGGCTGAAACTACCGATGCTTCACAACGCCCAGCGTCAGTCTCCGCCGCCGGTCCGCTGAATCCAGAGGCTCGCCGGCGTCGTGCGTGACCGGTCATACGAATCGAAAGCCGCCGCGACTCTCTCGGGAAACTTCCAGTGCATATAGCTCGCCGCCCACACGACGTTGAAGCAGGAATTGAAGCTCAGAAATGCCTGCAACAGGTATTGCTCGTTCCAGAACCATCTGTGCTCGGTGACCCATTCCCTGGGATATTCAAAGGGAATAAAGACGTCATGCACATGCACCAGCACGCCGTTCCGCAGGCGCGGCAGGATTTCGAGAAACTCGTAGTTCACGTCGCTACCAATCCTCGACACGTGGCTGGAGTCGATGAACAGAATGTCGTCAGCCTCTAATTCGCGAAACTTCTCCAGCGGAACGTTCTGTACGGGCGCTTCGATCAGCTCGGATAGGTTCTTAGACAGTGCGAGCAGGCTCCGGTTTGGAAATGGCTCTACCGCGGCGAACCGGCATTCGTAATGGGGATCTTCTTGCTTGTTCCTCTCAATCGCCAGGGAAGTCACGAGCGTGGAGAAGCCACTCCCGATTTCGATAATGCGTGCTGGGCGATGCATTCGGACCATACAGTAGAGCATCTCGGCGTCCACGCTGACGAAGTTGCCGTTGCTGACGTAAAACGGGCAATCGTTCGTTCCCGCTTCCTTCGGGAAACAACCGTACTCGCTTCGATAGCGCGCGGACACCGACTCAAGAAGCTCCAATTGCCCAGCCTCGCGCATATCGATGCCAACCGGGGGACTCGGCCCGCGCCAAAGGGTCTCTTTGAGCTCGGCAGTGTCCGGGATGGCAGAGTAGTAATGAACCGGAGTCACGTGATACCCGCGACGTTCCCAAGTAGAGAAGTATCGATTGTCTCGCATGATCCCCGCAGGGAGCGTGCGCGCGATGATGTTCGCCAGCGCCGCTCTGCCGGCTCTGTAGGCTTTCTTAACGGCAAGGATCACGCTAGTGGGGAAGCCTCCGAGCCGAAGTTTACCATGGCCGCTGTTTCCCCTGAGGACTGGCAACAATGCCCTCGCTGACCTACAGAAATCGCGAACACCTCGAGCAGCGGTTCGCGCGGGATACGAAGGGCGGCTACGCCGCGCACCAACCGATATGGGGATACGGGCAAGGCACCAGCGAGTCTGGGCACCTGGCCAGGTTTGCACGGACACTGAATTTGCTGCGGACCATCTCCGGTCTTGAAATCGAGAGCTTTCTTGATGTGGGCGGTGCGGAAGGCTACATGGGAACGTTGGTTCGCCATTTCTTTGGAGCGCGCGCGATCACATCCGACCTATCTCTGGAGGCGGCCAATCGGGCCTCCGAGCTTTTCGGCCTTCGGTCCTGCAGTGCGAACGCCGCCCGGCTCCCCTTTCGCGCCGACTCCTTCGACCTGGTTCTTTTCAGCGAGGTGTTGGAACATCTCGAACGCCCATTCGTTTCTTTATTGGAAACCTTACGTGTCGCTAAGAAATACCTCATAATCTCAACCGAGGCTTCGACCAGTAGTAGCTTGAAGCGAAAGTTCATGCTGAAGACGCGCCCGAACAAGACGCCCCACTTCGATCGGAACATATGGACGGCCGGGGATTTCCGGGCCATGTTCGGAGATTCCTGCGCGATCAGGCCGCAGTTTCGTACGGCCGAGCGTCAGGATGTACCGGGCGCCGACAGGGCGCGGGAAAAGCTATTTGAGGTCGCAGACGTCCACGAAGTCGGCCGCCACACTGCGGGGTTGTTAGTGGTTGTCGCCAAACACGGCCAGCGCATCCCCGAACCGGTGAGATCGCACGACCAGGGGTTTTGTGACCTTTTGTTCAGAGGCCCCCTCAGCGAGCCTCTGGAGAGCGAAGTGTGGGAGCGGCAGGATATGGACAAGTTGTCTATCCCGAGAGGTGCAGCGGGCGTTTCAACACTCGATCTGTTTCTCGATGCCGATCGCGACGACGCCGAGTGCTTTCAGAACAACAAAGCCATCAGGTCCTTGATGGAGCAGTTTTCAGAAGACAACATCGCGTCGGGACTGTCGTACGCGTTCTATCGCGTACTTCGGCGTGCTCTGCGCAGCCGGGGTTGACTCCACTGACCAAATGACACCCCAGCCAGCCATATCCGTGATCCTGCCAGTCTACGACGTGTGCCCTGGCAAGGTTTCACAGGAGGTAATTGTCGTATGAGGCTCCCGCGCCAGTTCGCCCACTCAAGACTGTACCAGTATCAGAAGGAAATTCGGATCTGCATGCGCCTCGGCGCGAGATGGCCCGATCGCGTCCGGCTGGCGGCCGCCACACTTGAATTCCACGCCGCGAATCTTGCCGGTTTGGCCGGCCCTGGAGCTGTGCTGGCGCCCGGCCGGTACAGCGTCGACATCGGCAGAGGAGCGACCGACCTTTGGTTGCGGCGTCGCAGCGGCGACTTCTTCATACTGCATGAGATCTTCACGTGTGCCGCTTACACAATCCCAGCCAAATGGTTGGGACGAGTCGCCACCGTCGTGGATCTGGGGGCCAATGTTGGTTTGACCACGCTCTTCCTCGCTCAGTCCTTCCCGGAGGCTAGATACGTCTGCGTGGAGCCAAACCCGGCGAATGCAGCGGTGCTGCGGCGGAATGTCGCTTGGCTGGGGGCGCGGGCGGAAGTGATCGAGGCTGCGGTGACGGACTATTCCGGGCAGGTTGCATTCACCGACTCCGAGCCGAGTTATAACGGACACATCGCGGGCCCGGGCCAAACGGGCCATATGGTCCGCTGCTGCACACTGGATGAGATCGTCGCCTCGCGCGGCCTCGGCCGGATCGATATTCTGAAAATCGACATCGAGGGCGCTGAGCGCGATGTTCTCCGCAGCAATCCTGCCTGCCTGAGCAATGTCGGGCTCATCATTATTGAGCTGCACGATGATTATTCACTTTCCGATTTCGGGAAGGACCTTGCTCCATTGGGATTTACAGTGATCCCGCCAGGTCCCCAGCATGACAACGCAATGGTGATCGCCGTCTCACGAGAGGCCGGTTTGCCGCCGCGCGGGACGGCTGTTACGGCGGAGGAAATGGCAGTGCCGAGCAGCCCGCTGTCCAAGGTACCGGCGTGAGTCACCCCAACCAAAGCAACCTGCTCCCGCCGGCCGTATCCGTAATTCTCCCGGTCTTCAACGGCGAGCGCTACCTGGAGGAGTGCATCCGATCGGTCCTGACCCAAACCTTGACCAACTTCGAACTGCTGATAGGCGACGACTGCTCGCAGGATCGTTCCGGCGAGATCGCGCGGCGATTCTCCGATCCGCGAGTGCACCTGTTCCGCCGCGAAACCAACTACGGGCTGTTCAAGAACCTGAACGACCTCGCCGGGCGCGCCTCCGCTCCTGTCATTCGGTTCCTTTGCCAGGACGATGCCATCGAGCCTGATTGCCTGGAACGGGAGTCCGCCATCTTCGCGCGGGAGCCTGCGGTCGCCATGTCCTTCTGCAAATGCAGGATTGTCGATGCCGAAGGCGGCATCGTCAGCCAGTGCGCACTCAGAGACCTGCCCGACCTGATCGAACCCGGCTTGGCGCTGCAAATGTTTCTCTATCACGGATGCATGCCCGGAAATCTGTCCACGGTTTCAGTCAGGAAGGACGCCTTTTGTAGAGTTGGCGGGTTTGACGAAACACTAAGCGTATCGGGCGATT
>Ga0187855_10000539_pt1 | contig 32731 bp, 23 predicted proteins | sample June2016WEW_8_10_2_FD_132969 | JGI IMG/M metagenome (GOLD analysis project Ga0187855, IMG submission 132969) | Peatland microbial communities from SPRUCE experiment site at the Marcell Experimental Forest, Minnesota, USA - June2016WEW_8_10 | ecosystem: Environmental > Terrestrial > Soil >... | reverse complement strand
GCCCCAGTCTCGGTAAGAGACCGCGCTGGCTGAGATCCCAGCGCCGTGCGCCGGGCCGTTCGCGCCAGCCATCTGCGCTGGGTGTCGTGCCGGTGACGCAGGCATTAGCGTGATGGCGTGACTGCTGCGATGGGCGAGGAGCCAGGCCGGTGGCGGACGTTCGGCGAGCGGACGATCTATGACGACGAGTACGTCTGGCTGGGCCAGGTGGACGTGGAGCTGCCAGATGGTCAGCGGATCTGGCACGATGTCGTGCGGTTGCATGGCGTCGCGGAGGTGGCCCTCCTCGATGACCGGGATCGGGTTCTGCTGCTCTGGCGGCACCGGTTCGTGTCGGACAGGTGGGGCTGGGAGCTGCCCGGCGGCCTGATCGACGAAGGGGAGACCCCGGCGGCCGCTGCGGTCCGGGAACTAGAAGAGGAGACCGGATACCGCGCCGGGCGGATCGAGCACCTGATCACGTTCCAGCCGACCGCAGGCCGGCTGGATTCGGAGCATGCGGTGTTCGTCGGCAGGGACGCCGAGTGGGTCGGCGAGCCGACCGAGGCCAACGAAGCGGCCCGGCTGGAATGGGTGCCGCTCGCTTCGATCCGTGACCTGGTTGCTGCCGGTGAGATCTGGAACTCGGGGGCCCTGGTGGGCCTGCTGCATTTGCTCGCCCTGGGGCCGTCACCGCGTCCCGCCGAGTAGACCCGGGCCCACGACCACCGTCTGGCTAGTCCGGGCCAGGGATCCCCGGCGTCACCGTCCGGGAAATACCCGCTATCGCCTGGGAAAGTGCCATTGCGTGCACTGAGCCTCCGCCGCTCAAGGTAGGACATCTCACCTTGATGGCCGAGGATATCGCTCCCAATAGCTGACATAGTGCTGTTACGGGATGCGCATGGCCTTCGCGCCTGCATCGTCACTAACAGGGGGCGGGTGAACGGTGTTCCGGAGATGCCTCTCGAACGGTCGTTCGTCGCACCGCACCTTGGGTGACCTGAGTGATCGGGAAGCCAATGACAAGTGACCTGTCCGGCGCTGATATGAGCACGCCAGCAGTGGTGCTTAAATTCGACCCGAATGTGATGCACCATGGCGGGCTCGGAGTGATCCGGAGCCTGGGCCGGATGGGTGTACCCGTCTATGGGGTGCACGAAGGGCCGTGGGCTCCGGCCGCCAATTCCCGGTATCTCCACGGCCGTTGCTTCTGGCAGCCAAACGCCGAAGACGTCGACCGGGTTCTTGCGGGCCTGCTGCGATTGGCCGAGCGAATCGGCCAGCCTCCCGTGCTGATAGTCACCGACGACGCCGGAGCGATCTTCCTGGCCGAGCACGGCCGGGACCTGCGCTCATCCTTCCTTTTCCCCCGCCCGCCGAAGGATCTCCCGCGGCAGCTGGCAGGCAAGTACTCCATGCACCAGCTCTGCCGCGAGTTCGGCGTGCCCTGCCCGCAAGCGATCGTGCCTGAGTCGCCCGGGGAAGCCCGTGAGTTCGCCACCTCGGCGGGTTTACCGCTAATCGCCAAGCTGACTACGCCATGGAAGCAGGGCAGCAGAAAGCTCCCCAGCACCTCGATAGTCGGCGATCTGGCGGAACTCGAGGCTTTGTATCGCGCCTGTGACGAGGGCGGTGCCGGGTTCATGCTGCAGGAATTCATCCCAGGTGGCGCCGGCCACGACTGGTTCTTTCACGGTTACTGTGACGCCAGCGCCCGGTGCAGGCCGGCTTTCACCGGAGTTAAGGAACGGTCTTACCCGGCCCATGCCGGGCTGACCAGCCTCGGCCGCTCCACTCCTAATGCCCGCCTGCGCGAGGAGATCACCGGGCTGCTCACGCGGCTGTCGTACAGCGGGATCCTCGACCTTGACCTTCGCTGGGACGCCCGGGACGGGCAGTACAAGCTGCTCGATTTCAATCCGCGGCTCGGAGCCCAGTTCCGGCTCTTCCGCGACACCGTGGGCGTCGATGTGGTCCTAGCCCAGTACCTCGACCTGACTGGGCAAGCCGTCCCCGAGGGAGAGCAGGTGAACGGGCGCGGCTTCCTGGTGGAGAACTACGACCCGATCGGGGCCCTCAGCTACTGGAGGAGCGGCGAACTCGGGTGGGGGTCCTGGCTCGCGTCGCTGCGCACGGTCGACGAGACCGCGTGGTTCGCGCGGGACGACCTGCGCCCGTTCGGCCTGATGTGCCTGCGCATGGGATGGCGCTTGGCGACCCGGCCGCTGGCCCGGCGCGAGCGCCCGGCGACCCGCGGCGAGCCCAGGTACCGGCCCGGACGTGCAGCTCCCGGACCCAGCTCAGGCACAGCGCGCCCGGAGACGGACATCCAAGACCCAAGCCGCGCAGGAAGCGGGGCCGTGCACAAGACAAAGGAGATAAAGGCATGAGCGACGCGGTTGAGGTTGCCATCGTGGGAGCGGGCCCGTACGGGCTGTCACTTGCGGCACACCTGCGGGCTGCGGGCGTACCCTTCCGGCAATTCGGGATCCCCATGCACCTCTGGCAGACGTCCATGCCGCGCGGGATGTTCCTGAAGTCGCAAGGCTTCGCGTCAAATCTCTCGAGCCCGGACAGCGGGCACACGCTTGAGGCCTTCTGTGCGGCCAGTGGTCTCCCCTACGCCAGCTACGGCCTGCCGGTCCCGCTGGATACCTTCGTCGCGTACGGCGAGTGGTTCCGGCAGGAGCTGGTCCCAGATCTCGAGGAGACCCTGGTCACTGAGGTGGTCCCGAAGGACGGCCTCTACGAGATCAGCCTGGCCAACTCCGAGCGGGCGCGGGCGAAGAACGTCGTCGTGGCCGCCGGTGTCGAGCATTTCGCACGCATGCCCACGCAGCTGGCCGGGCTGCCCTCGTCGGTGTCCACGCACAGCTCTGCCCATACCGACCCTGCGATCTTCCGCGACCGGAGCGTCATCGTCGTCGGCGCCGGTCAGTCAGCGCTGGAATCCGCCGCGCTGCTGCACGAGAACGGCGCCGACGTCCAGCTGGTGGCCAGGGCGGCACGGCTCGCGTGGAACGGGCAACCGCTGCCGCTGGACCGTCCGCTCATTCAGCGGCTGCGGGAGCCCGAGGCGGGGCTCGGCTCTGGCTGGGGGACCTGGTTCTACTCCCGGCATCCGGAACTCTTCCGGCACCTTCCCCCCGGCACCCGGGTGCAGCGGGCCCGGACCGCGCTGGGCCCGGCCGGCGCGTGCTGGCTGCCCGAGCGGGTCAACGGAAAGTTCCCGGTCCTGCTCGGCCACGCACTGAAGTGGGCGTCGGCCGACGGCGACGGCGTACGGCTCGGATTCGAAGGGCCGGCCGGAATCGGCCGCGAACTAACCGCCGACCATGTGATCGCGGCCACCGGCTACCGCGCTGACCTGCGCCGTCTGACGTTCCTCAGCGACCAGCTGCGGCCAGGGCTGCAGACCATCGCTGACTCGGCCGCGGTGGACCGGAATTACCAGTCGTCCGTTCCCGGCTTGTACTTCATCGGGCCGGCCGTGGCCCCGACCTTCGGGCCCGTCATGCGCTTCGTGTATGGCTCGGACCATGCGGCGCGCACGGTGGCCCGCCAGCTCGCAGGCTCGGCCGGTCGCCGGCCACGCGTGGGCGCAGGAGCCCGTCGATGACAGGGCAGGATGCCGGGGGCCTGGATAAGGCAGCCGGCAATCTGACCGCTCGCGGCGGGCCGACCAGGCTCGGCCGGGGGTCGTCCACGCCGCAGCCGCCCGGCTCCCGGCCGGCGAGCCGATCCTCCCGATGGCACCGGCGAGGCTCGGGACCGGGTGACGTCCGGTTCGCGGCTGCCGCTGTGCTACCCGTTGTTGACCTGCTCGGGCTCGCGGCGGCTGTCCTCGTAACCGGGCGGGTGGGCCTGCCATCGGCGCTGTACGCGCTGGCCGTCCTCGGCATCCTCGCCGTCGGCGGACAGCACAGGCTGCGCATCTGCCTGCGGGTGTCTGACCAGGTAGGCCGCATCCTGACTGCGGCGGCCCTGCCGCTGCTCATCATGCTGCTGTGGCTGCCGGCCGGCGCCGCGGCACGGCTGGCGCTGTGGTCCGCCGGACTCGTGATCGCGTTTCGCATCGTCGCGTGCTCGGCGCTGCGCGCCGCACGCCGACACGGCCTGGCCGCCGAGCCGGCGCTGCTGATCGGTGCCGGGACGTTCGGCGCGCACATCGGCGAGCTGATGAGCGCCCACCCCGAGCTTGGGCTCCGGCCAAAGGGCTACCTCGACAGCGGGCCACCCCGCCGTGACCTCGCACTGCCGTCGCTGGGCGCTCCCGCCGACCTTGCCGAGGTGGTAGCCCGGCTGGGCATCCGCCGGGTCATCGTCTGTTACACGGCCTGCAAGGACGAAGATCTGGTCGGTGTGCTGCGCGCCAGCCGGCCGCTCCGGGCCGACGTGTGCGTCGTTCCGCGGCTCTACGAGGTTGGGGCAGCGGTGCCGCGGCACTGCATGGACGAGCTCTGGGGCATTCCGCTGATCCCGCTGCGGCGCTTCGACCGGCCGCCCCCAGGCCTGTACCTGAAGCGGATCTTTGACGCCGCCGCCGCCGCCGTCCTGCTCGCCGCGGCGTCTCCGCTACTGCTTGTCCTGGCCATCACGATCAGGCTGCAGTCCGGGGAGCCGCCGCTCTTCCGCCAGGCCCGGGTCACCGGCACTGGCCGGACTGCGGTGATCCTCAAGCTGCGCACGCTCAGTAAGCCTGAGGACCCGGACACCTCATGGACCCCGCCAGCGCAGCCGGACAACCCGCTGGGCACGTGGCTGCGTGGTACCCACCTGGATGAGATGCCGCAACTGGTGAATGTGCTGCGCGGCGAGATGTCCCTGGTAGGGCCAAGACCGGAGCGGCCCTACTTCGCCGAGCGGTTTGGCCGCGAGATCTCGCGGTACAGCGACCGGACCCGGATGCCAGCAGGCATGACCGGATGGGCCCAGATCCACGGCCTGCAGGGCGACACCTCGATCTTCGAGCGCGCTCGCTTCGATAACCAGTACATCGAGTACTGGTCGCCGTGGCTGGACGCGGTCATCCTCGCCCGGACGCTGGCCGCGACGGTCCAGGCCTGTTTCGGAGGCCATCAATGATCGCGGCCGGCGGAGCCAGCGCCGGGGCGCAACTCCACGGCCACCGGCTGGGCCTGCGCAATGTGCCCATGGTCCTCATGTATCACGGCATCGCGGACGTTCCGGAGGACCCGAACCAGCTCTGCGTATCGCCGGGCCGGTTCGCCGAGCAGATGGCCTGGATGGATCGGCGCGGCCTGCGGGGTGTCAGTGTCGGGAGGCTGGTTGAGGCGATGAGCACAGGCAGTCATCGCGGGCTGGTCGGCATCACCTTCGATGACGGGTACGCAAACGTGCTCGAGTCGGCGCTGCCGCAGCTGCAGCGGCGGGGGTTCACCGCGTCGGTGTTCATCATCTCCCGCCGCCTCGGCGGCAGCAACGACTGGGACGACGGCCCCGCGTGGCCGCTCCTCGACGCCGGGGGAGTCCGCGAGCTCGCCGCCGCGGGCATGGAGATCGGCTCGCACAGCGCAACGCACGTCCGGCTGGCCGGCCTGGACCCGGATCAGCTGGCTGCGGAGGTGGCCGCCAGCAAGGCGGATCTCGCCGCGCTGCTGCAGACCGAGATCCGGGGCTTCGCCTTCCCGTACGGGTCGATGGACGCTGCGGCGCGGCGCGCGGTACACGACGCGGGTTATGCGTACGCGTGCGCGGTGGAGACGCCGCGCAGCGAGTTGGGACTGATGGCACTGCCGCGAATTTACGTCGGGGATCGTGACAGCGCGGTCCGCATGACGGCCAAGCGGCATCTGTACCGGGGCTATATCGCGATCCGAGGGAGACACGGATGAAAGTGCTTCATGTGATCACTGGTCTGGACGCGGGAGGGGCCGAGCTCCAGCTGTCGATGCTGGTACGGCGGACCCGTCACGAGGCCGACGTGGTGACCCTCTACAACCCGGGACCGGTTGCGGATCGGATCCGCAGCGACGGCATATCGGTGCGCAACATCGGGATGCGGCGCAACACCGAGCTGCCGGCGCTGCTGAGGCTGCGCCGGATCATCCGGGCCGGGCGCTACGACGTGGTGCACGCCCACCTGTACCGGGCCCAGGTCTACGCCCGCCCGGCCGCACGGCTGGCGGGAACGCCGGTCGTCCTGACCACGGAGCACTCGATCGGCGAGACGCACATCGAGCGGCGCGAGATGACGGCCGGGGTGCGCACGCTGTACCTGGCGTCGGAGCTGTTCTCGGACGCCACCATCGCGGTGTCCGATGTCGTCCGCGATCGCCTGGAGCGGTGGGGTGTGACCGGCAAGAAGATCACGGTCGTTCCCAATGGCCTGGACGTCAGCGAGCTTGCCTTCGACCCCGCCGCCCGCGACCGCATCCGCCAGCAGTTCGGTATCGCGCCACACACCTACGTGATCGGCGCGCTCGGGCGCCTCGACCCGAACAAGCGCATCGACCTGACGATGGAGGCGGCCGCGCCGATGCTCGGCGAGACATGCAAGATCCTGGTCATCGGCCGCGGCGAGGACCAGGACCGGCTGACGGCGGCGGCCGCCCGGCTCGGCGTGACCGACAACGTGATATTCGGCGGCTACCAATCCGACACCCGGGCGATGCTGTCCGCATTCGACCTCTATGTCGCCTCCTCTGTGCAGGAGACCTTCGGCCTATCGGTCCTCGAGGCGCTGGCCAGCGGCCTGCCCGTGCTCTACACCACGTGCCCGGCCCTGGACGGCATCCAGACCGAACGTGCCCGCCAGGTGGAGGGGACCGCGACCGCGCTGCGTGCCGAGATCCGCAAGGAAGTCGAGGTGGGCCCCAGGCCGCGCGTGGCGGACAGCAGGGTATTCGATCGCTACGGCATCGAGTCCGTCGTCAGCCAGATCGATGACCTGTACGAGCAGGTGCTGGCCGCGCGCCCGCGCCGGGTGCGGCGTGCCGCGGCACGCCGTCATTCGCAGGCCCTCCTCAGCGGAGGAAACGCCAGCCGGGGCGTCGACGCCCGGCAGGAGTCATAGTGACGCATTCCAGAAGATGGCGGTCCGCGGTCGCCGCGCTGGCGGCCTGCACGATGGCGGTCGGCCTGACCGGCCTCGGCGCCATCCCGGACGCCACGGCGGCCACGGCCCCCCGGATCGACCTCAACGTGCTCATCGTGAGCGACGGCACGCCCTGGGTCCAGGCGATCCAGCAGCAACTGACGTCCGAGGGCGTGCCGACCACGGTGGTCAACCTGGGTGACTCGTCCCGGCCGACGATCACGGGCTCGTTCCTGTCCGGCACGCTGAGCGACGGGACGCCGGTCGGCTATTACCAGGGCGTGGTGCTGCCCAACGACGCGCCGTCCGGGCTGTCCGCGGCCGAGGAGAGCGCGCTGGCCAGCTACGAGACGGCGTTCTCCGTACGCCAGGTAGACGCCTACCTGTACCCGACCGCCAACGTCGGCATGAACGCCCCGGCCTACGGCGGCTCGCTCGACGGCACCCCGGTGACCGTGACGACAGCCGCGAAGGCCAGCGGCTTCGGGTACCTGAAGGGCACGTACAGCTTCGAGGGGACGCCAGGCGGAGCCACCTCGTACGGCTACCTCGCCCAGCCGCTGCCTAACACCGCGACCTCCACGTTCACCCCGTTCCTGACCGCGACCATCCCCGGCACGGCCACGACCGGGACGCTGGCCGGGGTGTATGACAACGCCGGCCGCGAGCAGATGGAGATCAGCTTCGGCTACAGCAACTACCAGCTTCAGTACCGCTACATCGCGCACGCGCTCGCCGACTGGGTCACCCGCGGCGTGCATCTGGGCTACTGGCGCAACTACCTCACCGTCGACTACGACGACGTGTTCAACGCGAACGCGGAGTGGAGCCAGGCCGACGACTGCACCCCGGGTGACAGCGTGTGCCCGCCGGGTACCCCCGCGACCACGCCGATCCGCATGACGCCGGCCGACGTGAGCTACGCGGTGCAGTGGCAGAAGTCGCACAACTTCGAGCTGGAGTACCTGTTCAACGGCGGCGCCTCGGCCCGGTTCCAGGTCAACGGGACCGACCCGCTGCTGGCCGCCTACCAGCCGGTCGCCAGCCAGTTCTGGTGGGTCAACCACACCTACACGCACGCCTGGCTCGGCTGCATCCAGGATCTCACCGTCACCCCGTGGCAGTGCGTGACCGACGCCAGCGGCAACACGGAGTACGTCGATTTCAACACGATCCAGGGCGAGATCCAGAACAACGTGCAGTGGGCGCAGCAGAACGGCATCCCCACGTCCGCCGCGGACTTCGCGCCAGGCGAGTACTCCGGCCTGCGGATCCTGCCGCAGCAGCCCGCCGACAACCCGAACCTCGTCAACGCCATCAGCCAGGACGGGATCGCCTGGGTGGCCATGGATGCCTCCCGGGAGCCCGCCATGCGGCCGATCGGAACGGCGCTCGGCCTGCCCCGCCATCCGATCGACGTGTTCTACAACACCGCCACGAAGGCCGACGAGACCTCCGAATACAACTGGATCTATGACTCGACCGCCGACGGCGGCAGCGGCGCGTGCCAGTCCACCGGGAACTGCCTGGCGCCGCTCAGCCTGAAGACCGGCTGGTCGACGTTCATCCTGCCGGTGCAGACCCGGACCATGCTCGGCGCCGTCCTGTCCAACGACCCGCGGCCGTTCTACATGCACCAGTCCAACCTCACCGGCGACCGGCTCGGCTACGCGCTGATGAACGGCGTGCTGTCCGGCTACCGGTCCGTCTACGCGAGCAGCGCGCCCATCGTCAACCAGCGGCTGTCCGCCGACGGGGCGGCACTGAACGCCCAGGACATCTGGGCGCAGGCCCTGAGCGCGGGCACGGTCACCGGCTATATCCAGGGCAACACGGTCACGATCACCGGGCCGTCGGGCACGACGGTGCCGGTCACCGTCCCGAACGGAACAAGGATCGGGTCGGCCAAGGGAGCGACGTTCGGCGCCGCGTACGCGGGCGAGCACTCCGAACTCACCACGCTCGGCTCCGGGCCGCTGACGCTCGTGCTCGGCACGACCCCCTACCCGTCGGGCCCGGGAACCGCCGCGCCGACGGCCGCTCACTCCCCGCTGACCCGCTCGACCACAGCCATCAATGCCCGGGTGAATCCCCTGGTGGTCCCGGCCGGCCCGCTCGGCTCCGCGATCTTGAAGGCGACCGGATGAGCGGACGGACCCCCCGCGGACCGCATACCGCAGCCCAGAACGACCCTCGCGATGGACATGGGAGAGAAGCTTCATGCGAAGTCGGGTGACGTGAACTTAGATGGAAGTGGCACTCATCGGCGAAGGCACCTACCCGCACCAGTTCGGCGGGGTCAGCGTCTGGACCGATCAGCTCATCCGCGGGATGCCCGGTTACCGATTCCAGGCCGTCGCGCTGGTCGCGACCGGGAGCGAGCCCGTGCGGTGGGAGTTGCCGGAGAATGTCACCTCTGTCATCACGATGCCGTTGTGGGGGCCTGAGCCGGCCCGGCGCACGACGCGCGGCCAGGCGCAGTCCGTGCTCCGGCCACTAGGTGAGCTGGTGGATGTGTTGCTCTCCCCCCCAGGGGAGGCCCAGGACCGCTTCGAGCACGCGCTGCGCGAGCTGTTCGAGTTCGCCCAGCAGCACAGCCTGAGCGTCGGCCTGGGCGGCGAGGGGGCGGTGCGGCTGCTGAGCGAGGCCTGGCGGGAGCGCTCCTGCGAGCCGGGGACGCCCACACCCACGCTGCACGACGCGGTCACGGCACTCCAGCTGCTCGATCATGCCCTTCGCCCGCTGTCGCACCCGCCGGTGCAAGCGGACCTCGCGCACGCGGTGACCAACGGGCTTGGGGTGCTGCCGGCACTGGCCGCCAAGTGGCAGTACGGCACGCCGATGCTGCTCACCGAGCATGGCATGTACATGCGCGAGCAGTACATGCATGCTGGCCGGGTCCCGCAGCGATGGCCCGTGAAGGCGCTCCACCTGGCCTTCCTGCGCCGCCTGTGTACCGTTGGGTACCAGCGGTCGGAGTTGATCGCCCCGGGTAATGCCTACAACAAGCGCTGGGAGCAACGGCTCGGTGCGGACCCGGCTCGGATCCGCACCGTCTACAACGGGGTGCACCCGACTGACTTCCCCACTGTCGTCGGCGAACCTGAGGTGCCGACTATCTCGTGGGCCGGGCGAATCGACCCGGTCAAGGACCTTGACACACTCCTGCAGGCGTTCGCGCAGATCAACCGGGAGATGCCGGGCGCACGACTGCGGATGTTCGGCTCGGCGCCGCCCGGCCAGGAGGACTACCTGGCACGCTGCAAGAAACTCGCCGCCGAGCTGGGCATCAGCGAGCTGGCGAGCTTCGAGGGCCGGGTAGACAACATCCGCGACGCCTACGCCGCCGGTCACGTCGTGGTGCTCTGCAGCATCACGGAGGGCTTCCCGTACACCCTGATCGAGGCGATGACGTGCGGACGCGTGTGCGTGGCCACCGACGTCGGCGGGGTCACCGAGGCCCTCGCCGACACCGGCCTCGTGGTGCCACCGCGCAGCCCGCAACCTCTGGCGGAGGCCTGCCTCAGCCTGCTGCAGGACGACTACCGGCGCAGGAGCATGGGTACCGCAGCCCGGCAGCGCGCCCTGGAGTTCTTCACCGTCGCCCGTTCGATCAGCTCTTACGAGGAGATATACGAATCCCTCGGATCCGGCTCTCTGCCTGAGCGGCCCCCGGCTGAGCGGCCCCCGGCTGAGCGCCCCCCCGCTGAGCGCGATGAGGCAGCAGACCCGGTACCCCTGGGGGCGGCCGGATGACCACCGGAATCGTGCTGGACCCGCCGTCTCCGCCCGCGCCTGCCCTGGCGGAGGCTGACACGCAGCCGTTCCCGGTGCTCGTCGTGCCCAAGCAGTCCCGCGCGCGCGGCCGGATGATCACCGGGATCGTGCAGGACGAGCCGTCCGCGCCCGCGCCTGCTGTGGCACATGCTGACCCGCAGCAGTCCGCAGTGCGCGTCGTGCCCAAGAAGTCCCGGCACCGGGTGGCCGGCCTGCCACCGCCGCCCTGGCCTGCGCTGGCCAGGCAGCCGGCGACGGCGGATGCTGATACGCAGCAGTTCGAAGCCGCGCTGGGGCTGCCCTCCGTCGATGAGCTGTGCGCAGAACACGCGTTGGTGTGCGCGTCGGCCGTGGATCCGCTGGAGATCGCCAGCACACTGGAATTCGACGGCATCAGCGACAACATCGCCGCGTCACGCTACGGCTTTGCCGACGTGTTCGCGCTCGCCGAGGAAATGTACCGGCGGGTCCCCCGGTGCGCGGCCGAACCGGAACCACCCCCCGATCCGTGGCGTCACTTCAGCAAGTTGCGGCCCGCGTTGCACGGCTTGCTCTACGGGCTGCCGGCGGTGTGCTTCCCGGCCGCCGCCGGGCTGCTGGGCGGGCCGGGCGGGGTCAGCGCGCTGCTCATGTCGTTGCTCGTCTCGTGGTCGACGAGCCAGGCGCTGGCCTACCTGGGCTACCTGCGGCTGGGACGGACGGATGCCGGTCAGGCCCAGCAGTTGCTGCGGGCCGGACTCGCGGCCGGGCTCGCGATACTCGTGCTCGCCATGGCAAGTACCGCTCTATTCTGGCACGCGCACCTCGGAGTGATCTTGTTCGGTGTGGGCCAGGGAGCGTACATGCTGGGCGCCTGCGTCCTGCTGGTACTCGGCTCTGAGCGACTGCTCTTTGTCGCCCTCGCTCCCGGGGTGCTGGGCAGTGCCGTGTTTATTCTGCTCGGCAGGCCACCACAGCTGCAACACGAGGTCTGGGCCGCGCTGGCCGCCACCCCGCTGCTGGCCCTGGGGCTGGCGGTGGTGCGCACCAGCCGTCCCCGCCCGCCAGCGTGCCGGCTGTTCGTGGCGGCTGAGTTGCGGAGCGCGCTGCCGACCGCCGCGTTCGGGCTGGTCGCTGCCGGGCTGCTGGCCTACCCGGTCGTGGCGGGAGCGGGCAGCTCGGGACGGGTGAATACTGGCGCGCTGCTCGCCGCGCTCCCCTTGTCGCTCAGCATGGGCGCGGCCGAGTGGAGCCTGCTGTGGTACCGCCGGCGGATGCAACGGGAGCTGCGCTCCAGCCCGAGCCTGACTGAGTTCGGCGTCCGGGCCCGGCTGGTGCTGTCCGCTGCGCTGCTCCAGTACCTGGGTGGTGCCGTTGCGCTGACAGCCATCGCGGTCGCCATCGGCGTGGCGGCCGGCCTGGTGCATTCGAAGCAGGCCGTCCTGCCCGAACTGGCGGTATATCTGGCGCTGGGCGGGTCGATGTTCACCGCGCTGCTTTTGCAGGCCTTCGGTGACCGCGCTTTCGCGCTGGCTGCCGCCACTGCCGCGCTGGCCATCGAAATCGCGTTCCGTCGCTTCGGCGTGATCTCACAGCTCGTGGCCTGCGCCGGCCTGCTCGCGGTGCTCAGCGACTACGCGGCCGCGGTTCTCGGGCGCGCGGTGCGGCATGCCTGATGACGGATCCAAGTAACCCGGTGAATCGTTGCCGGAACCCAAAAAGGAGGGACCTACAGTGACGGACGTCGTCGCAGTGACCGGGGCCGAAGGTTTCATCGGATCCCATCTGGTGGAGCTGCTCGTGCAGCGCGGGCACCGGGTGCGGGCCATGGTGCTCTACAACATGTTCAGTTCGTCCGCATGGCTGGAAACGCTGAGCTCTGACGTCCTGGACCAGGTGGACGTGGTGTTCGGCGATGTGCGAGACCCCGCGTCAGCACGGGAGCTGGTGGAGGGCGCGGCAACCGTGTACCACCTGGCCGCACTCGGATCGGTCCCGTACTCCTACAGCGCGCCGCGGTCCTTCCTGGACACCAACACCATCGGCACCATGCACGTGCTCGAGGCGGTGCGCGCCTGCCGCACGCCCCGGCTCGTGCACACGTCCACCAGCGAGACCTATGGCACCGCGCGAACGGTGCCCATCTCCGAGTCACACCCCCTGCAGGCGCAGTCGCCGTACGCGGCCTCCAAGGTCGCCGCCGACAAGCTGGTCGAGTCGTACTACCTCAGCTTCGGCGTGCCGGCGGTGACGCTGCGCCCGTTCAACACCTTCGGCCCGCGGCAGTCCACTCGCGCCGTGATCCCGCAGATCATCACCCAGCTCGCCGCTGGCTCGCGCCAGATCAAGCTGGGCGCGCTGGACCCGACGCGGGACTTCTGCTATGTCACCGACACCGCCCAGGCGTTCGTGGAACTCGGCGAGGCTCCCGCCTCGGCGGTAGTCGGGGAACTGTTCAACTGCGGCCCCGGCGACGACATCGCGATCGGCAAGCTCGCCGAGGACATTGTCCGGTTCATGGGCGTCGAGGCCGACATCGTCGAGGACGCCCAGCGCCTGCGCCCCAAGGACTCGGAGGTGATGCGACTGGTCTGCGACGCGTCGAGGCTCCGTGAGCGCACGGGCTGGCGGCCGCGCTTCACCAGGGACGAGGGCCTGCGCGAGACCATCGCGTGGTTCTGCAAGCCGGAGAACCTGGCTCGCTACAAGGCCAACGAGTACCACCAGTGAGCCAGGCGACCACGTGCGCGGCGGGGCGACGGTGACCCGATGCGCCTTCTGATCATCGGTGCGAGCGGGTTCCTCGGCCGCCACGTGTGGTGCCGGGCGGTGGCCGCAGGGCTGGAGGTCTGCACCGCGGGGCGGTCCGAGCTGCCCGCCTCACCCCGGCACCAGCTGGTGGACCTGGCCAGGGATGACCCGGATGGCCTGGCCGCGATGGTCGCCGCGGCGGCCCCCGACGTGGTGGTGAACTGCGCGGGGGCCACCGCTGGCGACCCGGACGTGCTGGCGGCAGTAAACGTCACCGGCACCTATGCGCTGGCCAGGGCGATGCTCCTCGCGGGCCGGCCGTCCCGGCTCGTGCACCTGGGCTCGGCTGCCGAATATGGGTACAGCGAGCCTGGTGTTCCGGTCACCGAGTCGGCGCCGCCCCGGCCCGCTGGTTTGTACGGGGCGACCAAGCTGGCTGGCACGCGGCTGGTGCAGCTCGCCGCGGCGGCCGGTCTGCACGCCGTGGTGCTGCGCGTGTTCAATCCAGTGGGCCCGGGGGCACCGGAGGAGAGCCTGCCCGGCCGGCTGGCCGCCGAGCTGCGGCGGGCAATGGCCAGCGGCGCCGAGGTGCGGCTCGGCTCGCTGGACGCGGTACGGGACTTCATCGACGCACGCGACGTGGCCGATGCGGTAATCGCCGCCGCAGCCGGGCCTGTGCCGCCTCACCCGGTAGTGAACATCGGCAGCGGGCGGGGCGTGCCGGTGCGCGCACTGGCTAAGGAGCTGCTCATGATCAGCGGGTGCACCGCCGCCATTCGCGAGGACGCTCCCGGCTCGTCCCGCTCGGCCGGGCTCATGTGGCAGCAGGCCGACATCACGCGCGCCACCGCGGACCTGGGCTGGCAGCCTGAGGTCGACCTGGCGACCTCGCTAAGCGACTTGTGGGAGGCAACTCGGTGACTGCGCCTGTCTCTGGCGGCACACGGCTGGCTGTGCCGCGGCTGCTGGTACCCGCCTATTTCCATCCGGCCGTGCGCCCCGATGACTGGGCGTTGCTGGCCGCACGGGCCGCGCAGGTCCGGCTGGTCATCCTCAACCTGGCCAACGGGCCGGGTACCCGGCCCGACGAGGCGTGCCTTCCCTCACTGGAGCGTCTGCGCGCGGCCGGAGTGGGCGTGATCGGCTACGTGGACACCAACTATGGCCGGCGCCCCCCGCACGAAGCGATGGTCGAGTTCGGCCACTACCTGGACTGGTACGGGGTGTCCGGCGTTCTCTTCGATCAGGTGGCTGCCGCCCCGGAGCTCGTCAGCCATTTCGCCGCCCTGGCGCGTGGCGTCCGCTCCATGGGCGCGCGGGTGGTCGTGTTCAATCACGGCATCTACCCGCCCGAGGCGTACGCGGATCACGCCGACGTGCTGGGCACGTTCGAGGGCCCCTGGAGTTCCTACCGTGACGTTGCCCTGCCAGGCTGGGCACGCTCGTGGCCGGCGGACCACTTCTACCACGTCGTGCACTCAGTACCACGCCAGCACCTTGGGGACGCCTACGAGCTTGCTTCACGGCGCCGGGCGGGCTGCGCGTACGTCACGGACCGCAGCGGGGGTAATCCGTATGATCAACTGCCGGCTGACTGGCCTGACCCAGGTGGGCTGAATCCAGGGACCTGATCAGTCATGCACACTCACCATGGGGCAAGAATGTCAGCAACGGGCGGCCGGAGTTCTCAGCGCTCCCTGGCCTGGGCCAGGAGGCCACGTACGCTTATCGTGCTGGCGGTTGTCCTGCTGGTCGCGGCGGTCGCGTCGGTCGCGGCGGTCGCGTCGGTGAAGCTGACGTCGCAGGGCGGCGCTCGCTGCCAGGGACTCTTTCTTCCGGCCTACTTCTACCCAGGACCCGAGTGGACGCGGGCTGACGACAGCAGGCCTGGACCGGGCAACCTGATCCTCGATATCACGAGCACCGGCGCTGGCAGCTCGCCGAGCGGCGTCTTCCAGACGGCCGTCGGGCAGGCGCGGGCCAGCGGGATCACTGTTCTTGGCTACTCCAGCACGTCGTACGGCCGGCGCTCGCTGGCGCAGGTCGAGGCCGACGTCCGGAACTACAAGGCGTGGTACGGCGTGACCGGCATCTTCCTCGACGAGGTGCCCGTCACCGGCAGTCAGGTACCCTACTACCGCGAATTGGTCAGCTATATCCACCGCGTTAATCCGGGCTCAGCAGTATGGCTAAACGCGGGCACGTACCCTGACCAGCGCTACATGTCTCTCGGCGCCGTGATAATGGTTTTTGAGGGGCCATACGCCAGCTACCTCAATACCCCGGTACCCAGCTGGGCCGACAATTATCCCGCAGCCATGTTCGCGAACGCGATTTATGACGCTCCTGGCTCGAAGCTGGCCAATGCTCTCAGGCTGGCTGAGAGCCGGCACGTCGGCCACGTATATGTGACCGACCGCTCGGGGTCGAATCCGTACGGCTCGCTGCCTAGCTATTGGTCAAGGGAGGCTTCCGGCGTTTCACCAGGGTGCGGTGGCTAACGGATTACCGCTGGCTAACGCGCTGCGAGCATTACCCGCCACCGAGGTCCTCCAGCGCATCTCGCGCCTCAGCCCGTCCTGCCTCGGCGGCCTTGGTGTACCAGGTCCGGGCGGCGGCCAGGTCTGGCGGATCCTGCAGGGTAGCCAGCAGCACCCCCAGGTTGTACTGGGCGCCGGAGTGCCCTGCTTCGGCGGCCTTGGTCCACCAGGTGCGGGCCTCGGCCAGGTCCGGCGGATCCAGCCGGGTAGCCAGCAGACCTCCCAGGTTGTTCTGGGCGCTGACGTGCCCCGCTTCGGCGGCCTTGGTGTACCAGGTCCGGGCGGCGGTCAGGTCCGGCGGATCCAGCCGGGCAGCTAGCAGCACCCCCAGGTTGTACTGGGCACCGGGGTGCCCGGCCTGAGCCGCCTGCGTGTACCAGGTACGCGCCTCGGCCAGGTCCGCCGGGTCATGCAGGGTGGCCAGCAGCACCCCCAGGTTGTACTGGGCGATCGTGTGGCCCGCATCGGCCGCCCTGGTGTACCAGGTCCGCGCCTCGGCCAGGTCCGGCGGATCCAGCCGGTCGGCCAGCAGCACCCCCAGGTTGTACTGGGCACCGGTGTGACCCGCTTCGGCCGCCCTGGTGTACCAGGTCCGCGCCTCGGCCAGGTCCGGCGGATCCAGCCGGTCGGCCAGCAGCAGCCCCAGGTTGTACTGGGCACTGGTGTGACCCGCTTCGGCGGCCCTGGTGTACCAGGTCCGGGCGGCGGGCAGGTCCGGCGGATCCAGCCGGTCGGCCAGCAGCAGCCCCAGGTTGTACTGGGCACTGGTGTGACCCGCTTCGGCGGCCCTGGCGTACCAGGTCCGGGCGGCGGGCAGGTCCGGCGGATCCAGCCGGTCGGCCAGCAGCACCCCCAGGTTGTACTGGGCAGCGGTGTGACCCGCTTCGGCCGCCCGCGTGTACCAGGTCCGCGACTCGGGCAGGTCCGGCGGATCCAGCCGGTCGGCCAGCAGCAGCCCGAGGTCGTACTGGGCGCCGGTGTGCCCCGCTTCGGCCGCCATGGTGTACCAGCTGCGGGCGGCGGCCAGGTCCGGCGGATCCAGCCGGTCGGCCAGCAGCACCCCAAGGTCGTACTGGGCGCCGGGGTGCCCGTCGTCGGCCGCCTTGGCGTACCAGGTGAGGGCGGCGGCCATTTCCGGCGGATCCAGCCGGTCCGCCAGCAGCACCCCCAGGTTGTACTGGGCGGCGGCGCTCCCGGCCTCGGCGGCGCGGTGGCTCGCCAGGATGGCGACTGGGATATTCGCGCGGGCCAGAGCTGCGAAGCTCATGGCGAACGCATCCTCATTGGTAGCGCGTTCCAGCAGGCTCAGCCAGGTATTTTCGGCAACTGGCCGGAAGTGCCCGCTCTGGCCGTCGTCGGCGGCCACCAGGTAGTCGAACGGCCGGTATCCGCAGGATCCATCCGGCAGCGGCACTGTGCGGAGCAACGCAACCTGCCCTCCTCCGGTGCCTGCCTTACAGGCCTGGGTGAGCGCTTCACCGAAGTCGTCGTCGCTCTGGTCCAGGTCGGGCCGATTTTCCTCAAGGGCGCCGCGGGCGAGAGCGAGCAGATCAGGCTCCGGCATCGGCCGCGCCAGCCCGCAGCGTGCCCAGTCGACACAGATCCGGACCAGGAAGTGCAAGGGGGGATCGTCGGCTGCCGCGTCGTAGTAGAGGCGCAGCAGCTCTGGTGCGCCCGCTAGTACCTCGGCCAGGCCCCCCGGCCCGGAGCCGAGCCGCGGATATGCCGCGACGGCCGCGGCCTGCTCGCCGGGATCCTCGCAGGTACTGGCGAGCTCGATCGACGTGAAATTGTCGAGCGCCATCCGCACGTCCCCGGTCAGCTGCCCGTCGCGGAGGAGTCGCTGCCGCTGCTCGGAGCGGAGGGAGGCGAGCAGGAGGGTCGGTCCCGGCCGGTCGAGCAGGCGGGCAATCATGACCGACGACAGCTCCCCGGCCGGCGGCAGGAACCGGTCCAGCTCATCGAGCCAGATCACCAGTGGATCGGCGCTACTGAACCCGGGATGACCAGACAGCTGAGCCAGCGACTTGGGCCCGGGGGAAGCCAGCAGGGCGCTGCCCCAGATACTGTGCTGGCGGATCACCTCGAAGGCCGTGCGGGTCTTGCCGACCTTCGACGGGCCGACCAGGACGACTTGCGCGCGGGGGCCCAAGGCGGCGGCCAGCGGCTCATCCTTGACGCGGGGAACATACTCGTCGCGCTGCCCATAGGTATCGGCGTCGCCGAAATCGGAGGGAGTGCTACCAAGCGCGTACGGATTGAGCTCGCTGACCCGCAACAGGCGGCCTTGAGCCGGTTCTTCGACCAGCTCGACCACCGGCGGGCCGCCGACCAGCGGCAGCGTGCCCCCGGGCGGCAGGCCGAGGGCCGCGGCCACCGCCGCAGAGTCCGCGTCATCGCTCTCGGGCGATGACGCCAACCGCTCCACGGGAAGGATCCTCATCGCTGAGCCACCCTGCCGGGGACGGTGATCGACGACCACTCCCAGGGCGATCCCCTGCCCGAACACCAGCGCTCCGGAAAGGCCGCCCCAGGGCGACTTCTCGGCCAGATCCTCGGTGGTTACGCTACCCGGAATGGCGACATGGTGCAGCAAGGGGTCGCGCATCACCAGAAACCCGGGGCCGGGATCTGCGGTCGTCCGGATTGTGCCGTGCAACTCAGAAGCGTTGCGCTCCTGATCCTCAGGGTTAACCTGCCACAGCGGGAAGCCGATGGCCTGGCAGTAGGGCAATTCCCCGGAAAAGCGGTCTACCCGCCCGAACCGGGGCGGATCCGAAGCGACCGGCACGGCCCACGGCGGGTCCTCCACAGCGAGCACCGCCACATCCAGCTCCGACTGGGCGGCGAGGAGCGTCGCGGTCGCCTCGGGGCCACCCGAGCGGCACGCCACCTGCAGTTTCGTCGCCGGCCGGCCGGTTTTCTTATCCATCGCGCAGTGCGACGCGGTCAGAACCAGGCGCTCGGTGACCAGGTAGCCGGAGCCGATCTGCACCTGCCCGGTATCGAGGCTCGCCACGACCGCCATCACCCGGTCAGCCGGGATACCGGCCCACATCTCCGCCATGATTACCCCTGTCACTTCACCATCGCGGAAACGTGGCTATGCGCGCCGATCCATCATTCCTGGCCCAATGTGGATCAACTCAGCCCTCTGGTCCACAGTCGTGAATCGCTGGGCCGCCGCAATGGCATCGTCAGCATACCGGCATCCTTTCGCGCACACCTGTCCATAAGCCTGTATGAGCACCAGGCCCCCGCCTGGACCTGCTGGCACCACTGGGCAGCCCTCCCATCCTCGCCTGCCTGCGAGCACGCCCCCCGCCGGCACCAGCACTTCTACCAGTACCATGATTAATTTCTACTCATGCATATGCATGAGGACAAATTTCCTTGTCCAGTGCAGAGTAATCCCGTGGACATTCGAAGGCTGGTCATGGTGGACGGCGATCAGATGGTCTCAGAGGCGCTAGCCTACCGGCTGGGCACAGCTCCGGATCTCTGCGTGACCGGACACTGCACCAGCGACGATCCCCGCCTGGCCGAGCTCATCCGATCGCTGCGACCGGACGTCATCATGCTCGAGGGTGGGCAGTTAGGCCCCGCCGTCGGCGAGATAGTGCAGAGGCTGATCGCGGCGTGCCCGACCGCGGAAGTGGTCGTGCTCGGTGCCGGCCACGACGCAGCCCAGGCGGTAGAGGCCGCCAGGGCGGGGGCGGACGCCTGGGTCGGGCAGCATCACGGCGCGGACGAGCTTGAAAGTGTGATCCGCGGAGTATGCGAGGGCCGTCCGTGGTTCCCGCCGGACACGTTCGGCGCGATCTTGCGCGCGCTGCGTGAGGACATCAGCCGGGCCAGGGAGCACGGAGATCCGCTGGACATGCTCAGCCCACGGGAGCGGGAGGTGATGGCCAGCATGGCGGAAGGCAAGGGCGGCCGGCAGATCGCCGAGGAACTAATGATCTCAACCGACACCGTGCGCACGCACATCCGCAGCATCCTAAGCAAGCTGGACGTCCATAGCAGCCTCGAGGCGGTCTGCATCGCCCGCTCCGCCGGCCTGCGGCCGCGGGAGCGCGCCGGCGCGGGCGTCCGGCAGCGGAACACCGCGCAGCCCCGGCCACCGGACCGGGGCCGAAGGTGATCACGGGGCAACGCCGCTTCCTGACCCCATGGCCGGCGCGGGGCGCAAGCGGCCGGCCATTGCGCGTCGCGGCCGTCATTACCCGGCTGGAGGGCGGCGCCGGCGCGCTGGCCCTCCGCGGCGCCATGGCCATGGACCCGGAAGCCTTCGAGCTGACGATCGTCACCGGCAGCGGGGATCGGCTATTCGACGCGGCAACGGCGGCGAGGCTGGAGATCATCGTCGAGCCCTCGCTGCGCGCCCCCATCGCCCCGCGCAGCGATGTGCAGGCGCTGCGGCGGCTGACCGCGCTATTCGGCAGGCGGAACTTCGATGTCGTGCACACGCACTGCGCGAAAGCAGGCACGGTCGGCCGCCTGGCCGCGCGCCGCGCGGGCGTACCGCGGATGGTCCACACCTTCCATGGTTTCCCTTTCCACGAGTTCCAGTCGATGGCACGAAAGCAGGCCTACGTATCGATCGAGCGGCGGCTTGGCCGGTTCACCGATGTGGCGCTCTGCGTGGGCGCCGGGGTAGCCGCGGAGGCGGTGCGGCGGCAACTGGTGGCACCGGAACGGATCCAGACCATCGGCGTCGTGGTCGACGGACGGGACGTGGCCGCCGCGAGCGCGAGCGCCCGCACCCCGCAGGCCCGCCGCCGCGCCCGGATCGCGCTCGGTCTTCCCATCGACGGCACGGTCATTGGCGCAGTCGGCCGCCTGACCTACCAGAAGGCACCCGAGGACTTCCTGGCTGCCATGCAGCGGCTGGGCAGGCCGGAGGCCACTGGCGTCTGGGTCGGCGGCGGGGAGCTTGCGGAGCGCATTGGCCGCCAAGCCCGGTCGCTCTCGGGGGCGCGCGTCGTGCTGGCTGGTGAGCGCACCGACGTGCTCGATGTGCTTCCGGCTTTCGACGTCTTCGCGCTGCCGAGCCGCTACGAGGGGCTGCCCACCGCGGTCGTCGAGGCCATGAACTGTGGCGTGCCGGTGGTGGCTACCGCGGTCAACGCCGTCTCCGACGTGGTGGTACCCGGCGAGACCGGCTTGCTGGTACCGCCGCACCGGCCCGACCTGATGGCCGGCGCGATCCGCTATCTGCTTGACTCACCCGCGGACGCCGCCCGGATGGCCGCGAACGCACGCACCCGCCTGACTGGCCGGTACGCAGAGACAGCGCTGCGTGATGCGCTCGCAGCCGCCTACGCACCCGCCGCCAGGGCAGACGGCCCGGTCAAGTGGCGCCCTGCGCCTTAGGACACCTTCAGCTGGTCAGGCTCGTCCACGGTGGTCTGTGCGCTCCCTCGCAGCACCCGCAGCGCGTCCGGCGCGAGGTACACGTGCACCGGCGTGCCCTGGGCGAGGTGCTCGGGATGCCCGCCGTCGTTCTGCACCAGCGCCTGCATCTGCGCGCCGGCCCCGAGCCGCAGCATGACCTGAGTGGACGAGCCGAGGAACACCAGCCGCTCGACCATGACCGGCACCCGGTTCGGCCCCGGCGTGCCGTGCTGCTCGACCCGCACCCGCTCCGGGCGGATCACCGCGTGCGCGCTGCCCAGCGCGTCCACATCGCCCCGCTCCACGTCCAGCGCGGACTCGCCTACCTTGACGCGGCACTGCGTGCCCGGGCCCCGCTCCACCACGTCCACTTCCATCAGGTTCGACACCCCCAGGAAGTCGGCCACGTAGGTGTCGGCGGGCTCCTCGTAGATCAGGCGGGGCGCCCCGATCTGGACGATCTGGCCGGAGTTCATCACGGCCAGCCGGTCCGACATGGTCAGCGCTTCCTCCTGGTCGTGGGTGACGTAGAGGAACGTGATGCCGACCCGCTCCTGCAGCGCCTTGAGTTCCACCTTGAGCGAGCGGCGCAGCTTGGCATCCAGCGCGCCCAGCGGCTCGTCGAGCAGCAGCACGGAGGGCCCGAGGACCAGCGCCCGGGCCAGGGCGACCCGCTGCTGCTGGCCGCCGGACAGCGCGCCGGGCCGGCGCTTCTCGTAGGAGCGCATCTGCACCAGGTCGAGCGCCTCGTGCACCTTGCTGGCGATCTCGTGCTTGGAGAGCTTGTGGTAGCGCAGTCCGAAGGCCACGTTGTCGAACACGGACAGGAACGGGAACAGGGCGTAGCTCTGGAACACCGTGTTCACGTTGCGCTTGTGCGGCGGCACCCCGGACATGTCGGACCCGTCCAGCAAGATGCGGCCGGAGGTGGGCTGCTCGAAGCCGGCGATCAGGCGCAGCGTGGTGGTCTTCCCGCACCCCGACGGCCCGAGCAGCGAGAAGAACTCGCCGCTGTCCACGGTGAGATCGATGCTGTCCACGGCGACTTCCGTGAACTGCTTCGTCAGCGCGACCAGCTGGATATGTCCACCGGGCACCGGCGACCTCCTTCTCCTACCGGGCGGGCGACCGCCCGGACCATTCGAATCCCAGCTCGCCGGACGCGAACCGCATGCCCAGCTCGAACGCGCGGCCTGGGTCCACTGAGGGGTCTTCGAGCGCAATCTGGATGGCCAGCCCGTCCAGCAGGGCGGTCATCGTCACCGCAAACTCCTCGGCGTCGACCGTTCCGAACTCGCCGGCCTCCTGGCCCGCCAGGACCACGGTGGCGATCATCTCACGCCAGCGCTCATCGAACTTCTGCCGGACGCTGGCCACCTCGGGCAGCCGCACCGACTGGGCCCAGAGGTCGAGCCAGAGCAGCCACGAGCTGGTGGGCTCGCCTTCCACCTCGACGAGGAAGTTCATGGCGACCAGCTCCTCCAGCCGCCCGGCGGCGCTGGAGATGGCGGCCATCCGCCGGGTGCCCGCCTCGTACCAGGCGTCCTCCGCGAAGCGGAGCGCCTCGGTGAGCAGCTGGTCCTTGGTCTTGAAATAGTAGATGACCAGGGCAGGGCTGGTCCCAGCGCGCGCCGCGACGTCCGCGATCCTGGTTTCCGGGAACCCCCGCTCCTCGATGACCGCGATGGCGGCACGCAGCATCTGCTCGCGACGCTGGTCGGCGGTGTCGGCGACGTCGCCGGCGCGTTCACTCATGCGGACATCCTCGCCCACTCCATCATCCGGCGGGGCCTATTCACCCGGCCCCACTCGACTTCCCCGGCGGGGCCTACTCACCGGCCCCACCCGCTTCACCGGCCCCACCCGCGCGCCCAGCGGACCTGCCATACGCCGCCCCACTGATCTGGCGCCCGCTCTTGTGGCAACGGTATCAGGTTTCTAGACTGAACATTCAGTCAACACCCGTGAGAATTTCTCTGGAGGACGGATTCATGGCCGCAGCACCCAGCGCAGCACGGGCCGCAGCAGGGGCCGGGGCGCCAGCCGGGTCCTACGATGCGATCGTCGTCGGCGGGGGGCATAACGGCCTGGTCGCCGGGGCCTACCTGGCCCGGTCCGGGGCGCGCACCCTGGTCCTGGAGGGACGGCACAAGACCGGCGGCGCCGCCACCACGGAGGCCCCCTGGCCGGACGCGCCCGAGTTCAGGGTGACCCGGCTCTCGTACGTGATGAGCCTGCTCCCCCCGACGATCATCAAGGACCTGGACCTGGCCCGGCACGGCTACAAGATCTTCCCGATGGGCCCGTACTACCAGGCCTTCCCGGAGGGCGGCTCGATCAAGCTGTACGCCGACGACGCCCGCCGCAACCACGAGGAAGTCTCCAAGTGGTCGAAGAAGGACGCGGACGCCATGCCGCGCTGGGACGCCTGGCTGGCCGGGCTGGCCGAGGTGCTTGGCCCGCTGCTGCTCACCGTCCCCCCGAACCTGGGCTCGCGCAAGCCCCGAGACCTGCGCGAGACGCTCCGGCTGGCCTGGAAGAACCGCGGCCTGGACGTGCGGACCATCGGCGACGTGACCCGGCTGATGACGATGAGCATCGCCGACCTGCTCGACGACTGGTTCGAGTCGCCGCAGGTCAAGGGGGCACTGGCGGTCAACGGCGTGATCGGGACCTGGGCCGGCCCGTATGAGCCGGGCACCGCCTATGTGATGGCCCACCACTCGATCGGCGACGTGGGCGACGGTCACCTCGGGAACTGGGGGTTCCAGGAGGGCGGCATGGGCGGGGTGTCCAGCGCGATCGAGCTGGCCGCCCGCGAGCACGGCGCCGAGGTCCGGCTGAACGCGAAGGTGGCCAGGATCCTGGTCGAGAACGGCAAGGCCGCCGGGGTGGTGCTGGAGAACGGCGATGAGATCCGCGCGCAGGTGATCGTGTCCACGCTGCACCCGCGGACCGCGTTCCTGGACCAGATCGGCCGGGAGCACCTGCCGCCGGACTTCCTGGGCGACATCGAGCACTGGAAGACCCGCAGCGGCGTGGTGAAGATCAACCTGGCCCTGTCCGAGCTGCCCGACTTCATCGCCGACCCCGGCTCGAACCTGCAGGAGCACCACACCGGCTCGGTGGAGATGGCCCCCACGATGGACTACATCGAGCGGGCCTTCCTGGACGCCCGCGAGGGGAAGGCGGCCGTCCGGCCGTTCAGCGACGGCGTGATCCCCACCGCGTTCGACAAGACGCTGAGCCCCGAGGGCACCCACATCATGTCGCTGTTCACCCAGTGGGTGCCGGCCGACTGGAGCGAGGAGCCGCACACCGCGGAGCTCGAGGCCTACACGGACCGGATGATCGACTGCTACAACGAGCTGGCGCCGAACTTCAAGGCGTCCATCCTGCACCGCGACATCGTCGGGCCGTATGAGATGGAGCAGGAGTACGGCCTGGTCGGGGGGAATATCTTCCACGGCGAGCTGTCCCTGGAGCAGCTGTTCCACATGCGGCCGGCGCCGGGGTACGCCGACTACCGGACCCCGCTGCCTGGCCTGTACTACGGCAGCTCGGCCACGCACGCGGGCGGCGGGGTGTGCGGGATCCCCGGCTGGCAGGCGGCCCGGGCGGCGATCGCGGACCAGAAGAGCGCCAAGCGGGCTGGGCAGGTGCGCAAGCTGACCCGCCGCGCGTGAACGGTCGTCATTGTCCGCAACGAACCCCATGAGCGGCGTGACTGGCGCCGCGCCGGCGCCCGGTTTTCCGGGCACCGGCACGGCCGGCCGGCCGTCGACCGGCCGGCCTGCACTGGCCGCGATGCTGGAGGCCCGCACCGTGGCGCTGGTCGGGGCCAGCCCGCGGCCGGGCAGCCTGGGCGAGCGGATGGTCAGCGAGGTCACCAGGAGCCCGGCGCAGCCGGAGGTGTACCTGGTCAACCCGCGTCACGAACAGCTCGCCGGGCGGCCCTGCCACGCCTCCCTGGCCGACCTGCCCGGGCCGGTGGACCTGGTCCTGCTGGCCGTGCCCGACTCGGCCGTGGAGGACCAGCTGGGCCTGGCGGCAGGCCGCGGTGACCGCTCGGCGGTGCTGTTCGGCAGCGCGCACGACCTGCCCGGCCAGCCGCCGGGCCAGACAGAGCTAGCCCAGACACAGCCGACACTGCGCGCCCGGCTGGCTGCCACGGCCCGCGAGGCGGGCATGGCGGTCTGCGGGGCGGGCTGCATGGGCTTCGTCAACGTCGTGCACGGGCTGCGCGCGGTGGGCTACGTCGAGCCGGATCCGGTTCCCCCCGGGCCGGTCGCGCTGATCACGCATTCGGGCTCGGTGTTCTCCGCGCTGCTGCGCACCCGGCGCCGGCTGGGCTTCACCGTCGCGGTGTCCTCCGGCCAGGAGCTGGTCACCACCGCGGCCCAGTACGCGGAGTACGCGCTGAGCCTGCCCGAGACCCGGGTGCTGGCCCTGGTTCTGGAGGCCATCCGGGAGCCGGACCGGCTGCGTGCGGTGCTGGCTGCCGCGAGGCAGCGGGGCGTCCCGGTGGTGATGCTGACCGCGGGCCGCTCAGCCGGCGGCCGGGCCCTGGTATCGGCCCACTCCGGCGCGCTGGCTACTGCGGACGGCGGGTGGGAGGCGCTGGCCGCCGCCTACGGCGTGCACCGGGTCGGTGACCTAGCCGAGATGTCCGACACCCTGGAGCTGTTCGCCCTCACCGGGACCGCAGGCCGTCAACCATGCCCCGGCTCCGCCAGCCCGAACCCTCCGGCAGCCACCCCCCTCAACCCCACCCCCCTCAACCTCACCGCCGCCAGCCCCAGCCCTCCGGCAGCCACCCTCCTCAACCCCACCCCCGCCAGCCCCAGTCATCACAAGGGTCTCGGCAGCCCCGCCGTCCGCACGGGCATCGCGACCGTGCATGACTCCGGGCTGGAGCGTGCTCACGTGGCGGACGTGGCCGACGAGCTGGGCGTGCCGTTCGCGGCGATCAGCGCGGCGACCACGGCCCGGCTGGCCGCCCTGCTCGACCCTGGCCTGGATCCCGCCAACCCGCTCGACGTGTGGGGCACCGGCGCCCGCGCGCAGGAGCAGCTGTCTGGCTCGCTGGCGGCACTGGCTGGCGACCCGGCGGTGCGCGCGGTGGCACTCGCCGTCGACCTGGTGCACGAGTTCGACGGCGATCAGTCCTACCCGCTCGCGGTGATCGAGACCGCCCGCCGCACCAGTAAGCCGGTCGTGGTGCTCAGCAACGTGCCCGCGGCTATCGACCCGGACACCGCCGACGGCCTGCGGGCGGCCGGCATCCCGGTGCTGGAGGGCACCCGGAGCGGCCTGCTGGCGCTGAAGCATCTCCTCGACCACGACACGGACCCCGATCCTCCCGTCCCGGCCGTCGCGGCGGACGAGGCCCGGCGGGAGCGCTGGACCCAGGTGATCACGGGCGGCGAGGCGCACGGCGCACGGCTGGAGGAACTGCTCCGCGACTACGGCATCCCGGCGGCCCGGACCCGCGCGGCGGACAGCAGTGACGGGGCGCTCGCGGCAGCGGCGAAGATCGGCTACCCAGTGGTCCTCAAGACGGGCGAGCCCGGGATCGCGCACAAGTCGGACGCGGGCGGCGTCGTGCTCGGCTTGGGTGACCCGGACGCGCTGCGGGCCGCCTACCAGGACCTGGCCAGGCGGCTCGGCTCCCACGTCCTGGTGTGCGAGACGATCCCGGCGGGCCCGGAACTGTCGCTCGGCCTGGCCCGCGACGGCGAGCTGGGCCCGCTGCTGGTGGTTGGCGCGGGCGGCCTGCTGGTGGAGCTCCTCGCCGACCGGGCGGTGGCGCTGCCCCCGGTCAGCCTGGGCCAGGCGCGCGGGATGCTGGCCACGCTCCGGGTGGCCCGGCTGCTGGCCGGAGTGCGCGGCCAGCCCCCGGCGGACCTGGACGCGGTCGCGGCCGCAATCACCGGCCTGTCCCAGCTCGCCGCCGAACTGGGCGGCGAGCTGGAGGCAGTGGACATCAACCCGCTGATCTGCGGCCCGGCCGGTGCGGTCGCGGTGGATGCCCTGGTCATCCCGCGTCAGCCCGGCTAGGCCGGGCTACGCGGGCGTGGGGTGACTACGACCACCCGGCCCGGTTCCCTGACCGGGTTCAGCGCCCCAACCGGCCCGGCGTCGCCCATCGCAGCGGAAACCGGTTCAGCGCAACTCCACGCACCGATCCCCAGGCGTTGATGACCTGCTGGAAAGCGCGGGGCGGCCTGGACTGCGCGCATCTGCCCTTCGAATTCCGGGCGAGCACAGCCCGGACCCGGCTGGTGTACTTTCCCCGGCCACTGATATGCCGGTACCGGCCGGTCCCGTGCCCCAACCGGTAAGTGCCGTGCTCCTCGACGGTGAAAAGGCAGCTATTCCGGTTGAGCTGGGCCACCGAATTGGTGCGGTGATGTGCGGCCCGGAATGTTCCGCCAGGAAAGCGGAGAAGACCCGAATTAGTGTTGATCGTCCCGCCTGCGGTGAAGGCACCCCAGGCGATGGCGCTGGCCCGGGGGGAAGACGCCGATGTGCTCACGAACCGGAAGTGCTCTGTCTTGCTGGCCATGGTGCTGGCACTGGCGGCGGTGACGCTGCTGCCCGCGACCGCCGCGGCGAGCGAAAGTGTGCAGGCCGCCGCCCCGAAAGCTCTGCGCATGATGCCCCCTGTCATTGAGTACGGCTGATTGCGGGGGGACATTAGCACGCCCGGTGAGTGGTCATCCTGAAAATGGCCGTCACTTGCGCGGCCGATTTCCTGGGCGGGCGGAGCACTTTTCCGCACTAATACGGTGCATCATTTTATTTAGGTTTGAGGACCGGCTCACCCACGATCCCCCCGGCGGCCTCCCCGGGTCAGCGCCGCCACCCGCTGCCGCAGCCGGTCGGCCCTGCGGTCGGCGAGGACCTGGCGGACCACGTTGCGGCCCGGGATGCCGGTAACCCCGCCGCCGCCGTGGGTGGCCGACCCCGCCTGATACAGCCCCGCCACGGGGGTGCGCAGGTCCGCGTAGCCGGCCGCGGGCCGGGCGTGGAACATCTGCCCCAGGCTGAGCTCGCCGTGGAAGATGTTCCCGCCGACCAGGCCGTACTCCTCCTGCATCCGGTGCGGCCCGATCACCTGCCGGTGCAGCACCGAGCTGGTAAACCCGGGCGCGACCTGCTCCATCCGGGCGATGACCCGGTCGGCGTAGGCCTCCAGGCCGGCCTCGTGCGGCTCGGCGGCCCAGCCGTGCGGCACCCACTGGGTGAACATGGACATGACGTGCTTCCCGGGCGGGGCGAGCGAGTCGTCGAACACGCTGGGGATGCAGATATCCGCGAACGGCCGGTCCGACGGATCGCCTGCGACCGCTTGCTGGAACGCGGTCTCGATGTCGCCCAGGCTCTCGGCCAGGACGATCGTGCCGCCGTGGATCTGCGGGTCAGGCTGGGGGTGGCTGGTGAACACGGGCAGCCGGTCCAGGGCCAGGTTGATCTTGACGGTGCCGCTGCGCGTCTGCCAGCGGCGTATGTCAGCGACGAAGTCGACGGGCAGCACCGCCGGGTCGAGCAGGCGCAGGAACGAGATCTGGGGGTGCGCGGTGGTGATGACCGTGCCCGCGTCGATCTCTTCGCCGCTGGCCAGCGTCACGCCCGTTACCCGCCCGTCGTGGGTGCGGATCTCACCGACGGGCGCCCCGGTGCGGATCTCGGCGCCGAAGGACCGGGCCGCCGCGGCCAGCGCGGCGCTCACTCCGCCCATCCCCCCGCGCGGGAACCCCCAGGCGCCAGCCTGCCCGTCCACGCCGCCGATGTGGTGGTGCAGCATCACGTACGCGGTGCCGGCCGAGCGCGGCCCGGCCCAGGTGCCGATGACCCCGGACACCGAGAGCAGGCCGAGCATCGCGTCGCTCTCGAAGTACTCCTCGATGAGGTCGGCGATGCTGCCGGTGAGCAGCCGGGTGACGTCTACCACGCCCCGCTCGTCCAGCCCGCGCAGGTGGCGCAGCAGCAGTCCCTGCCGCCACAGATCCAGCGGACGCCGTGAGCCGAGCCGGGGCGGCACCTCGTCCAGCAGGGGGCCGAGCACCTGGCCGAGAGCGGCGAGATGGGCCTCGTATCGCGGGTAAGCGTCCGCGTCCGACGCGGAGAACTTGGCGATCTCGGCGTGCCGCTGCGCCGGGTCGCCTGGCAGCCGCAGGTAGCGGCCGTCGGCGCGGGGCGCGAAGTACGGTCCCTGCGGGAACACGTGGTAGCCGTGCCGGTCCAGGCCGAGGTCGGTGACCAGGCCGGGGGGCAGCAGCGAGACCACGTAGGACAGGGATGTCACGGTGTAGTCCGGGCCGAACGGGTGCTCGCTGACCGCCGCGCCGCCGACGACCGGCCGGCGCTCGCAGACGGTCACGTCCAGCCCGCTCCTGGCCAGGTAGGCGGCGGCCACCAGCCCGTTGTGCCCGCCCCCGATCACTACGACATCGCGGCGTGCGCTCACCGGAGCCTCCCATCTTCGGCAGTTTCGTCCCTGGTGGTGCTGTCCTGCCCGGGCGCCGGGCCGCTCATGTCCAGCCGCACGGTCACGTAGCGGCCGATGTCCGCGCTGGGCTGCTCCATCGGCGCCAGGTGGCCGACGGAGAACCGGCGCGAGCTCATGCCGTCCTGGACCTGCTCGCAGATGGACCAGTCCTGGCGGTTCACCAGGTCCCAGAAGCCGACCGCGTCGGAGGGGTCGAAATCCGGGCGGGCTAGCTCGTCCGGGTGGAACAGGAAGTCGCAGAGCACCGTGGTCCGCCCGGCGGAGCGGGGCCACACGGTGAACGCGGCCACGTGGTCGGCGGACAGGCTGAGCATGAGGTTGGGCAGCACCAGCTCGCCGAAGTGCCGGGTCCGCTCCGCCCCGGACAGGCCGGGGAACGGCGCGCGGCGCGTGGTCCCGGTCGAGGTGAACGTGGTCGCGCCAGGGCGGTGCGGGATCCCGGCCTCCCAGTCGAGATCGCCGCCGCCACGGCGGAAGGCCGGCACCAGCTCGCACAGCTCGGGGTGGACCGGCCCGCAGTGGTAGCACTCGTTGTAGTTCTCCAGGATGACCTTCCAGTTGGCGGCCACGTCGTAGTGCAGCCGGGCCCCGGCGCACAGGCCGGCCAGGGGGTATCTGGCCACCCGGGCCGGGATCTCCCCCAGCGTGGCCTCCAGGGGGTCCGCCGGATCGGGGCCGGCGGGCGGCTCTAGCCGGGCGAACACGAACCCGCCCCAGGTAGCCACCTCCACCCGGTGCAGCGACAGCGCGGCGCGGTGGTCGCGCAGCGCGGGCAGGAACGGGGCGGCGCGCAGCGTCCCATCCAGCGCGTACGTCCAGGAGTGGTACGGGCAGCGGATGCTGCCAGGGAACCGGCCGGCGGTCACCGGCCCGGCCGACCGGCCGGTGATGGGCGTCCCGGCCCTAGAGGTGGCGGCGACGGGCAGGCCGGCCGCGGGCTGCTCCCCGGGCCGGGGCACCAGCCGCGAGCCCCGGTGCCGGCACAGGTTGTAGTAGCCAGCCAGGCTGCCGTCCTCGGTCCGGGCCACGAGGACGCTCTCCCCGCACACGTTGGCGGCCAGGTAGCAGCCTGGCTCGGTGAGGCCCTCGGCGCGGCCGACGCAGAACCAGCCAGGCAGCAGCACCCGGTCCCGTTCGCGGGCGAACTCCGTCTCGCTGGTGTAGCTGCGGCCGGGCAGGCTGCGCTGCAACGGCACGCCGTCCCCGGCCACACCCTCCGCCCCGGCCACACCCTCCGCCCCGGCCACGCCCTCTGGCCGGGGCGCGCCGTCCGGCCTCCGTGCAGCCAGCTCACCTGGCCCACCCGCCGGCGTTCCGGCCATCTCCATCCCTGCGCTCCTCAGTCGTCCGAGTAGGGGTGTGGGGGCGTCACCGGCTTCCCCTCGGCGAATCGGCCCGGACGGAACGGGCCGATATCCACGCTGCCCGCAACACGGTGTCCGGTGACCAGCGCGGCGACCGCCTCGCCCACCGCCGGGGAGATCTTGAAGCCAGTCCCGGAGAACCCGGCCGCCAGCACCAGCCCGGACAGGCCAGGCAGTTCGCCGAGCATCGGCCGTCCGTCCGGGGTCATGTCGTACACGCCGGTGACGCCGCGCACAATGCCCGCGTCGGCCAGCGCCGGCACCCGCCGGGCCGCCGCCCCCACCAGCCCCGCGAGCCCCTCCGCTCCCTCCCCGGCCCCGGCCCTCATCATCGTGGAGCGTTTTGCGCCGTCCGCGGCGCAAAACGCTCCACGTTGCGCTCCGCCAGTGTCGGCTGCGGCGCGGGCGGCCCCGGCTGAGGGGGCCACGGTGTCCGGGTCGACGCCGCGGGGGCCGGTGAAGCTGCCCACCAGCGTCATGCTGCCGCCGGCCTCGGGCCGGAAGTAGGTCTGGGTGGTCGAGTCGATGCAGGCCACCGGGGTCCCCTGACCGGGAGCGTGGCTGAGCACTGCGACCTGGTGGAACTCGGTCTCGAGCGGCAGGTCCACCCCAATGCTGGCCAGCAGGGCCGGGGACCACACCCCGGCCGCCGCCACCACGACCCCGGCGTACTCGGGCCCGTCCGGGGTCTGGATGCCGGTCACCCGGTCACCCTCACGCAGCAGCGCCGCAACCGGCGTGTGCGGGCGGTAGCGCACCCCCCGCTCCCGCGCCGCGGCCAGCAGGTCGCCGGCGACCAGCGCGCCGTCCCCGTAGCCGCCGTCTGGCTCCCAGGCCACCTCGGTCAGGTCATCGGTGCGCAATCCTGGGGCGAGCGCGGCGAAGTCACGGGCCGCCAGCACCTCGGCGCGAGCGCCGCAGTCGCGCTGCATGGCGACATTGGCCCGCAGCGCCTGCTCCTCGCCGGGCAGGACGATGCGGGCGAACCCGGTGCGGCGGACGAACGGCGGACGGCCGGTCAGCTCGGTCCAGGACGCGAACATCCGGTCGCTGCGCACGGCCAGCTCGACTTCGGGACGGAACGTGTAGTGCATCCGGATCATCGCCGACGACCGGCTGCTCATGCCCGATCCGGCCGTGCCGCGGTCCACCACGAGCACGTCACCGGCCCCGAGCCGGCTGAGGTGAAACGCAGTGGAGGCGCCGGCCACCCCGGCGCCCACCACGATCACGTCGGCGCTCATGCGATGCGTCCCGTAGGTGGGATGCGTCCCGTAGGTGGGATGCGTCCCGTAGGTGGGATGCGTCCCGTAGGTGGGATGCGTCCCGTAGGTGGGATGCGTCCCGTAGGTGGGATGCGTCCCGTAGG
>Ga0187855_10000538_pt1 | contig 32731 bp, 31 predicted proteins | sample June2016WEW_8_10_2_FD_132969 | JGI IMG/M metagenome (GOLD analysis project Ga0187855, IMG submission 132969) | Peatland microbial communities from SPRUCE experiment site at the Marcell Experimental Forest, Minnesota, USA - June2016WEW_8_10 | ecosystem: Environmental > Terrestrial > Soil >... | reverse complement strand
GCTCGCGCTGTGGCAGGCGCTGCGGGCGCGCCCGGATGCCGCGTGCGCGGGGGCACGGCTGCTGCGGCCGAACGGTATCTCCCAGCCGTGTGCGTGGCGCTTTCCGACGGTCGCCACGGCACTCGCCGGCGCGGTGTTCGCCCATCGGCTGTACACCGTGCAGAGCAAGGGCGAGCACACCCGCGAGGTGGACTGGTGCCAATCCTCGGCGCTGCTCGTGCGGCGCGAGGCAGCGGCGCAGGTCGGCTACATGGACCCGGATTTCTTCGTCTACTCCGACGAGGTCGACTTCGCTCGGCGCCTGCGCGACGCCGGGTGGCGCAGCCTGTACGTGCCGGGGGCGCGGGCCATCCACCACGAGCAGCTCGCCACCGGCACCGTGCCCGAGCGCCGAATCGTCGAAATGGCGCGTAACCGCGATCGCTACATGCGCAAGCACCACTCGCCCGCCGCCGCGCGTGCGGTGCGCTGGCTGACCGCTTGGTCGTATGCGATGCGGGTGCTCGCCGCGCTCGTGCTGCCGGGGCGCCATTCGCCCCGCCGTTACTGGCGCCACGTCACCGCGACGTTGCGTCCGAGTCGCGGGGACGGGCTGCGCGAGGCTGCCGCCGAATACAACCGCGCGGGCGGGGTGCCTCAGTCCTGAGGCGCAGCGGGTGGGGTCGGTGGCATAGTTTGCCTTTCGCGGCCCCAACCAAATGAGAACGAGACTTATTCTTAGATGGTTGGGTCTGCTTTTTACACCCTCCCCATCCCGGCAAGCCAACTGCGACGTCCTCACCACCAAGCCCCTGACACGTGAAGCCTGAGGTCCAATGACGATGACGGCCAGCCCAACGAGGGCCCCCACCGCGCCCACCGAGAAGGGGAGCGCCAAGGTGATCGTGGTGATGCCGGCGCTCAACGCGGCGCGCACGCTGGCGGCCACCGTGTCGGGCATCCCCCACGAGTGGGTCGATGAGATCATCCTGGTCGATGACGGCTCGCGGGACGGCACCGTCGAGCTGGCGCGCACGCTGCCGCTGCGGGTCATCCCCCATCCCCACAACGTGGGGTATGGCGGCAACCAGAAGACCTGCTACCTGCAGGCGCTGCAAGACGAGGCTGATGTGGTGGTGATGCTGCACCCCGATGGCCAGTACGAGCCGACGCTGATCCCCGAGCTGGTCAAGCCGATCCTCGCGGGCGAGGCCGACCTCGTGCTGGGATCGCGGCTGATGGAGAAGGGCGGCGCGCTTGAGGGCGGCATGCCTCGGTACAAGTACATCGCCAATCGCGCGCTCACCACGATTGAGAACCGCGCGCTGGGAACCTCGCTCTCGGAGCTGCACACCGGCTACCGCGCCTACTCGCGCGAGCTGTTGATGGGGATCCCGTTCCTGCGCAACTCGTTGGACTTCTCGTTCGACTCGGAGCTGCTGATGCAGGTGGTGCACTTTGGCTTTCGCATCGCCGAGGTGCCGGTGCGCACGATCTACTCCCAGGAGGCCTCCTCGGTGGGGGCGCGGGACTCAACCGTGTACGGGCTGAAGACGCTCAGGGCCCTGATGCGCCTGGAACTGCACCGGCGCGGGCTGCTGCGCAGTAGGAAGTTCACCGCGTAACCAGCGTGCGCAGGCTCGACCGCTTCGAAATCGGCCTGTTCGGGGTGCTGGTTGCGCTCTCGCTGTGGACGTTGGGGCTCGACCTGTGGCAGGTGGTGGTCCACGGCCGCATCTGGACCGGCACCGAAGCGGTGTACCAGGAGGACGGGATGCAGTCGATGATGTGGATCGAGGGCATCCTCAAACACGGCGCCAGCCCCGACCTGTACGTGCTCGGGCGTACGACCGCCGACTTCTTCCAGCCGCTGCTGGCGATTTCCGCCGGGGTCGCGGCGCTCGGGGTCGCGCCCTACGTGGCGCTGCTGCTGTGGAAGCCGGTGGCGATCGTCGCGATCTTCCTCACGGTGCGCGCCTACGTACACCGCACCGTGCAGGGTCTCTGGCCGCGCCGCGCGGCGCTGACGCTCGCGCTGTTCTTCGGTTGGGGGGCGGTGATCGGGGACTCCTGGATCGTCTTCTGGTCGTGGGGCTACCCATTCGCTCTGATCGCTCTGGCGTGCGCGATCGGCGCGCTGCTGGCCTACGCGCGCGACCGCGCGGCCGGACGCGTGGGTCTGCTGGCGCCGCTGCTGGGGATGCTGGCGAGCTGGCTGCACCCCTGGCAGGGGGAGACCCTGATCCTGATTCTGATCGGCTCGGAGCTCGTGCTGCTGGCGCGCCGCGAGCGGGTCGCCGTGGCGGCGCTCGCGATGACCGTGGCGCTCACCGTGCTGCCGCTCGGGTACTTCGCGCTGCTCGTGCACTTCGACCCCGTCTGGCAGCGGGAGCGCGAAGCAGCTCTCAGCACCTACCCGGTTGGGCTGGTGGTGAAGGCGTTTGTACTGCTTGTGCTCCCCGCACTATTGGCCTACCGGGTGCACCCACAGAGCTTCCTTGCGTTGAGCGCGCGCGTGTGGCCATTTGCGATCATCGCGATCTTCGCGCTTTCGGAGTGGCAGGGCAGCGGCTCCACACACGCCCTGCTCGGCGCCACGGTCCCCCTGGGGGTGTTGGCGGTGGAAGGCGTCCGCACGCTGCCGTGGAGTGCCGTCCCCAAACGCCTGCCCCGCCCTGCGGTGTCGCTGCCTGCGCTCGCGGTGGTCGCGGTCGCCGTGTTGACGATCCCGGGCACGATCTACATGCTCAAATACGCGTATAAGGCGGTCAAACCGCGGCAGGGTAACGCCAACTTCATCTCCCACGGCGAGAGCGCGGCGCTCTCCTACCTTGCGCACGATTCGCAGCCCGGGGGAGTCCTCACGCGCTTCTATCTCGGGATGGTTGTGCCGGCGCAAACTGGCCGTCAGACATACACCGGCAACTGCTACTGGTCGGAGCCGAATTGTCGCTACCGCAGCGTCACCGCCGAAGAATTGCTTGCCGGCAAGCTCGCCCCGGCGAAGGCGCGGGCCTTCGTGCAGAGCACCGGCACGCGATTTGTGCTCGGTGACTGCCGGACGACGAGTTTGACGGCAACGCTCCAGCCGATCACAAGCGCGGTGCATCGCTTTCGGTGCGCCACGGTGTACGTCGTCCGGCAGTAGCGATGGGATGCGGCCTCGATTGCGTCTGTCGTTCGCCTCGACCGGTTCTGATGCCCTCGACTGGGTTTGTTGTCCGCCTCGACCGGTTCTGATGCCCTCGACTGGGTTTGTTGTCCGCCTCGACCGGTTCTGACGCCCTCGACTGGGTCTGTCGTCCAGCCTCCCGCTTCTGACGCCCTCGACTGGGTCTGTCGTCCAGCCTCCCGCTTCTGACGCCCTCGACCGCGCTTGTCGCCTCGACCGCGTCTGACGCCGGCCTCCGCCTAAAGCGGGCCCCGAGGTCCGCCTAAACTACGGTGTGGGTGGCGGAGTCAATGATCTAGGCTCGAGAGAGGTTCTCCTGCCGCCGGATCTTTTGGGCCCTCTCAATCCTTTGCGCAGGCCACATTGACAAGGGCCCGCTAGGAGACGTGCATGATGGTGGACAACGATCGCCCCATCGGCGACGGGCTGCATGAGCAGATCACCAACGCACTCGTGGGGATCCAGACCAGATACCTCGGTCATGGTCCGGCGAGCGCCGCGACGTTCCAGCACGACAATGTCGTGGTGACCCTGATGCAGGATGTGCTGTCCAAGGCCGAAAAGATCCTCGCGGAAAACGGCAGCAGGGCGGATGTGCGCAAAGCGCGAGAACTCTACCGGCAGGAGATGGAGGGCGACTTTCGCGCGGCGGTCGAACGGCTCACCGGTCGCAACGTGACGGCCTTCCTCGGCGCCAGCCAGCTGGATCAGGATGTCTCGGCTGAGATCTTCATCCTCAATGGTGTGGCCTGAGCTGAGCACTTTGGGAAGCGCGGCCAGACCGCGCGCTCCATCACACCCGGCTGGGCTGTGCACCCCACCATTCGCCCGCAAACGGTGCAACCCAACCCGCGCGCGGTTTGCTAGCTTAGGCGCGCGCATGCGTGCTCCTTGTGGGTGGCGCTTACGCATTCTGACGGAGGGTGCGCGCGGGAATCAGGCCCCGCGTCGGCTCGCCGCAAGCCCCCAACAACGTATGCGCATGCCTGGTTCGAGTTCATTGACCAATCTCTCTTGCTCGACGCCCCGCGAGGGAGTAGCGTAGCTTCCGCGATGTCAGATTCTGAGAATCTACGGGGCGGCGAGCTGAACGCCGCAGTCACCAGCGCGCTGGTGGGAATCCACACCGAATACCTGGGGCGTGGGCCAAAGACGGCCTCGACGTTCCACTACGGCAACGTGCTGGTGACGTTGATGCACGAGGTTCTGACGCACGCGGAGAAGTCGCTCACCCGCAGCCATCAGGCGGAAGCCGTGAGCAACATCCGCCACCTCTTCCAGGAGACGATGGAGAAGGATTTCTGTGCCGCCGTCGAGCGGCTCACGGGTCGCCGTGTCCGTGCCTTCATCAGCGGCAACCACATCGACCCCGATATCGCCGCGGAGATGTTCATCCTCGATCACCCGCTGTGAGGGCTTTGCTCACGCTGAACGGTGAGCCCTATGCCATAAGCACCGTCTTGGTGCCTCCGCAGAGGCAATGCTCGCGCAGCGCTCGCGGGGCATCGTCGAGCGGGGCGACATTGGTGGTGACCAGCTCCGCGCGCAGGCGCCCATCGGCCATCAGCTCGAGCACGGAGGGCATCAGGGCACGCGTGTGAGGAATGCCGACGTGGAGGGTGGCACGACGAACGTACATCCGCAGCATCGGTAGACGGGCGCCACGGTGCAGCCCGCCCGAGCTCGTGCAGATGCCGTCGGGGGCGGTGTGGGCGAGGGCGGTGGCGATCGGGTCGGCGCTGATGTGCGCCACCAGCGGCGCTGGCGCGTGCCAGCGCAGCGCGCGGGGTCGCAGCGCGTTCAGGCCGAGCCGCTCGGCGTGTGCGCGGACGTGCGGGCGTGAGTCCACGAGGGTGACGTTGCGGGCGCCCAGCGCACGCGCGATCAGGCCGGTGTAGAGCGGGGTGCTGGCGGTGAACGTCGCCCGCCGCGAGAGGCAGGCGAGAATCAGCACCTCGGCGTCGGGGTCGGCGTCCAGCAGCGCGGGGAGGTGGGGCCCGACATGGCGGTAGGCGTCGCAGATGTTGTCCGAGACGCTCGCCGCGGCCGCCGCGTCGACGCCGGCGGGCAGGGGCACCAGCATCGCCTCGGCGTAAGGCACCGCGAGCTGGTCGGAGAATGCGCCGCCGAAGTGCCCGGTGGCGAGGCCCATGCCATAGGCGGAGAGTGGCGGCACCGCCAGGCAGCTGCCCGGGCGCCCGGCACGGCAGGGGAGGCAGGCGCCACAGCTGATCTGGAAGGGGACGACCACCCGGTCGCCTGGTCGCACGGTGGCGACGCGCTCTCCGACCGAGAGCACCTCGGCGACGCATTCGTGGCCGAGGTGCAGGGGCAGCGCCAGCTGGGTGACGCCGAGCACCAGCGGGCAGTCGATGTCGCAGGTGGCCGCCGCGATCGGGTGCACGATCGCTCCGTCGGGGCCCGGCGCTCGGGGTGCCGGTGCCTCGCGCCAGCGCAGCTGCGCGCCGGGCGCGGCGGTGAGGACCCGCATCCGTGGGCGCGTGGGGCGCCGGCGCTGGACGGCGCTGTCGCCGGCCGTGGCGGCCAGCCGTCGCAGGCGCTGGGGGCGGTTGCGTTCGAGCAGCAGCGGCATCGCGGCGGCGGCGTCGGGGGAGAGGAAGCTTGTGTAGTGGCGCAGCCACCCCCGCGGCCGCTGGCGGCGGACGCTCCAGGTGGAGGGGTCAATGGGGAGCTTGGCAGGCAGGATCGAGCGTATGGGCCTCAAACCTTACGGTACTCGGGTACCCACGTCCCGTCGTCCTGGCGGAGGAAGTCCTGGAAGAGATTGGGGGTCTCGGCGAGCATGATGCGGGCGATTTTGTCGAACACCAGGCGCAGCTCCTCCTCGGCGCCCTCCGCCGTGCGCATCTCGATCACGTGGCGCAGCGTACGCGCGTTGGCGGTCCACACGATGTCGGTGGAGAGCCCAATCGGCGCGAGGCGGCGCAGCGCCGAAGTGACCTCCTTCTTGACGTGGAAAGGCACCCCCTGCTCGTCGATCCCGAGCGTGGCGGCGGCGCTGAGCTGGAACTCCTCCAGCTGCTCCACGATCGAGAGCACCTGGTCGCGCACCGGCTCGAGTGCGGGTGGCACGCGAAAGCCAATGTCGGTAAGGCGCACGTAGCGCAGGCTCTCCTGGCTGAAGGCCGATCCGGCGCGATGCCGTACAAGCTCATGAGTAAAAACACGCGAACAATTCCGTATGGCAAAGGAGTAGTTGGCGTGCTCCAGCACGCTTCCGTGGCCGGAGCGCAGGATGTTGGCGAAGTAGGCCTGCCGATCGGTGCGTATCCTTGAGACATTCGGATTCAGGCCCGGCTCCCAACTGCGATAGCAGGCGCGTCCGCCGAACTCGACCAGCAGCTCGCCGGCGTTGACGGCAGCAGGCGTGCTCGCACCGGCGCTCTGGGTGTCAGTCTCATGAGGCATGCTGGCGCCGGCGTCCTGGGTGTCAGTCTCATGAGAAGTGCTCGCTCCGCTGCCGCCGGTGTCGTCTGCGCGAGGCGCGCCGACACCGGAGCTCGCGCTGGCGTCCGCGGCCTCGCCGAGGCGGAGGTCCAGCCACGACTCGCCGCCGACATCGGCAAGATAGCCCCGCAACCCGTCGAGGTCGATCGAGGGGCGGGCGATCAAGAACACGCTGGGGGTGGTCTCGTGCATTGGGGCGAGCGATGCTAGGCCCTCATTCGGACGCCGCATTTCGGCTGGGCGAGAACGAGCTGCACGTGTGGAAGCTCTCGCTCGACGCGCCCACCACGAGGCTGGAGGAAGCCAATAGGGTGCTCACGCGGCAGGAGCTCACGCGGTTCGAGCGCATCCTCGCGCCCGCCGATCGAATGCGCAGGACGACCGCGCGTGTGGGCCTGCGCGTGCTGCTCGGGTCATATCTCGCGATCGACCCGCGCGAGGTGGCGGTCGCGTACGGCCTCAAGGGACGCCCGGAGCTGGTGGGGGGCCACAATTTGAGCTTCAACCTCTCCCACACCGCTGATCTGGCGGTCTTCGCGATCGGGCGCGGACGAGCGGTCGGTGTGGATATCGAGGCGCTCGCGCGACGTCCACCGTCGGTGAGGCTGATCGCAAGGACGCTCGACCCCGGGGAGTCGGCGCGGGTGATGCGCGCGGGCGGGCGCGAGCGCACCGAGGCGTTCCTGCGGTACTGGACGATCAAGGAGGCTTACGCAAAGGCGATCGGCGTGGGTCTCGCACTCGACTTCCGCGATGTTGCCGTGCGGGGACGCGCCGAGCGGCCACGCCTAGAGCTCGCCGAGCGGCCACGCCTCGAGCTCCCCGCGGGCGACGGGGAGCAGTGGCGGGTGCGGCGCCTGCGGCTGCGGCAGGGCATCATCGGTGCAGTGGTGGCCGACGGCGCGCCGTGGCGCATGCGCGTGCGGGAGCTGCGGCTGACCGACAAAAGAGGGGCCCGGCTCACCGGCTCGGGCCGGCTGCGCCACCCTCTATGCTGATCCGCCATGTCCGCGGTAGAGACCACACCAGCCGACCCCGAGCTCGAGCAGGCCGCCTGGGACCTCGAGCCGCTGGTCGGCGGCGATGGCGAGGCAGGGGTGCAGAGCAGGCTCGAGGAGGCTCTGATCCGCGCGCAGGCGTTTGCCGAGCGCTACGCGGGCAAGCTCGGCGAGCTGGACGGCGCGGGCCTGCGGGAGGCGATGCGGGAGCTGGCGGCGATCTACGAGTTGGTGGGGCGCGCCGGGACATACGCCGGCCTGCGCTTCTCCACCGACACCGCCAACCCGGCGAACGGGGCGCTGCTGCAAATGGTGCAGGAGCGCGAGACCGCGCTGGAGACGACGCTGCTGTTCTTCGAGCTGGAGTGGGCGGCGCTGCCACAGGAGCGCGCCGAGGAGCTGCTGGCGGACCCGGGCCTCGACTTCTGCCGCCACCACCTGCGCAACGTGCGCCGCTACCGCGAGCACCTGCTGACCGAGCCCGAGGAGAAGATCCTCTCCGAGAAGTCGCTCACCGGTGCGACGGCGTGGGCGCGTCTGTTCGAGGAGCTGACCTCGGCGATCGAGGTGGAGCTGCCGAGCGTGGCCAGTCAGCCGACGGACGCCGATGGCGCGGCGCGGGAGGCAGGGGCCGGCGATGGCATGGGCGCTGGCGGCGGCAACGGAGCCGGCCAAACCGAGCGCGTCGCCCTCGACGTCGCGCTCAGCCGCCTGGCGCTGCCCGACCGGGAGGTGCGGCGCACAGCCGCCGAGGCGGTGACCGCTGCGCTCGCGCCCGGGCTGCGCACGCGCGGGTATGTGCTCAACACGCTGTTGGCGGACAAGTCGGTGGACGATCGCCTGCGTCGCTACCCCAACTGGCTGGCGGCGCGCAATCTCGCCAACGAGGCCAGCGACGAGTCGGTGCAGGCGTTGATCGATGCGGTGCGTGGCCGCTACGAGCTGGCGCGCCGCTGGTACCGGCTGAAGGCGGAGCTGCTCGGGATCGATCGTCTCGCCGACTACGACCGGATGGCGGCGGTGACGCAGGACGAGGTGAGCTTCACCTACGCGCACGCGCGCGAGCTGGTGCTCGACTGCTACTCATCCTTCTCCCCCGAGCTGGGGGCGCTCGCGGGGCGCTTCTTCGCTGAGCGCTGGATCGACGCGCCCGTGCGTCCGTCAAAGCGCGGGGGCGCGTTCTGCGCCTCGGCGGTGCCCTCGGCCCACCCGTACGTGCTGCTCAACTACACCGCGCGCAGGCGCGACGTGCTGACGCTTGCGCACGAGCTGGGCCACGGGGTGCACTTCGCGTTGGCGGCGCGCCAGGGCATTTTTCACCAGGGCACGCCGCTGACGCTGGCGGAGACCGCGTCGGTGTTTGGCGAGACCGTCGTGTTCGGGCGTCTGCTGGCGCAGGACACCACGCCGCAATCCCGCCTTGCGCTGCTGGCCGAGCACCTCGAGGACATCATCGCCACGGTGTTCCGCCAGGTCGCGATGAACCGCTTCGAGGAGCTCGCCCACACCGGGCGCCGCGAGCAGGGTGAGCTGTCGGTCGAGCGCATCGGCGAGCTGTGGGCGCAGAGCCAGTTAGAGCTGCTGGGCGACGCGGTCGAGATCACCGAGGGGTACCGCACCTGGTGGTCGTACATCCCCCACTTCATCAACACCCCTGGCTACGTGTATGCGTACGCATACGGCCAGCTGCTGGCGCTGGCGGTGTATGAGCGCTACGAGCAACAGGGCCCGGACTTCGTGCCGCGCTACCTGGAGCTGCTCGCGGCGGGTGGCTCGCGCGGCCCCGAGGAGCTGGGCGAGATAGTCGGAGTGGACCTCACCGACCCGGGCTTCTGGGACGCGGGCCTCGACCTCGTGGAGCGCCAGCTGGAGCTGGCCGAAGCGGCCGCTCGTGCGGCATCGACTGAGAACCCCTAACCAAATAAGACCAAGTCTCGTTTGGTTAGGGGTTCAAAAAGAGAACATGGCCGGCCGGCGATGGTGGGTCAAACGATTCGCTGGAGGGCCCATACCAATAAGCCAAATCTCGTCCTCATTTGGTTGAGGCATCTAAGCTCCGCGCGGCGCACTGTCGATACGGTGGTGTGATCGCTCGCGCGCTGCTCGCCCTAACCGTGATGCTGACGATGGCGGCCGGAACCGCAATCGAGTCGTCCCCAGCCGCCGCGCAACCGCTGAACTACATGGCGCTCGCCGAACAGGGGGAGCACCAGAGTGAGGCTTGGCGCTCGGGTGGCTGGTATTGCGAGTACCTGCACTGCACCGGCGAATACCCGCTGCTGACGATCTGGGGCGACGTGCGCATGTTCGAAACGGTGGATGCGCTGGAGCTCGCGGCGCCCTCCCCGGCGCACCGCGCGCGGGTCGACCGCTTCGGGCATGCCTCCGAGAGCTACTGGAACCGCTACCTGAACGGGTATGCCCCCTACCCAGGTGACCGCTACCGCGGCGCGGAGGCATGGTTTGACGACAACGGCTGGCTGGGCGTGGCGTTCGTGAATGCCTACGAAGCCACCGGCGAGCGCCGCTACCTGCGCGACGCAGAGCGAGCCTTCAACTTCGCCGCCACCCAGGGCTGGGACGCAGCGGGCGGCGGGGGCATGTGGTGGAACATCGAGCACCCCTACCATGCCGGCGAGGCGCTGGCCTCCAACAGCCTGCTGGGGATGCTGCTGTATGGGATCGACCACAGCTCCTACCAGCTGGATGAGGTGCGCAAGTTCATTGACTGGGGCAACGCGCACGACATCGGCTTCCACGGCCTCTACCTGAGCGGCGGCCCGGGCAGCACGGTGATCGACTACGTGGAGGGGCCGCTGATCTACGCCCAGTATCTGCTCTGCCAGGCGAGCGGCGACAACGGCTATTGCACCCACTCGGCTGAACAGGCGCGTTCGATGACCGAGATCTACGGCGTCAAGTACAACTTCGCGCCGCTGTATGACTCGATCTTCATGGAGTGGATGATGGCCTACGGCAAGGCGGTCGGCGACAACCACTGGCTGGAAGTGGCGCAGACCAATGCCGCCGCGGCCGCCCAGCACGCCACGATCGGCGACGGCCTTTGGCTGGGCAGCTGGTGGGGCGGCCCGATCAAGGATTCGCAGACGCTGCCGGGCATGTTCCGCACGATGGCGGGGACCACCAGCCTGTTCGCGTGGCTGGCGTACTACTCCTGAAGTCAGGTAATATGGATCGGGTGGCTACGATCGTTCATCCTCACGTCGAGCCTTGGGAATTCGATGCGCTGCAGTTCAATGCGGGTTGGTCCATGGGCATCGAGCTCATCGCCGGTGAGGCCGTCGTAGTGTCGCCCGAGGGAGCCGCCTCGTCCGCGGCACGGGGAGAGCTGCATGTCGCGCTGCGCCGCTGGCAGGAGGACACTGGCGATGAGGGTCTCGTGCTGCAGGACGTGTTCGTCGCCTTTCCCGATGGCAGCCGTCTTGCGCCCGATATCTCTTGGTGGAGCGCCGCCCGCCGACAGTACGTGTCTGCGGGCGCGATTCAGAGTGTCCCCGACCTCGTAGTCGAGGTGCTCTCGCCATCCACGCGGGCCAACGACGAAGGCATAAAGCGCGAGTTGTACATGGGCTCGGGTGTGCGTGAGCTGTGGGTCGTGGACCCGGACGCCCACACAATCACGTGTGTGCAGGCAGCCGCCGGCGGCGAGGACGTGCTGGGTGAGGATGACTCCCTACGCAGCGATCTGCTTCCCGGCTTCACGCTCCAGGTCGCGCGCGTCTTTCGCCACTGATCTGCAACCTCAGAACAGCCCGAGCCCGCTTCCCACGTGGTGCACGAGGTCGAACAGCGGCTGGGGAATGATGCCGAAGAAGAGCGTGGCGGCGCCCGCGAGGATCGCGACGAAGACGACCTCCGGCTGCCTGCCCACCGGGCGGACCGGTGCGGTCTCGGCGTCGAGCTCGGGGGAGCCGCCGGCGATCACCGGAAGGGCGCTCCCGGGGGGCCGGGAAAGCCCGGTGGATGCGGCCTCCTCCTCGCCGGGCGCCTCCCGCATCCACATCGCGGCGATCACCGGCAGGTAGTAGCCGAGCGAGATCATCGAGCCGACCACGATCACGATCCCCAGCCAGGTGTAGCCGCCGGAGACTGCCGCGTCGATCAGGTAGAACTTCCCCATGAATCCCGCCGTGGCGGGGATCCCGGCGAGGCCGAGCATCGCGAGCGTCATCGGCCACGCCAGCCACGGCCGCTCGCGGCCGAGGCCCGCCAGCGAGCGGGTGCTGTCGCCGAGGTCGGTGGTGCGCTCGCGCGCGACGATCACCGCGAACGCGGCCATGTTCATGAACAGGTAGACGGCGAGGTAGAAGACGGTGGCGCGCACCCCCAGCTGCGTGGCGACGACGACGCCGGCGAGCATGTAGCCGGCCTGCGCGACCGAGGAGTAGGCGAGCATCCGCTTCAGCGAGGACTGCCCGAGCGCGCCGACGTTGCCGACGATGATCGTGATCGCCGCCAGCGCGGCGACCGCGGGCCCCCAGCTGCTCTGGGCTTCGATCAGGGCCACGTCGAAGAAGCGCAAAAAGACACCGAGCGCGGCGGCCTTGGTGGCGACCGCCATGAACGCCGTGACCGGCGTGGGCGCGCCCTCGTACACGTCGGGCGTCCACTGGTGGAAGGGGGCGACAGAGGCCTTGAAGGCGAGGCCGGCGACCGACAGCGCGATGCCGGTCAGCAGCAGCACGTTGGTGCTCAACCCGTTGTTGGAGATTGCCGCGGCGATCGCGCCGAAGTCGGTGGCGCCGGTGGCGCCGTAGATCAGCGCGATCCCGTACAGCAGCGTCGCCGAGCCGACCGAGCCGATGATCAGGTACTTCAGCCCCGACTCCAGCGAGTGCTCGCGTTTCATTTCGGTCGCGCACAGCACGTACAGCGGGATCGAGAGCAGCTCCAGGCCGATGAACAGCGCAACCGTGTTCTGCGCCGCCGCCAGCAGCGACATCCCCGCGATCGAGGTCAGCAGCAGCGCGTGAAACTCGCCGTGGCCGGCTTCTTTGGAGGCGAGCGAGCGCCACCCCAGCAGCACCGTGGCGGCGCCGCCGGCGATCAGGATCAGGTTGAGCATCAGCGCGAGATCGTCGATCCGCAGCGCGCCGGAGAGGATCGACTTCCCTTCGTCCCACTGCCAGATCGTCAGGCCCGCCGCCGCGCCGAGCGCGACGAGGGCGAGCGCGGGCACGAGCTGCTCGCGCACGCGCCGGGAGCGCAGCAGGCCGACCAGCAGCACCACCGCGGCGCCACCCAGCAGCGCGATCAGCGGCGAGAGGCCGGCGAAGTTGACGGGCGGGCCTTTGAGGTGGGCGGTGGCGAGCAGGGTCATGGCGTGGTGCTTGCGATGGCGGATGAGCTGGAGTGCTGTGCCGCCCGCGCCGGGGCTACGGCGGCCTTCACCGACCCTTCGCTGCGCTGCAGCGCCAGCTGCGGGTAGACCGCGAAGAAGATGATCACCGCGACGAGCGGCACCAGCACGGCGGAGTCGAGCAGCCCGATCTCACGGGAGTCGACGCCATCGCGGACGCGGTTGTGCATCGCGCCAATGAACAGGCGCAGCGCGTAGACGCTTGCCATCACGACGCCGCTGAAGGCGATGATCGCGATGACCAGCTTCGCTTTGAAGACGCCCAGCAGGATCAGGAACTCGCCGACGAAGTTGGCCGAGCCGGGCATTGCCAGCGTGGCGAAGGCGACGATCAGGAAGAGCGTGGCGAGCACCGGCGCGCGGAAGGCGAGGCCGCCGAGATCGCGCAAATCCTCCGAGCCTCCGGCGCGCTGGGCGAGCAGGGCGATGATGAAGAACAGCGGCGCGACCACGAGGCCGTGGTTGACCATCTGCAGCAGCGCTCCCTGCGCGCCCTGGGGGTTCAGGGCGAAGATCCCGAGCGTGATGAAGCCGAGCTGCGCCACCGAGGAGAAGCCGGCGATCAGCCGCACGTCGGTTTGCGTGAAGGCCATCACCGAGCCGTACAGGATCGACGCGAGCGCGATCAGCAGCATCAGCGTCTGCCAGTGCACGGCCGCGCGCGGGAACAGCGGCAGCGCGATCGCCAGGAAGCCGTAGGCGCCGACCTTCGAGAGCACCCCGGAGAAGACCATCAGCACCTCGATCGGCATCGCGCGGTAGCCGTCGGGCATCCAGCCGTGCAGCGGGAAGGCCGGCATCTTCACGAGGAAGGCGGCGGCGAAGCAGAGGAAGATCCACTCCTGCGAGCCGGTGCTGAGCGGCAGCGCGTGCATCGAGGAGAGCACGAACGTGAGCGGCGTGCCGTGCTGTTCGGCGGTGAGCACGCCGGCGGCGATTGCCGCGGCCAGCATCAGCAGCGAGCCGACGAGCGTGTAGATCACGAGCTTGATCGTCGCTTTCACGCGATCCGGACGGCTAGGCAGTGTCGGCACCGAGGGCTGCCAGTCGACGCCGACGAGGAAGTAGAAGGGGATCAGCATCAGGTCGAAGAAGGCGACGAACAGCGCGAGGTCCTGCGCCAGGAACGCCCCCAGCACGGCCGACTCGGCGAGCGTGAAGAGGAAGAAGAAGAGTGCCGGGCGCTCCGGTTTCAGCGCGCCTTTGCGCACGTTCAGCGACAGGATCGCCGCGGCAAACAGCAGCGTGGTCAATCCCACGAGAAAGACGTTGAGACCGCTGACACCGAGCTTGTAGTGGATGCCGAGCGCTGAGATCCACACCACGTCGGTGACGTGCTGCAGGCCGGATCCGGTCCCACCCGCCCCGCCCCCGCCAAAGTCGGCGATGTAGCCGATCGACAGCCCGAGCGCCGCGAGCGAGCCGAGCAGCGCGACGCGGGCCGGCGCGCTCTTGTTGGCGCCCGACAGCAGCGCCCCAACTACGCCGGAGGCGAGGGGGAGCCAGATGAGGATTGAAAGGGCTGGCATCGTGACGGCTCAGCCGGTGGAGGCGGATTGGTTGGAGTGCAAAAAGTTCATGACAACACCAGGGGCGGCGACCTGGTTAGGGCGCAAAAAGTTCAATGCAACAGATGCCCCCGAGGTCTGGTTGGCGTCCGAAAAGTTCATGACTGCAACAGGAAGTAGAGGCCGACCGCGCCGACGCCGAGCAGCAGCAGCGCCGCGTAGTAACGCAGGAAGCCGCTCTGCACGGCGCGGACAGCGGCGGATCCTGCCCGCACGACGCCCGTGGTGCCGCCGATCAGCGTGCCGTCGACGAACACGCGCTCGAAGGTGCCGCGCGCCCAGGTCCCGGTGGCGGCGGCGGGGCGCACGACCAACAGGTCGATCGCCTCGTCGAAGTACCACTTGTGCCACAGCAGCTCGTACACCGCACCGAAGCGCGCGCGCGCGCGGACGGCGATCGCCGGCTCGCGCACCCAGATGCGGTAGGCGATCGCGATCCCGGTGAGGCCGAGCACCGTGCCGAGACAGAGGCCGAAGATCAAGAGGCCGTCGCGGGTGTGGGGTTCGTACAGCGGCGAGGTGGCGAAGGAGGGCCGCAGGAAGTTGACGATCACGTCGTCGACGCCCGGGACCTGCACCAGGCCGGCGCCGATCGCCCCGACCGCGAGCACGGACATCGCGACGCGCATCGGCAGCGCCCGCTCGGCGATCGTGTGGTGGGGGCCGGGGAAGCCGACGTCGGTGTCCTCGACTTCGCCATTGGCCGGGTTGGTCGGCACCTCGGCGTGGTGGAGGTGCCCCCCTTCGAGCTCCTTCGCCTCGGCGACGGGGTCGCCGTAGAAGGCGCGGAAGATCATGCGGAAGGTGTAGATCGCGGTGAGGAAGGCCCCGAGGTAGCCCATCACGTAGAGCACCCAGTGCCAGCCGCCCCGCTCTGCCGTGACGAGCAGGATCTCATCCTTGGAGAAGAAGCCGGAGAAGGGGGGGATGCCGGAGAGCGCGAGGCCGCCGATCACGAAGCAGGCGAAGGTGAATGGCAGCGCCTTGCGGAAGCCGCCCATCTTCTGAAGCGACTGCTCGCCGCCCATCGCGCCGATGATCGAGCCGGCGCCCATGAACAGCAGCGCCTTGAAGAAGGCGTGGGTCATCAGGTGGAACATCCCGGCGGCGTAGGCGCCGACGGAGACGCCCATGATCATGTAGCCGATCTGCGACATCGTGGAGTAGGCGATCACGCGCTTGATGTCGGTCTGCACGAGCGCGATCGTGCCGGCGATCAGCAGCGTCAGCGCGCCGATTACCGCGCCGGTGTCCTGCGCGGCGGGGGCGAGTTCGAACAGTGTGTGCATGCGCGCGATCAGGTACACGCCGGCTGTCACCATCGTCGCGGCGTGGATCAGCGCGGAGACGGGGGTGGGGCCCTCCATCGCGTCGGGCAGCCAGGTGTGCAGGGGGATCTGAGCGGACTTGGCGGCGGCGCCGACGAGCAGCAGCAGGCAGCCGGCGGTGATGTCGGCTTCGCCGGAGTGGAACACATGGGGCGCGGCGGCGAACACCTTCGTGAATTCCAGGGTGCCGGTGTGCTTGAAGATGAAGTAGGTGCCTAGCACCAGCCCGACGTCGCCGACCACGTTGATCACGAACGCCTTGATCCCCGCGCGCGTCGCGGTGGTGCGCCGGTACCAGAAGGAGATCAGCAGGTAGGAGGCGGCGCCGACGAACGCCCAGCCGACGATCAGCAGCAGGAAGTTGCCGGCGAGCACCAGCAGCAGCATCGAGAAGACGAAGAAGTTGAGGTAGGCGAAGTAGCGCGCGAAGCCGCGGTCTTGCTCGAGGTAGGAGACCGAGTAGAGGTGGATCATCGTCGAGATTCCGGTGACGACCAGGATCATGTAGACCGACAGGGGGTCGACGAGGATCGAGACGTGCGCGTCGATCCCGACGGTCACCGCGTAGCTCCACAGCGAGGAGTTCAGCTCGCGGCCGGAAGGCGCATGGCCCTGCATCTTGATCAGCGCCCCGAGCGCCGCCAGAAACGCGAGACCGATCGCCGCTGTGCCGATCCATCCCGCCGTGCGTCCGGGCAGCACGCGGAAGCCGAAGCCGATGATCAGCGTCCCCAGCAGCGGGAACAGCAGCACCAGCCAGCCGAACGTCGTCGCGCTCATCCTTGAAGCTCTCTCATCTCATCCACGTCGATCGGGAGGCGCCGCCGATAAATGGCGACGATCATGCCCAGCCCGATGCACACCTCGCAGGCGGCGACGGTCATCACGATCAGCGCGAGGATCTGCCCGTCGCCGTTGCCCCACATGCGCGCGAACGCGATCAGCGAGAGGTTGGCGCCGTTGAGCATCAGCTCCAGGCAGAGCAGCACCACGAGCGGGTTGCGGCGCACGATCACGCCGACGGCGCCGAGCGCGAAGATGATGGCAGAGACGGCGAGGTACCAGGCGATGCTCATCGGCCGTCCTCACCCTCCGAGTCGTGCTCGTCGCCCTGCTCGGCAGCACCGACGGCGACGGGCGTGCGACGGCTCTCGGCGGGTCCCTTTGCTTCCTCTTCGGCGCCGCCCGAGTGCGAGGCGGCGAACTCGAGCCCGGTGACACCCTCGGCCATCGTGCCGGTGCCCTGCGGGCGCAGCAGCTCGAGCGGGGCGAACTCGCGCTCTTCCTCGGCGGTCTCCTCCTCGAGCCCGCCGCGGCGCCGGGCGAGCACGACGCCGCCGACGGCGGCGATCAGCAGTAGGAAGGAGGCCATCTCGAAGGCGAGCAGGAAGCGAGTGAGCAGCAGGTTGCCGATATAGGCGGGGGTGCCGTAGGTACGCGGCCCCGGCGTGTAGCCCGCGCCATACCCTTCGATCGCCTTCAGCCCGGAGCCGAGCAGCGCAATCAGCAGCTCCACCAGCAGCGCCCCGCCAAGGACCGCCGCGGCGAGGCGCATGTTGGCACCGCCGGCAGAGCGCAGGCGGGCGCCGATTGCTTCGTCGGCCTCGCCGACGTAGGCGACGACGAACACGTACAGCACCATCACCGCGCCGGCGTACACCACCACCTGCGCGGCGGCAACGAATTCTGCGCGCAGCAGCAGGAAGAGGATCGCCAGCGAGAGCAGGTGGGCGACGAGCGAAAGCACAGAGAAGAACGGGTCGCGCAGCGCGATCACGCCGATCGCTCCGGCGATGGCCCCAAAGGCTGCGAGGAAAAAGAAGAGCGTGCTCATCCCCCTCCTCCTACTCCCCCTCGTTTCGCAGCGGCGTGCGCTCCAGCGGCTCGGCGAGCAGCATCTCCTTAGTGAAGATCAGATCGGAGCGCGAGTAGTCGGAAAGCTCGTAGTCGTGGCCCATCGTGATCGCGTCGAACGGGCAGGCGACCTCGCAGTAGCCGCAGAAGATGCAGCGCGACATGTTGATCTCGTACACCGCTGCGTAGCGCTCGCCGGCGGAGACGCGATTCTCGGGCGTGTTCTCGGCTGCCACGACGCGGATGCAGTCGGCCGGGCAGGCCGCGGCACAGAGCGAGCAGCCGACACACTTCTCCAGGCCGGTGTCCTCGAACTTGTGCAGCTTGTGGCGGCCGCGGAAGCGTGGGTAGACGGGGGTCTTCTCCTCGGGGTATTGCACCGTGGCGACCGGTTCGAGTATGCGCCCGAAGGTGGTGAAGAGGCCGCGCACGGTCTCGCCGAATGTGCGCCAGGTGCTGCGCGCGGGGCCGGGCGCCGGGGTGCGCTTGACCACGATCACGTCGTCGCCCGGGCTCCACCCGGTGACGTTGAGGCTCGCGACCGCGCTCGCGGGGGAGGGCGGGGCCTGCGGGGGCGTCTGCTGCGGGGGCGTGGGCGGCGTGGCGGGCGTGGACATCAGTGCGTCACCACCACGAGCACGGCGGTCACCAGGGCGTTGAGCGTGGCCAGCGGCAGAAGCACCTTCCAGCCAAAGGACATCAGCTGGTCGTAGCGCAGGCGCGGCAGGGTGGCGCGCACCCAGATGAAGAAGAAGGTGAAGAGGCCCATCTTGAACAGCACCACGAACGGGTCGACCCACCCGGGGGGGTGGATGCCGAACGGCAAAAGCCAGCCGCCGAGGAACACGGTGGTCACGATCCCGGAGACCACCAAGACGTTGAGGTACTCGGCGAAGTAGTAGGAGGCAAAGCGTCCGCCGCCGAACTCGGTGTTGTAGCCGCCCACCAGCTCGGCGTCGGCCTCCGTCAGGTCGAACGGGGCGCGGTTGATCTCCGCGAAGGAGGCGGTGAGGAAGATCAGGAAGCCGAAGAACTGCGGCACGATGTACCACATCCCCTGCTGCGCGTAGACGATGCCGGTCAAAGAGAGCGTCTGCGCGGTCATGATCACTCCCACCAAAGCGAGCCCTTGGGAGACCTCGTAGGAGATCATCTGCGCGGCGCCGCGCATCGCGCCGAGGAACGAGTACTTCGAGCCCGAGGCCCAGCCGCCGAGCATGATCCCGTAGAACGCGATCGCCCCGAACGCGAACAGGTAGAGCGGCCCGATCGAGAGGTCCACCCCGTACAGCCCGACGGGCTTGCCGAAGATGTGCTGGACGTTGCCGAACGGGATCAGCGCGAACGCGGCGACGGCCGTGAGGATCGAGATGACCGGCGCGAATGCGAACAGGAAGCCGATCGACGTGGTCGGGCGGAACTGCTCCTTGGTGAGCAGCTTGAGGATGTCGGCGAGCGGCTGCATCGCGCCGTAGGGCCCGACGCGGTTGGGGCCGTAGCGCGACTGGAAGCGCCCCAAGATCTTGCGCTCGGCGAGCAGCACGACAGGAACGAGCTGCAGGCCGACGGCGAAGATCACCACGGCCTTGAGGATCTGGATCCACCATTCTTCGTAGAAGCCGACGGTGGCGAAGACCATCATGAGGCCACCGCTACGGGCGCGACCAACGCCGTCAGCTCGTCCAAGACCCGTCGCTCGTCCCGCGTCTCGCCCGGGCGCGCCACCCCGGGCCGCAGCCGCTGGACGCGCCCGTCGGGGTGCACCACGGTGCCCTCCTTCTCGGCGTAGGCGAGCGAAGGGAAGACGACGTTGGCGTGCGCGCGGACGCCCTCGGTGAGGAACGTGGCGTGGGCGATCACGGTGGAGGCCCGCTCAAGCGCCTGCTCCCACAGCTCCCGCTCGGCCTCCGACCACGGCGAGCGCAGGTGCTCGGAGGAGGGCAGGGGGGACGGACCCGCGAGCGGGTCGGCGTCGAGCAGGTAGATCGCGGAAAGCTCCCCGGCGGCCAGCGCCGCGGCGATCCCGTGCGCGTCGAGCCCGATGTCCTCGATCTCGGAGAGCTCCGACCCGGCGTTGGGGAGCACGCCCACTTCACGCAGGCCGCGGCCGTTGGTGGAGGTGGAGATTTCGAGCAGCCCGGCGCCGTCCACGCCGGCTAGCCCCAGCGCGGAGGCGAGCGCGAGCAGCGCCCGCACGGCAGCCTCGCCGTCGGCGCCGGCACCGAGGCGCTCGTGCCACAGCACGACGACCTCCTCGCCGGCAGAGCGCAGCGTGTCGAGCAGCTCCGCGCGCGCGGACTCGTCGAGCAGCTGCTCGCGCCCTGCCGGCACCAGCTGCAGCCCGTGGCGGCGCACGCCCTTGCGCAGTCGCAGGTCGAGGATCGCGGCGTCGGCGATCGGTTCGCAGTCGAGCAGCAAAACGGCGTGGGCGAACTCGAGGTCGCTGACGCTCGCCTGCAGGCCGGGCTCGGCGAGCGCGCGCAGCAGCTCCAGCGGCAGCGCGCCGGCGACGCGCGAGTCGAGATGCGGCGAGCCCAGAACGTCGCGCACGAGGCGTGCGAGCAGCGAGCCCTCCTCGCACGTGGCGCCCCCGCCGGCCAGCGCGCCGACGTGCTCCCCCGCGCGGCGCAACCCGGAGGCGGCCTCCTCCAGAGCGCGCTCCCAGGAGACGGGGCGCAGCTCGCCGCCGTCGCGCACCAACGGCGAAGTGACGCGCAAATCACCGCCGAGCACCGGGTAGGCGAAGCGGCCGCGGTCGCACAGCCAGCCGTCGTCGACCTCCGGGTTCTGGCGGGAGAGCACGCGCAGCACCTGCTCGTCGCGCACGGTGAGCATCACGTTGCACTGCGACGGGCAGAGCGTGCAGACGGAGCCGGCATCCTCGATGTCCCACGGGCGCGCGCGGAAGCGGTAGGGCTGGGAGGTGAGCGCCCCGACGGGGCACAGCTCGACGATGTTGCCGGAGAACGGCGCGACGTAGGGGTGGCCGTCGAAGGTGGAGACGTAGGAGTGTGCGCCGCGCTCTTGCAGCACGAGCTGGTGGTCTTCGGAGATCTCCTGGGAGAAGCGCACGCAGCGGTAGCAGAGGATGCAGCGCTCGCGGTCGATCGCGATCAGGGGGGAGAGCGCGAGCGGCTTGACGAAGTGGCGCTTGGGATCGACATAGCGCGAGAGGCCGCGGCCCCAGCCGAAGGTGATGTCCTGCAGCGGACACTCGCCGCCCTTGTCGCAGACGGGGCAGTCGAGCGGGTGGTTGATCAGCAGGAACTCGACGACCGAGTTCTGCGCGACCTTCACGCGCTCGGACTGGGTGTGCACGACCATCCCGTCCTTGACCGGCGTGGAGCAGCCGGTTTGCAGCTTGGGGATGCCCTCGATCTCCACCAGGCACATGCGGCACGCGCCGACCGGGTTGCCGAGCTTGGGCTCGTAACAGAACACCGGGATCTCGATGTCGCCGAGCTTGGCGGCGTCGACCAGCATCGCGTTCTCGGGTGCCTGCACCTCCAAGCCGTCGATCGTGAAGGTGATCGTCTTCGGGGCGGGCCGCGGCATCAGGCTGCCACCAATCGCTTGCTCGCCATATGCGCTTCGAGCTCGTCTTTGAACTTGGCGATGATCGAGCCGATCGGCATCGCCATCGCGTCGCCGAGCACGCAGAGGCAGTTGCCGATGATGTGCTCCTGCACGGAGGCCATGATCTCGAGGTCCATCGGCGTGGCCTCGCCGGCGTCGATCCGCTCGAGCATCGTGACCGTCCAGTTGGTGCCCTCGCGGCAGGGGGTGCACTTGCCGCAGGACTCGTGGCGGTAGAACTTCGCGACCTTCAACGCCACGTCGAGGATCGGCGTGGAGTCGTCGACGACGATGATCGCCCCCGAACCGAGCATCGTGCCGGCCTTGGCCATCGAGTCGAAGTCGTAGGGAATGTCGAGATCGTCGCCGGTGAGCACCGGAGACGAGGAGCCGCCGGGGAACCAGCACTTGACGGTGCGCCCCTCGGGGGGGCCGCCGGCGAGGCCGTAGATGATCTCGCGCGACGGGATGCCCAGCTCGATCTCGTAGTTGCCGGGCCGCTGCACGTGCCCGGAGATCGACACGAGCTTGGTGCCGGTGGAGGTCGCCACGCCGAGCTTGGCGTACTCATCCCCGCCGATGCGCAGGATCGAGGGAACGGTGCAGAGCGTCTCGACGTTGTTGATCAGAGTGGGCCCCTGGTAGAGACCCTGGTTGGCGGGAAAGGGCGGCTTCAAACGCGGGTTGCCGCGCTTGCCCTCCAGCGAGTCGAGCAGGCCGGTCTCCTCGCCGCAGATGTAAGCACCGGCGCCGCGGTGGACGACCATCGAGAGCGAGGTGTCGGAGCCGAGGATCCGCTCGCCGACGAACCCGGCGGCGCGCGCTTCGGCGAGCGCGGCGTCGAGGATGTCGGCCTGCAAAACGTACTCGCCGCGGATGTAGATGAACGAGCGCGTAGCACCTGCCGCGTGGGCGGCGATCACGATGCCCTCGATCAGCATGTGCGGGGACTTCTGCATCAGCTCCCGGTCCTTGAACGTCCCCGGCTCGGACTCGTCGGCGTTGCACACGAGGTACTTGTCCATCCCGCCCTTGGGCAGGAACGAGACCTTCTTGCCCATCTGAAATCCGGCCCCGCCGCGCCCGCGCAGGCAAGAGGCTTCGAGCTCGTGCAGCACCGCCTCGGGCGGCATCGAAAGCGCCTTGCGCAGCGCCTCATACCCGCCACGGCGCTGGTAGACCTCCAGGGTGTTGAGCCCGGGCTCGTCGATATGGTCGAAGAGGAGTCGGTCGGTCATACGGTCGGGGGGGTTGGGGCGCATCCGCGCGCGCGACTTGCAAAACAGCGGGTGGGGCGCGGTGCCTCCATGCACCGCGACGAGCGCGACAGGGTATTCACGAGCCCGCCCCTGGGTCGGCGCAGGCTCGCCTCGCAAGCTGCTTCTCCGGCAGCACCTCGCGGCCAGCGCGGATGTCCTCGAGCAGCTGCGGCACGTCGGAGAGCGCGAGCGGCCCCACATAGGCGCCGTCCACCGAGGCCATCGGCGCGATGTCGCAGGCGCCGAGGCACTCGAACGAGCGCACGTTGAATTCGGGGTCGTCGCCCGCCGCAACCCGCATCGCCTCGTACAGCTCGTCGGCTCCGCACAACGAGCAGGAGATGTTGGTGCACACATACACGGAGTGGCGCCCGACGGGAGTGGTCTCGAGCATGTCGTAGAAGGTTGCGACGGCGACCAGCTCGGCGGGGGTGAGCCGCATCACGCACGCGACCTGGTCGATCGCCTCGGGCGAGCACCAGCCATGCACCCGCTGCGCGGCCTCCAGCGCGGGCAGGATCGCAGAGCGAGGGTCGGGGTAGAGGGCCATGTGTCCCTCGATGTCCGCGCGCAACTCCTCTGGCACCGAGGTCGTCGCGGGATCGGGAACCGTCGCGGGATCCTTGTCGAGGTCGGCGGCCATGTCCCACCCGGGCACGCGCGAGCCGTGGGCAAAGCGGGGGACTGTGCTCATGCCTTCCTCCTGTCGTTCGGGTGGGTGCATGCACCCACCCGCCGGGGGGCGCATGCGCCCCCCGGACAATCGGCGCATGCGCCGATTGCACTCATCGATCGATCCCCCCGAGAATCGGGTCGAGCATCGCCGTGGTCGCGATCAAATCGGCGATGTAGGCGTCGCGCGTCATGTGCGAAAGCGCCTGCAGGTTGACGAACGAGGGGTCGCGCATGTGCACCCGCGCGGGCTTGGAGGAGCCGTCGGAGCGCACGTAGCAGCCCAACTCACCCCGGGGGGACTCGATCGGGTTGTAGATCTCCCCGGGCGGCACGCGGAAGCCCTCGGTGACGAGCTTGAAGTGGTGGATCAGCGCCTCCATCGAGGTCGCCAGCTCGTGCCGCGGCGGCAGCGCGACCTTGCGGTCCTCGGTGATGTGCGGCCCCTCGGGCAGGCCGTTGAGCGCCTGTTCGATTATGTGCACCGACTGGTAGATCTCCTCCATGCGCACGGCGAAGCGGTCGTAGTTGTCGCCGATCGTGCCGACGGGAATCTTGAAGGAGAAATCCTCGTAGGAGGAGTAGGGGTCGGCCTTGCGCAGGTCCCACGGGTTGCCGGCTGCCCGCAGCAGCGGGCCGGTGACGCCGAGCCCCAGCAGCGTGTCGGCGTCCAGCGGGCACACCCCGCGCAGCCGTTGCAGCACGATCTCGTTGGCGTTGAGGATCGCGCCGTACTCGTCGGCGCGCTTGGGCATGATCTTCAGGAACTCGCGCACCTTCGCCTCGAAGCCGCGGGGGATGTCCTCGATCACGCCCCCCACCTGGAAGTAGCGCGTGTGCATGCGCGCGCCGGAGGACATCTCGAACAGGTCGAGGATCAGCTCGCGCTCGCGCAGGCAGTAGAGGAAGATCGAGGTCGCACCGAGGTCGAGCACACTGGTGCCCAGCCAGATCAGGTGGGAGGCGATGCGGTTGAGCTCGAGGTGGATCACGCGCAGGTACTGCGCGCGCTTGGGCACCTCCACCTCCAAAAGCCGCTCCACGGCGCCGATGTAGGCCATCGCGTTGAAGTAGTAGGAGAGGTAGTCCATCCGCTCGATGACCGGGATCACCTTCCAGTAGGCCTTGGTCTCGGCGGTCTTTTCGATCCCCGTGTGCACATACCCGATGATCGGTTTGAGGTCGCGCGCGACCTCGCCCTGGAGCGTGACCAGCAGCCGCAGCACGCCGTGCGTGGCGGGGTGGTGGGGGCCGAAGTTGAGCGTCAGCAGCTCGTGCGTGGCGTCGTCGCTGGTGGCGATCGCGTCGGCGCTCACGCCAGCGGCGCCGCCTACGCCAGACTGGTCGAGGGAGATGCTCTGCTCCCGGCGGCGGTAGTCGGAGAGGGTGCTCACCTTGGTGCCTCAATCCCCTTGCCGCAACGCTGTGCCGAGCCCCTGCCGTTCATCGCGGCGCCCCCAAAGTGGGGTTGTCGTTGTAGGTAAACCGCACCGGCTCGCCCCCGGTGGGGAAGTCGCGCCGTTGGGGGTGGCCCTCGTAGTCCTCGGGCATCAGGATCCGGCGCAGGTCGGGGTGCCCCTCGAAGACGACCCCGAACATGTCGTACACCTCGCGCTCCTGGTGGTCGGCGGTCGGCCATTCCTCCGTGACCGAGTCCACCTGCGGCACGTCGGTGGACACGCGCAGCAGCACCGTGAGGCGATCGACGCGGCCCATGTCGAGCAACTCGTAGTGGACGCCGAGGCGCGGCTCGTGCGGGTAGTAGTCGACGCCGTGCAGGCTGGCCATGAACGCGTAGCCCTGACCGCGCAGATGAGCAAGCACATCCCGCACACGAGCCGGGTCGACCTCGACCGTTGCGCGTTCGCGAAAGAAGACCGTGTCGAGCACCGCCTCGTCGCCGAGCTCCTCCCGCAGCCCGCGTGCGAGGAGCTCCAGGCCGGTGGCGTCAGGCACCCTTCACGATCTCCTCCGTACCAACCGCGTCGTAGCGCTCGCGCCAGCCGGCGTCGGGGTCGTCCTGCACCAGCTTGCGTAGCTTGAGGATGCCGTGCATCAGCGCCTCCGGGCGCGGTGGGCAGCCGGGGACGTGCACGTCGATCGGCAGGAACTTGTCCGCGGGCACCAGAGCGTAGTTGTTGAACACGCCCATCGAGCTGCAGCAGGCGCCCATCGAGATCGCCCACTTGGGCTCCAGCATCTGGTCGTACAAACGCCGGATGATCGGCGCCATCTTGATCGACACGCGCCCCGCGAGAATGATCAGGTCGGCCTGGCGAGGGGAGGCGCGGAACGCCTCGAAGCCGAAGCGCGCGATGTCCATGCGCGGGCCGGCGGTGTGGAACTGCTCCATCGCGCAGCACGCCAACCCGAACCCCAGCGGGAAGAAGGAGTTGGAGCGCGCCCACGCGACGGCGCGGTCGAGCGTGGTCGTCAGCACCCGCTCTTCGACATGGCGTTCGAGCTCCGCGCCCTCCAGGTGGGCGGGGAGGTTGAGGCCGTCCATCTCGCCGCCGCGCAGCAGCTGCGGCGCGTTGAGGCGATTGACCTGCAGGCGGCCGGGATCGACCGGGGCGCCGGGGCCGTCGAGCGGGGTGCGCCTCACCTCCACTCCAACGCCCCCCTCCGCCACACGTACACGAAGGCGACCACCAGAAGCACGATGAACACGGCGGTCTCGCTCAGCGCATAGCTGCCGAACGCGCGCAGCTCCACCGCGATCGGGTAGAGGAAGATCACCTCGATGTCAAACAGGATGAACAGCATCGCGATCAGGTAGAAGCTGATCCCGAAGCGCAGCCCCTGTTTGACCTCCGACGGCAGGCCGCACTCGTAAGGGTCTTGCTTCTGTTTGATCGACCGGCGCGGCCCCAGCACGCCATTGAGTAGCGTGAAGGCTCCCCCCACGGCGCCGCCGAGGATCAGGAACACGAGCGCGGGAAGGTAGGAGCGCAGCACCGCGGCTGTTATACCACCGCACGCCGATGCTTGTGCAAGGGTGTTACATAGTGACGATTGGTGCGAGATCGGGGCCATGAACAGCGCCGTCGCAGGGGGCGCGCTGGTGGCGGCCGCGATCAACGCGATCCCGATGGTGGTGGGCGGCTGGAGCTGGTACCGCTGGCACCCAAGCCGCCTCTTCTGGGTGCTGCTGCGCATCGGCCAAGGCGCCGCCGTCGTGTTCGCCCTGGCCGTGGGCGTGCTCGCCGCCGCCGGCCACACCTCGAGCGAACGCCTCTTCTACCTATACGCGCTGCTGCCGCTGGCGGTCGCCTTCGTCGCCGAGCAGCTGCGGATCGCCTCGGCGCAGACGATCCTCGACCAGCGGGGCCTGGAGAACGCCCAGGAGGTCGGCCGGCTCCCCGAGTCCGAGCAGCAGGCCGTCGTCGCGTCGATCGTCCGCCGCGAGCAGGGCATCATGGCCCTCTCCGCCCTGGTGGTCGTGTTCCTGCTGCTGCGTGCGGCGGAAACGGCGCATGGGATATGAGGATGGCTGCTCACCGCACAACCAGCGTGGAGGTCATCCCAAGCACTGCCTGGTTGCCGACGGTGCTGACGAGCAGATAGCGGCCGGGGGCGAGCGGGGTGCTCAGCACCGAGCCGCACTTCCCGGGCAGCAGCGTGGGGATGCCGGTGAGCGTGGTGCGTTCGTCGGAGTCGAGGGTGCCCCGCTGCAACGCGACGTTGTGCGTGAGGACGCCGCGGTTGCACGCCACGATACGCAGCGGGCCTGCCGGTACGCTCACCGTCTGCGGCAGGATGCGGTACTCCTCGAGCGAGAGGGCCAGGCTGTGACCCGCCACGTGGGCAGTCTTCCCCGCCCCGCACCCTGCCAGCAGGAACGTCGCGAGCAGCGCCGCCACGAGGGAACGGGGTCGCATCAGCCGAGCCTATATATTCCGCGTCGCATGAGCGCCCCATCGAAGTCCCGCACGAGCGCCCCACTGAAGCTCGCCGCCACGCTTGCGACGGCCGCCGTCGCGGCTGTCGCCGTCAGCGCGTGCGGCACGCAGGGCATCCAGATCTCCAGATCCAACCCCAATTACAAGGGGGCGGCGCTGTTTTTGCAGCGCTGCTCGGGCTGCCACACGCTCTCCGTGGTGGGCGCCGAGGGCTCGGCCACGAGCATCAAGGATCGGGTGCGCACCAACGGCCCCAACTTCGACTTCCGTAAAGAGGAATACAACCAGGTCCTCTACGCGATCCGCAACGGTGGCTTCTCCGGTGCGATCATGCCGCAGAATATTGTCCTCGGGGTGCAGGCCGAACAGGTGGCGTCGTTCCTCGCCAAGTACTCCGGGTTGCAGGCGCCGAAGACGCCATCGATCGAAAACACGGCGATCCCGGGCTCCTCCGAACGCTCGACGACCACCGGCAAATAGGGCCCTGGCCCGGAGGCTTGGTCGCGTGCTCGACATCAAGCTGATCCGCCAGCAGCCCGAGAAGGTGCGGGCGGCGCTCGCGCGGCGCGGGGCGGGCGAGGAGAGCGCGGCGGCTGGCCTCGACCGCGTGATCGAGCTTGACGAGCGCCGCCGTGCGTTGATCCCCCAGCTGGAGGAGCTGCGTGCGCGCCGCAACGCCGCCGCCGACGCGATCGCCCAAGCCAAGCGCGCCGGGGAGGACGCGGAGGCGGCGATCGCCGAGCAGCGCGAGTTGAGCGTACGCGAGAAGGAGCTGGCGCAGGGGCTTGCCGCCGTGGAGGCGGAGCTCGACGCGGCGCTGCTGCCGCTGCCCAACCTCCCCGACCCGACCGCGGCCCCCGGGCCGGAGGATGAGCTGGTGCGGATCGTGGGGCAGGACAGTCTTGGCGGGCTGGGGGTGGGCGGCCCGCAATTCCCCCCGCGCGACCACCTGGAGCTGGCGGGGGAGCTGATCGACATGGACCACGCCGCCAAGCTGTCGGGTGCGCGCTTTGCCTACCTCAAAGGCGACCTCGTGATGCTGGAGCTGGCGCTGGTGAGGTGGGTGCTGGAGAAGCTGCGCGCGCACGGCTTCGAGCCGGTGATCCCGCCGGTGCTGGTGCGCGAGCGGGCGCTGTACGGGACGGGCTTCCTGCCCGACACCGAGCAGCAGATCTACAGCCTCCCGGCGGACGAGCTGTTCCTGGTGGGCACCTCGGAGGTGGCGCTGGCATCGTTGCACGACGAGGAGATCCTCGACGCCGAGCGCCTGCCGCTGCGCTACGCCGGCTTCTCTCCCTGCTTTCGCCGGGAGGCGGGGGCGGCCGGCAAAGACACGCGCGGGATCTTCCGCGTGCACCAGTTCGACAAGGTCGAGATGTTCAGCTTCGTTGAGCCCTCCGCCTCGGGTGCCGAGCACGAGCGGATCCTCGCGATTGAGGAGGAGATCCTCGGCGAGTTGGGGTTGCCCTACCGGGTGGTCAACATCGCCGTGAACGACCTCGGCTCCCCCGCCGCCAAGAAGTACGACTGCGAGGCGTGGCTGCCCTCCCAGGGCCGCTACCGCGAGCTGACGTCGTGTTCCAACACGACCGACTACCAGGCACGGCGCCTCAACATCCGCGTGCGCCGCGACCGAAGCCGGGAGACACTCGCCTCAGGGGAGCTTCCCCCTTTAGGCCAGCGCACAGAGACGCTCCACACGCTCAACGGCACGGCGGTCGCCGTCGGGCGCACGATTATCGCGCTGCTGGAGAACGGCCAGCGTGAGGACGGCTCGGTCGTGCTGCCTGCATGCCTGCCCCCGTTTGGGGCGCCAGGCGAGTTGCCGGGTGCCGCGTGAAGAGGGGGAGGGGGGATGTTGTTTATTTCAGCCCCTACCACTTCACAAAGTGAAGGGTTGGGGGCCGAAAAGAATCACACCCGCTCCAGCGCATAGCCGATCTCAAGGCCCGTGGAGTCGACGATGTCATCGACGCGCTCTTCGTGCAGAACCCGGTAGCCGGCCTGCGCGAACAGCTCCAGCCACCGCGCGTGCGGGAGCAGTCGCTGGGTGGTCACCGAGTGCAGCCAGATGTAGTAGTTGTAGTAACCGCGCCCCTGGCGGTCTGAGCCGACCAGCTCGCCGCGGCCTTCCTCATAGGGGTTGGAGACCTCGATGATCAGCAGCTTGGCGCGAGGGAAGCGCGCGCCGAACGAGCGCAGGAACTCGACCGTCCCCGCGACGCCGCGCTGGCCGACGATCTCGTGCAGCACGAAGGCCGAGACGACGAAGTCGACCTCCTCGCTCGGCACGTAGTCGGGCGCCGAGGCGTGCTCGATCGAGATGCGATCCTCCATGCCGGCCTCGCGCACGTGCGCCCGCGCGGCCTGCACCGTCTCCCGCGCCAGATCCACGCCGATCGCGCGCAGGCCCGGGTGCTGGGCGCACAGCGTGATCAGGTAGAGCGCGCTGCCGCAGCCGTAGTCCAGCACCACCCCCTCGGAGGCGCCGAGCCGCTCGATCAGCCGCAGCGTCAGCGGCACGGCGTCGTAGATCGCGATCCGCGCGCTGCCGGTCGCGACGCGCAGGTGGTTGCGCTCGATGCTCCCGTCGCCCTCGCGCATCAGCCGGCCCACGCCTGTGAAGAGCTCGCGGTAGCCCTCCATCAGCAGCTCCAACCAGCCGTGCACGGCGCGCAGCTCCGAGAGGTCTTCGGCGAGTCGGTAGGTCCCGGCCTCTGCCACCAAGGCGCCCTCGGAGTGCAGCGCCTGCAACAGCGCGCCGGTCAGCTCACTCCCCGATGCGCCCGTGGTGGCGCTGCCGGGCGAGCCCAGCCGCCGCGCCAGCTCCTCGGCGCTGACGCCCTGCTCCAGCGCGCTCAGCAGCGTCTCGTCTTCGAGGATCGCCATCAACAGCTCCGCCGTTGCCCACCCAGCGAGGTAGTCGAGCGCTCTCAGTAGCGTCGGGCGGAAGGCCGCACGGTCGATCGCCTCTGGGGTTGCCGTCGCGACGGTCTGGCTGGCGCTGTTCATGCTGGTACCTCCTCCTCGCTCGGATGTGGCCCCGCCTCGCGCGGGCCCTTGATCAGGGTCAGCCCTTCGATCAAGCGGTCGGCGTGCTCGTGCAGGCTCACCCCGATCCGCAGTCCCGCCGGCGCTCCGAGCGGCGCGGTCGAGGCGACGATTACGCTGCACCGCGCCGCCAGCGTCTCCCGGATCGACGTCGCCTCGGCGGGCGAGGCGCAGGTGACGAACACGAAGTTGGTTTCGCTGTCGTGCACGCGCTCGAACAGCTCGACTGCACGCAGGCGTGCGATCAGCTCGCCGCGCAGCGTGCCCACCTCGCGCGCGTGGCGGCGGGGGAAGTCGGGGTCGCTCTCCAGCGCCCCGATCAGCGCTTCGGCCGCCAACCCGCTCGTCGTCAGATATGCCTGCCGGGCGCGCAGCCGCGCGATCAGCCGCTCCTCGCCGAGGAGGCAGCCGATCCGTAGCCCCGCCAGCCCGTAGGCCTTCGAGAAGGAGCGGAACACCAGCAGCTTGGGGTGCTCCGCCAGCCACTCCAGTCCCGGCGCGTGCGCGCAGAAGTCCGCGTAGGTCTCGTCCAGCAGCAGGTAGGCCGAACGCCACAGCAGCGTGCGCAGCGACTGCGGCGCGAAGGCGTTGGCGGTGGGGTTGTTGGGGCTCGCCAGCATCACCAGCCGCCCGGCGCTCACCGCCCCGAGCAGCTCGCGCGGCAGGGCGTGCTCTGCCGTCAGCGCGAACGCGCGGCAGCGGTGGTTGAGCGCCGCCGCGCGGTCGCCATACCCGTCGAAGCCCGGAGTGACCGTGTGGGGGTCGCCGAGCTCGAGGATGCAGAGGTCGGCCGCCTCGTCCACGCCGGTGGTGAGGATCAGCTGCCGCGGATCCACGCCGAGGTGCTCGGCCGCGGCCGCGCTCGCGCGCGCGAGCGCCTCATGTGGATAAATGTGCCCGCGCGCGATCGCCGCACGCACACGCTCCACCGCGCCCGGTGGGGGCCCGCGCAGCGCCTCGTTGCGGTCCAGCTGCGCCACCTGGCTCTCCGCGCAGGGATCAGCCACCGCGCTCATCGCACGCCACCGACCGTGGCCCGTACACATGGCAACCCCAACGCGCCCATCCCGGCGGCGAGCAGCGTGCGCATCGCGCGGGCGGTGCGCGCATCCGCCTCGCCTGTGAGGTAGCGGCGGCTGAGGTGCCCATAGAACCGTGCTAGCTCATACACGTCCAGCTGCGCCACCGCGCGCGCCAGCAACCGGCGGTGGACCTCGGACTGCATCACCGCGTGGCGGTACTCGCCATTCTCGGGCGCTGGGTCAGGCGGGCCGTCGTGGCGCGGATCCCACGCGCTCACCGCGGCGCGCGCGAACTCCCACCCGACCCCGCCGGTGAGGTCGAGCATCTCTGTCAGGGTGAGATCGACCGGCTTGCGCGTCGGGCGGCCGAGGTAGAAGCCGAGCGTCACCAGCGCCGCGAGGCGGCGTGCCGCGAAGCGTCCCTCGCTCCGCGCCGCCAGCTCCTTCAGCGCCCGCGAGGCGGTGAGCCGCTCGAGCATCCCGTCGATCAGCGGGGGCCGACCGTTGCTCGACTTCACCGTACCGCCTTCGACGGTGACCATTCCGTAGATCACATTGTCGGTTGGATGGCGTTCCCGGCGGGAGGGCTTCCCCTCCCCGTGCATCAGCCGCTCGTGGTAGCGCACGTAAGCCTGCCACTCCTCGCCGACCAGCTCGATCGTGCGAGTCTCCCCGAGCGTCTCGTGCAACCCGCGCCACAGCGCGACCGTGCGCAGGTGCTGGGTGGGAAAGCCGTCCGCGCGCGCCAGCAGCAGCCGCGGGTACTCCGCGTCCCGCGTCTCGTACACCACCGCTCCGCTTTCCGTTCGCGTCAGCACGCCGCCGGCCACGCCGCGGTCGAGCATCCACCGCGTGAGCGGGCGCGAGTCGGACTCGTAAATCAGCCGGTCGATGCTCACGTTGAGTGCTGCCAGCGTCTCCTCCTGGCCCGCCAGCGCCCACCCGCGCAGCTGCCGCCAGCGCTCGACGATCTCCGGATCGCCCGCGCTCATCCGCTCCAGCAGCCGGTCGGCGAGGTCGTTGCGGACGGCGGCCTCGGCGCTCAGCGCCGGGTCATCGCTGCCCTCGGCGTCCGGCCGCTCGGTCAGGCGCGCGGCGTAGCGCCCGAAGCATTCGCCGACGAAGTGGTCGCTCTTGACCCCGAGGCTGCGTGGGGTGGTGTGCTCGGGCAGCTCCATGTAGCCGGCCAGCGCTTCGCCCATGCTGCGGCAGTAGTCGCTCACCTGGCTCTGGCACGTCACGCGGGCCCCCGCTGCCGCCAGCGTGCCAGCCAAAGCCTGGCCGAGCGCGAGGTTGCGCAGGTGGCCGATGTGTAGCGCCTTGGTGGGGTTGGCGTCGCAGAAGTTGACCACCACCTCGGCTCCCCCGAGCAGGTCGGGCGCGTCCAGCAGGCCCTCATTGCCGGCCTCCAGGCGCTCCCCGAGTCGCGCGATCGACGCGTCTGCGAAGCGCACGGTGAGCGAGTCCGCGCGTGCGCGCACGGCCGCCACGTCTGGGAGCGC
>Ga0187855_10000533_pt1 | contig 32898 bp, 26 predicted proteins | sample June2016WEW_8_10_2_FD_132969 | JGI IMG/M metagenome (GOLD analysis project Ga0187855, IMG submission 132969) | Peatland microbial communities from SPRUCE experiment site at the Marcell Experimental Forest, Minnesota, USA - June2016WEW_8_10 | ecosystem: Environmental > Terrestrial > Soil >... | reverse complement strand
CTTCCCGATCGACGCGCAGCGCATCGTCGACTGGCAGAGCATCGTGTTTGCCACGTGCGGGGGGATGTTGGCCGCGTTTGTGGGCGTGTTGGTGTCGCTGCGCAGGGCGATCCTCGCGCGCCGGCTCGCGGTCGGACCTGCGCACGTGAGGTCGCGCTTGGGACTGCGACTCGCGCTGGGTGAGCTGGTGTGTTGGACGATCACCGCCGTCACCCTGCTTGTCGTTCCAGGTGCCGCGATCGTGGGGATCGTCAGCCTCGTTGTCGCGCTGCTGCTGGCGCTGCCGTGGCTGCTCAGCGTGTGCCTGCGTGTGGCCGACCGCCTGCAGCGCTCGCTCAGCAGCACCGCGGCGCACCTGGCGGTGATCGAGCTCAGATCGACCGCCAACTGGTCGCGCACGCTTGCGATTGCCGCGACCGGCGCCACCGCGGTTTTCGGCAGCGTGGCGGTCGAGGGCGCGCAGAGCAACCTGCAGCGCGGGCTCGACCACACCGCTCACGACCTCGCCGCGGGCGCCGACATCTGGGTGACGGCGGCGGGCGCGCAAAACGTGCTGGCGACCACCGGCTTTCTCCCATCGCAGGTGGGCAAGCTCGCGCGCCTGCCGGACGTGCGTGGCGTCGGGCTCTACCGCGGTGGCTTCCTCGACGACGGCTCGCGGCGGGTGTGGGTGCTGGCGCCTCCGGCCTCGGCCGCGCATCCGATTCCGCCCAGCCAGCTGCTGGATGGGGACCTGACGCTGGCGACCGCCCGGCTGCGTCACGGCGGTTGGGCGGTTGTCTCGCAGGGGCTCGCGAGCGAACTGCACCTGCGTGTCGGCCAATCCTTCGCACTCCCGGCCCCGCGGCCGATCGGCCTGCGCGTGGCGGCGCTGAGCACCAACATCGGCTGGCCGCCCGGAGCGATCGTGATGGGCGCAAGCGACTACGCGCGCGCGTGGCCGGGTGGGGAAGTGAGCGCGTATGCGATCTCGCTGCGCGCGGGCGTGCCGCCGCCGCGGGGACGCCGTGAGATCCAGCGCGCACTCGGCGCGGGCGGGTCGGGCCTTACGGTGGAAACCAACTCGCAGCGCGAACAGCGCCTGCGCGCCACCAGCCGCCAAGGGCTCTCGCGCTTGACGCAGATCACGAGTCTCGTGCTGATCGCTGCGATCCTCGCGATGGCGACGGCGATGGGCGCGCTGATCTGGCAGCGGCGGCCGCTGCTGGCGGATATGAAGGTCGATGGCTTCGGTAAACCGGTGTTGTGGCGCTCGCTGTTGGTGGAGAGCGCGCTGCTGCTCGGCGTGGGGTGCTCGATCGGGGCCCTGTTTGGGCTGTGCGGCCAGCTGTTGTTGAGTCACGCGCTCGCGGTTGTGACGGGTTTCCCCGTCGTGACCTCGGTCAGCGTGCTGGTGGCGGTCGGCAGCCTCCTCGCGGTGACCAGCGTTGCGGTGGCAATTGTCGCGGTGCCCGGCTACCTGGCGGCGCGGGTGCGCGCGGCGGTCGTGCTGCAGGATTGAGGGGAAGCTCGAGCGCGGCCGAGTGCCCCGGGTCGTTGCGTGGCGGCTTGGGTTGCGACGCAGCGACTGTACAGTGGCGCCAAACCCCGGCACAAACCTGTACACTGGTATACATATTGTCCAATCGTGTACGAGCCACAGCTGCGGCCCGGATTCCGAAAGGGATGGTCGACTTGAAGATTTTCACCTGTGCATTGAGCACGTCCCAGCGGTCGGCGATGATTGCTCGCGCAATGCGGGACGGAAACGTCAGCCTACGGGTCATGGCTCCCCGGCTGGAAGTGCAACGGCGTCCCATAGGACGCCCGACCGTGGACGCCAAGGCTGGCGCGATCCGCCCCCGAACCGCTCGACCGCGAGCCGGGCGCTGGATGCGGCGTCCGGCTCGCAGCTTCTGCCACGCGCCAGACCGACCGTGTCGTGGCACTGCGATGCGCGCCCAAGGAGGGGTGGGAGCATGAGCAAGCGCACAACAACATCTCCCGCCGGCGATACAGCCGACCACGCGGGCCTGGAGCTGCTCGAGGAGGAGCGCCGTGGGCGATTCTCATCCTCCTTGCAGGCGGGCCTCGCGATCCTCAACTGCTTCAGCGCGCAGAAGCCGGTGCTGGGCATCGCCAAGCTCGCCGACGAGCTCAACATGAGCCGTTCCACCACCCACCGCTATGCCTCGACGCTGGTGGCGCTCGGATACCTCGAGCAGGATCATGCGCGCCGCTATCGCCTGGCGCCGAGGGTTGCCGACATGGGGATGTCGGTGTTGGACTCGATGGCACTGCGCGGTAGGGCCCGCGAGCCCCTGCGCGAACTGCGCGAGCAGACCGGCCGCACCGCCTCGCTGGCGGTGCTCGACGGCACACAGATCCGCTACGTCGACAGGCGCCGTGGGTGGCGCCGCGGCCAGCACGCGGTCGACCTTGACCTCGGGGCAGGAGCGCGCCTGCCGGCGCAGTGCACCGCGATGGGCAAGGTGCTGCTTGCAAACCTCCCCGACCGCGAGCGTGAACAGCTGATCGGCGAGCTGGAGCTGACCAAGCGGGGGCCAAAGAGCATCACCAGCAAGAAGGGTCTCCGCACGGAGCTTCAGCAGGTGCGCGAGGATGGTCTCGCGCTGGGCGACGAAGAGCTCGGCCCCGGGGTGCGAACGATCGCCGCTCCGGTGCACGGCCCCGATGGCGATGTCATCGCTGCGGTTGGGATCCCCGTCCCTGCGGGCGACTACACAATCGAGGAGCTACGCAAGGCGCTCGGCCCGGCCGTGCTCGGTGCCGCCAAGCGGATCTCCGCCGCGCTGCTGGGCTGACAGCGCCGGCAGCGTCCCGGCGGCGGCGCCCTGTGGCGGCGCCCTGTGCATCCCGCAGCTCTTCGGTTCTCCTCACAAGCTGCGTCCCAATCGATCGGCGATGTGCTGAATCGCCTTGAGGTCGAGCTCGGAGCGGAACATGAACGGCACCCTCACCACTGGCGGCACGGAGTGCGGCCCCTCGCGACGACGTAGACGTGCGATCTGGCGCTGCTGCGCAAGAGCCCGCTCGTGCACGGTATGGGCGGTGCGTGCGGCGGAGACCCTCACCGCCGTCCCCCGCCCACCGGTGTCTCTGCCGTCCAATGATGCGATGCGGTGGAGCTCCTCACTCTCGAAGCGCCGCGGCAGGGTGCCGTTGACGATCACCGCGTCAAGCTCCCTCCCCAGCTCGCGGCGCAGGCCCTCGCCCAGCTCGAGCGTCTCGGTGATGCCCATCTCCGTCGCCTGCGCTACCGCGAGGTAGGCGGTGCGGGCCGGATCTTCCAGCAGCTCACGCACCTGGCCGGCCTGGCGCGCGACCGGCCCGACGCGTGCGATCGTCCCGAAGGTGTGCGGCGAGCGCAGCATCGCCAGCGCGTGGCCGGTGGCGGGCGCGTCGAACACGATCAGGTCGTAGTCGCGCTCGTCTTCCGCACCCGCGGCAGTTCCCCCACCGCCGCCTGCGCCCGTGGCGGTGCCCCCGCTGCCCTTGCCACCAGCGGTGTCGCTGCCCTTGCCACCAGCGGTGTCGCTGCCCTCGCCATCCGCGGTGTCGCTGCCCTCCCCACCAGCGGTGCTCCCGTTCCGGGCGCCCCGGTCGCGGGGCCGCCGGCCCTGAGCCAGCTCCCACAGCTTCACCATCGTGATCATCTCGCGCGCTCCGGGGGCGGCCGCGATCAGGTATTGGAAGCTCGAGCTGGCGGTGAGCACGCGCGCCGGCACCCGTCCACCGATCGCCCGCAGCCATTCGCCGAGCACGCGGTCGCGGTCGATCGCAAGACCCCACAACCTCTCGTGCAGTTGCGTCTCGACCCCATGCGGGGGTGGCTCCGGATGGCCAAGCATCGCGGACAGCCGGCCCATCCCGGCCGTTTCACCGCCCGCCTCACCACCGGTCACCTCGACCACGATCGTGCGCAATCCGCGCCGTGCGCCCAGTAGGCCGAGGGCGCCCGACACGGTCGTCTTGCCAACGCCCCCCTTGCCGCTCACCACGATCAGCCTGCGCTCCAGCACCGATGCCACGCCCCCACCATATGACGCCGGGCGGGCGAGGAACGAGGACGGGCGAGTGAGCCAACCCATGCGACGCCTACAATCCCGTGGGTGAGCGCCCCCGCTGACATCCAGACGACCGGCAGTACCGCCACAGACCCAATCGATACCCAGCTCGTGTACGACGAGCGCGGGCTGCTGCCGTGCGTGGTGCAGGATTGGGGCAGCGGCGAGGTGCTGATGCTGGCCTACATGAACGAGGAGGCGCTGCGGCGCACGCGCGCCACGGGTGAGCTTCACCTGTGGAGCCGCTCGCGCGATGAGCTGTGGCACAAGGGGGCGACCAGCGGCAACACCCAGGCGGTGCGCGCGCTGCGGGCCGACTGCGACGGCGACACGCTACTTGCGCTGGTGGAGCCGGCCGGGCCGGCCTGTCACACGGGGGAGCGCAGCTGCTTTCACCGGGGGGCGCTCGACCCGCCGGCGCCGCACGAGACGCTGCCTGCGCTCGAGCGCACGCTTGCCGCGCGTGCCGTCGAGCGACCCGCCGGCTCATACACGGTCGCGCTGCTAGACGATCCGCCGCGGATTGGCGAGAAGGTGATGGAGGAGGCCGAGGAGGTCGCGCGCGCCGCGCGCGAGGAGTCTGACGAGCGCGTCGACGAAGAGGCCGCCGACGTGCTCTACCACCTGCTCGTTCTGCTGCACAGTCGCGATCGCGCTCTCGCCGACGCCGAGCGGGTGCTCGATGCCCGCCGCCGCTAAAGATATAAGCGTGGCCCGCCCGCCCGGGACGCTCCCGCACGACTTGCACGGCGGCGAGTACAACCTGATCCCCGTCTGCGAAAGCTTCATCGCCGACTGCGAGACGCCGGTGTCGGCGTTCTTGAAGCTGCGCGCGCTCGCGCCATCCGAGCCGGCCTTCTTGCTGGAGTCCGCCGATCAGGGCCAGCGCGTGGGGCGCTGGTCGTTCATCGGTGTGCGTCCGCGCTCGGTGCTGCGCTGGTCACTGGGCGATCCCGGCGACCCCTACGCGCTCGCGGCCGAGCACGTGGCGCGTTTCCGCCAGGCGCCGTTGGCCGATCCGGTCGATCGGGCTCCCTTCGCCGGCGGCGCCGTGGGCTTCTTCGGTTACGACCTGGTGCGCACCGTCGAGCCGCTGGGCGAAGGTGGGCCCGACCCGCTGGGCCTGCCCGACATGGCGCTGATGCTCTCCGACGTACTGGTGATCTTCGACCACCTTAAGCACACCGTCACGATCCTCGTGAACGTGGAGGTGGACGCCGGGATGGAGCACACGGACGCCGCGATCGAGCGTCGCTACGCGGAGGCCACGCAAACGATCGCCGAGATCCGCCAGGCGCTCGACGGCCCCGTGCCGCACGCCGAGCCGTCGTTGGTGCCGAGGCAGACGCCGCGCTTTGAGTCCAACATGCCGCGTACCCGGTTCGAAGGAATGGTGGAGCGGATCGTGCGCTACATCCACGCCGGCGATGCCTTCCAGGTGGTGCCCTCCCAGCGCTGGTCGGCACCGGTACCGGTCGAGGCATTCTCGATCTATCGGGGTCTGCGCGCGGTCAACCCCTCGCCGTACATGTACTACCTGGACTTCGGCGACTTCCAGGTCGCCGGTGCCAGCCCCGAGCCGCTGCTCACCGTCAACGGCCGCCACGTCTCCACGCGCCCGATCGCCGGCACCCGTCCACGGGGCGACTCCCCAGAGGAGGATCGCCGCATCGCCGCCGAGCTGTTGGCGGATGAGAAGGAGCGCTCCGAGCACGTGATGCTGGTCGATCTCGGACGCAACGACCTCGGGCGGGTGTGCGAGTACGGCAGCGTCACCGTCGACGAGCTGATGGAGGTTGAGCTCTACAGCCACGTGATGCACATCGTCTCCGCCGTCTCGGGCACGCTGCGCGCGGACGTCGGCGCGATGGATGCGCTGCGCTCGGTGCTCCCCGCGGGGACTCTCTCGGGGGCGCCGAAGGTGCGCGCGATGCAGATCATCGACGAGCTGGAGCCGGTCAAGCGGGGCGGGTATGGCGGCGCGATCGGCTATCTCAGCTACAACGGCGACCTCGACACCGCGATCCACATTCGCACCGTCGTGGTCAAGGACGGCGTCGCCCACATCCAGGCCGGCGGCGGCACCGTCGCCGACGCCAAGCCCGCGTACGAGTACGAGGAGTCGGTGGCGAAGTCCACGGCGGCGATGCGCGCGATCGCGCTCGCCTGCGAACAGGCGGATTGGGCATGACGGGGGCTCCGATGAAGGTACTCGTCATCGACAACTACGACTCGTTCACCTACAACCTCGTGCAGTACCTCGGCGAGCTGGGCGCCGAGGTGCACACGGTGCGCAACGACCGCGCCACGGTCGATGAGCTGCTCGCCGGCGGCTACGAGCGCTGCGTGGTGTCGCCCGGGCCGTGCACCCCCGACGAGGCGGGGATCACGCTGGAGGCGGTGCGCAGGCTGCCTGAAGCGGGCATCCCCACGCTCGGCGTGTGCCTCGGCCACCAGGCGCTCGCGCAGGCGTTCGGGGGCCGAGTGGTGCTGCACCCGCCGGTGCACGGCAAAGCGACCACGATCGCCCACGACGGCCGCACGATCTTCGCCGGCCTCACCTCGCCGCTGACGGTCGGGCGCTACCACTCGCTGATCGTCGAGCGCGAGCTGCCCGCCTGCCTGGAGGCCTCGGCCGAGGGCGACGGCCTGCTGATGGCGCTGCGCCACCGCGAGCTGCCGGCGGAGGGGGTGCAGTTCCACCCCGAGTCGGTGCTCACCGAAGAGGGCAGGCAGCTGCTGAGCAACTTCCTCGAGCACTGATGCCCAACCCGATCCTCACGAGCGCGATCGACACGCTCGCATCGCGCAGGGACCTGAGCGAAGCGCAGGCCGCGGAGGTGCTGGCGCAGATCATGCACGGCGAGGTCTCCGAAACCCAGATCGCGGCCTTCCTGATCGCGCTGCGCACCAAGGGCGAGACCGTGCAGGAGCTGGCGGGCATGGCGCGCACGATGCGCGAACTCGCCGCGCACGTGCCGAGCACGCAGGAGAACCTGCTCGACACGGCGGGCACGGGCGGGGGGCGACGCACGTTCAACGTCTCCACCACCGCTGCGCTGATCGCCGCGGGGGCAGGGTGTGCGGTGGCCAAGCACGGCAACCGCTCTGCCACCGGCCCCTCCGGGTCGGCAGACGTGCTGGAGGCGCTGGGCGCGCGCATCGACCTCGACCCAGAGGGGGTGGCGCGCTGCATCGAGGAGGCAGGGTTTGGCTTCATGTTCGCGCCCGCCCACCATCGCGCGACCCGCTTCGTGGTGCCCGTGCGCCACGAGCTCGGGGTGCGCACGATCTTCAACATGCTCGGCCCCCTCACCAACCCCGCAGGTGCCTCGCGGCAGCTGATCGGCGTCTCCGACCCCGTCTTTCAGGAGACGATCGCCGGCGCGCTCGCGCTGCTGGGCTCCCGCCGCGCGCTGGTGGTGCACGGCGAGGACGGGCTCGATGAGATCTCAACCTCGGCTCCGACCAGGGTGGTGGAGCTCGACGGCTCCGATATCCGCCGTTACACGGTGGTGGCGGAGGAATTTGGAATTGCCCCAAACAGCACTGACCACCCCGAGCTGGCGGGCGGCACCCCCGAGGAGAATGCGACGGTCACGCGCGCGATCTTCGAAGGGGAAGTCAGCCCGCGTGCCGATCTCGCGCTGATCAACGCCGGAGCCGCGATCTATGCAGCCGGCGCGGTCGCTTCGATCGCCGAGGGCATTGAGGCAGCCCGCGCGTCGCTGGCTGACGGCAGCGCCGCTCACGCGCTGCAGAGCTACGTCGAGGCCACCCTCAGGCACGCGCCAATAGAGACCACGACATGAGCGTCGGCGGCTGCGAGGGGGGTATCCCAACTGTGCTGGAGCGAATCCTGCACACCACCCGCGAGGAGGTGGCGCGGCGCCAGCGCGAGCTGCCGATCGAGCAGCTCGAAAGCGTGGGCGAGGCCCCGACCGCGCGCTGCTCGCTCCACGCGGCCCTGGCCGAGCCGGGCATTGCCGTGATCGCCGAGTTCAAGCGCCGTTCGCCCTCCGCTGGGACATTGCGCCAGCGCCCCGAGGTCGCTGAGCTGGTGGGCGCGTACGAGCGCGGCGGTGCCGCCGCGGTCTCGATCCTCACCGAGGGTCCGCACTTCGATGGCTCGCTGGAGGATCTGCGCGAGGCTCGCGCCGCCTGCGCGCTGCCGGTGCTGCGCAAGGACTTCATCGTCGACGCCTACCAGTTGCACGAGGCGCGCGCGGCGGGCGCTGATGCGGTGCTGTTGATCGTGGCGGCGCTCGAGGAGCCGGCGCTGCTCGCGTTGCACGAACAGGCGAGCGAGCTGGGTCTCGAGGTGCTCGTCGAGGTGCACGACCAAGCGGAGCTGGCGCGCGCGAACGAGCTGGGGGCGCGGTTGATCGGGATCAACAACCGCGACCTGCGCGACTTCAGCGTCGACGTCGAGCGCACCTTCGCCCTGCTGGAGGGTGTCCCCGAGGGCGTCGCCGTGGTGTCGGAGTCGGGGATCGCCACCGCCGCGCAGCTGCGGCGCCTGGAGGAGCGGGGGGTGCAGGCGGTGCTGGTGGGGGAGACGCTGATGCGCTCGCCCGACCCGGAAACCGCTTTGCGGACGTTGAAAAGTTTTAGAGACACCACGGCCCACCTTTAGATCGCCTTCATCGCGGCCGATCATCCTGTTCCACATGACCCACACAAGCCTGCTTCCCACGCCCGCCGCCGACCCGGCCCCCGCGGCCATCTCGCCGCGATGAAACGTCTTTTTGCGATCCCCTTCATCTCCGCCCTCATCGGGGGCGGCGTCGTGGTGGCGGTGCTGGCCGCCAGCGGCAGCCTCAGCTCGTCCAGCAAAACCGTCACCGAGGTGCAGGCGCCGGCCCCGGTGAGCACCTCCGGCAGCGCCTCTTCATCCAACACGATCCCCACCCGCAGCGGCGGGGGCGGCGGGTTGAGCGCTCATGAAATCTATGAACGCACGGCCCCCAGCGTGGTGAAGGTGACCTCGACGATCGTGCGCCAGAGCGAATCTCCGTTCGGCTTCGGCGAAAGCGCGCAGCAGGGTACCGCCACCGGCTCCGGGTTTGTGATCGACTCCAACGGCACGCTGCTCACCAACTGGCATGTGGTCGAGAACGCGAGCAAGGTGACGGTCAGCTTCGAACACTCGAAGACCGTCGAAGCGCACGTCGTCGGCAAGAACCCCTCGCAGGACATCGCCGTGCTGAAGATTCCCACCGAAGGGCTCACCCTGCACCCGCTGACGCTGGGCGACTCCAGCACCGTCGAGGTCGGCGAACCGGTTGTCGCGATCGGCAACCCGTTCGGCCTCAGCCGCACCCTCACGACCGGCGTGATCTCCGCACTGCAGCGCGAAATCACCGCTCCTAACGGCTTCGCGATCGACAATGTGCTGCAGACCGACGCGCCGATCAACCCCGGCAACTCCGGCGGGCCGCTGCTCAACGCCAAAGGGCAGGTGATCGGCATCACCTCGCAGATCGAGACCGGTGGCGGCGGCAGCGACGGCAACATCGGGATCGGCTTCGCGGTGCCGATCAACACCGCCAAGTCGGAGCTCCCCGAACTCGAGAAGAACGGCTCGGTCCAGACCGCCTATCTCGGCGTCGAGATGGTCTCGATCGACGGCTCGCTCGCCAGCCTCAACCTGCCGGTCAAGAGCGGCGCGCTGATCGAGAAAGTCGAAGCCGGCAGCCCCGCCGCCAAAGCCGGCATCCACGCCGGCAACATCGAAGCGAAGGTCGGCGGCAACGAAATCTCCGTCGGCGGCGACATCGTAGTGGGGGTGGACGGCAAAAAGGTGACAAGCGACGAAGGCCTCGCCAGCTACATCGCCACCAAGAAGCCCGGCGACACCGTCACGATCGAACTGCTGCGCGAGTCGGGCAGCGGTGGCTACACCAAGAAGAACGTCACCGTCACGCTCGGCCAGCGACCCAACTCGATTCCCAACCCCAACACTCCTGAATAGAGCGCCACACTCGCGGTGGCGAGTGAGCAGACCGCTGACTCGTCGGAGCGCCCGCACACTGCGGGCGTTTCGTCGTTAAGGCCCGGCGGCCGGGGACCAGCCGCTACCGTTGCCCTATGTCCGACACAGCTCCACAGATCAAGGTCTGCGGCATAACGAGCCTGCGCGACGCCGAGCTGGCGGTCGAGCTGGGGGCGTGGGCGGTGGGGATGGTCTTCTACGGGCCCTCGCCCCGCGCGTGCTCCACCGAGGAAGCTCTGCGGATCGTTGCGGCGCTGCGGCGCAAGGCGGAGCTATGCGGGGTGTTCGTCAACGCGCCGCTCGACGAGGTGGTGCAGGCCTGCGACGAGTTGGGGCTGACGATGCTGCAGCTTCACGGCGATGAGGGGCCCGCGTACTGCGCCGAAGTGGGCCATCGCACCGGGGCGAAGGTGATCAAGGCGGTGCAGGTGGAGTCGATCGGAGAGGTGCGCGACGTGGAGCGCTTCCACACTGACTTTCACCTGCTCGACGCGCGCTCGAGCGTGCCCGGCAGGGAGAAGCTGCGCGGGGGCACGGGGGAGGCGTTCGACTGGGGGCTGCTGGCCGCGCGGCGCTCCAAGGTGCCGCTGATCCTCAGTGGCGGGCTAGGGCCCGAGAACGCGGCGCAGGCGATCCTAGCGGCCTCCTCGCACGGCCACCGCGCGCGGCCATTCGCGCTTGACACGGCCTCCGGCACTGAGGCGTCCCCGGGGCGCAAGGACCCCGAGCGGCTGCGCGCGTTCTTCGACGCGGTGGGCGAGGCCGCGCCGGTGGACTCCTCGCCGGTGGACTCCTCGCCAGTGGGGACCTCGCCAGTGGGGACCTCGCCAGTGGGGACCTCGCCAGTGGGGACCTCGCCAGTGGGGACCTCGCCGGTGGACACCGCGCCGACTGACCCCGCGCCGGTGGAGGCCCCGCCGGTGGGGACAACGGTGTAGATAACCTCGCGCCGTGAGCACGATCGAGCACCGCTTCGGACGGTATGGGGGGCAGTATGTCCCCGAGACGCTGATGCCCGCGCTGGCGGAGCTTGAGCACGCGTGGGTGCAGGCCCGCGCTGACGCCGGCTACCGCGCGGAGCTGGACGGGCTGCTGCGCGACTTCGGGGGGCGGCCCACGCCGCTGTACCTCGCGCGGCGGCTGTCGGAGCGCTGCGAAAGGCCGGTGTACCTAAAGCGCGAGGACCTCAACCACACCGGCTCGCACAAGCTCAACAACGCGCTCGGCCAGGCGCTGCTGGCGAAGCGGATGGGCAAGCGGCGGATCATCGCCGAGACCGGAGCCGGACAGCACGGCGTGGCGACCGCGACCGTGTGCGCGCTGTTGGAGATGGAGTGCGAGATCTACATGGGCGCCGAGGACACCCGCCGCCAGCGGCCCAACGTGCAGCGCATGGAGCTGCTGGGCGCCACGGTGCACCAGGTGGACGCGGGCGCGCGCACGCTGAAGGAGGCCACCTCCGCGGCGATCCGCGACTGGGTGAGCAACGTGGCGAGCACGCACTACGTGATCGGCTCGGTCGTCGGCCCGGCGCCCTACCCGGCGATGGTGCGCGACCTGCAGCGGGTGATCGGCGACGAGGCGCGCGCGCAGCTGCAGGAGCGCGAGGGGCGCCTGCCCGCGCGGGTGATTGCCTGCGTCGGCGGGGGCTCCAACGCGCTGGGGATCTTCACCGCGTTCCTCGAGGACCCCGGCGTCGAGCTGGTGGGGGTGGAGGCCGGGGGGGAGGGGATCGACACGCCCCGCCACGGCGCCCCGCTGACGGTCGGCGGCCGCGCGGGGGTGTTGCACGGCGCGCTCTCGGCGGTGATGCAGGACGAGGAGGGTCAGATCATCGAAGCGCACTCTGTCTCAGCCGGTCTCGACTACCCCGGCACCGGCCCCCAGCACGCCCACCTGCGCGACAGCGGCCGCGCTCGCTACGTCGCCGTCCCCGACCGTGACGCGCTCGCCGCCTTCCGCGAGCTGGCGCGCCTGGAGGGCATCATCCCGGCGCTGGAGAGCGCCCATGCACTCGCCTGGACGCTGGCCCAGCCTGAGGGCGAACTCGACCTCGTGTGCCTCTCCGGTCGCGGGGACAAGGATCTCGCCGAGGTGCTGTCCCTCTCATGAGCTCAGGGGGTGGGGATGGTGCCTCCGCGCTGAAGCGCTCCGGCGGGCGGGGCTCGCACCGCGATTCCGGCGCGTGCGATGAGTGTGTGCGCTGCGGTGCGGAGGAAGTGCCTTGAAGCAGAGCCCCGACCAGATCGCGCCGGGCATCGACCGGATCGCGGCCGCGTTCGCAGGCGCGGTGAGCGAGCGACGCGCGGCGCTGATGCCCTACCTGATGGGCGGCTTTCCCACGCTCCCCGACTCGATCCGGATCGGCGAGGCGTGCGTGCAAGGGGGCGCCGACGTCCTCGAGCTGGGCGTGCCCTACTCCGACCCGCTGTCCGATGGGCCGGTGATCCACGAGGCCGCCACCCGCGCGCTCGCCGCCGGGGCCAGCCTCGCCGGGGTGCTGGAGGTTGCGCGTGCGCTTGCCCCGAGCGTGCCGGTGGTGCTGATGTGCTACGCCAACATGGTGCTCGCAGGGGCGGGCGGGGCTCCGATCCAGGCGTTCGTGGAGCGGCTGGCGCGCACCGGCGCGAGCGGCTTGATCGTGCCAGACCTGCCGTTCGAGGAGGCCGCGGAGGTGCTCGCCGCCTGCGATGCGCACGGGGTGGCGCTCGTGCCGCTGGTGGCGCCGACGACGCCCCCGCAGCGCCTCGCGGAGATCGGCGCCCGCGCGCGGGGGTTTCTGTACACCGTCTCGGTTGTGGGGACGACCGGGGAGCGGGCGGCGCTGGCGGAGAGCTTCGCCGAGGTCGTCGCCCGTGCCAAGGCCGCCACCGCGGTGCCGGTGGCGCTGGGCTTTGGGATCTCCACCCCGGAGCAGGCCCGTCAGGCGGCCGACGCCGGCGCCGACGGCGTGATCGTCGGCTCGCGCTTGGTGCGCGCCGCCGCGGAGGCGCAGGACCCGGCCGGCGCGGTGGGGGCGCTCGTCGCCGAGCTGGCCGCCGGGTTGGAGAACGACACACGCCGCCCGCCCGCCAGGTAGGATTCGCGGACGATGGGATTGATCGCAGCCATCACAGCCGGTCTGGTCGTCTGGATCGTGCTCTGGGCGCTGGGCGCCAAGGGGTTTGACGCATTCATGCTCGCCGCCCTGATCATGCTGATCGGCGCCTGCGTCCGGATCCTCGCCGGCTACCTGCCCGGCCGCCGTCGCAGCGGCGCCTGAGCGGCTCGTGCGGCTCGGCCGGCCTCGCCTTGCGCCAGTCGGATCGGCCCTGCGCACGCGCGCGCGTCGGTTACCGCCGTTCGTGCCCCGTTTCGCACATGCCGGTCTTGCGCTGCTTGTGCTGTCCGGGTTGCTTGCCCTGCTCTCGGGCTGCGGCGGTGTGGGGGTCTCCACCGCCGTCACGCTCCCCGGCCAGCTCACGGTCTACTCCAGCCTCCCACTGCAGGGCCCGCTCGCGACGGCATCGCTGCAGATCGAAAACGGCGAGAAGCTCGCGCTCGCCCAGGTGGGGGGGCGCGTGGGGCGCTTCAAGATCGACTACGCCTCGCTCGACGACGCCAACCCCAAAACCGGGGAAGCCGACCCAGGGATCATCGCCTCCAACGCCCGCGTGGCCACGCAGGACACCTCCACGATCGCCTACATCGGCGAGCTCGACTCCGCCGCCACCGCAGTCTCGCTGTCGTTCGTCAACGGCGCCGGGATTCTCCAGGTAAGTCCCTCCAGCTCCTACGTCGGGCTCACCTCCTCGCTCGACGCCGGCCAGGACGAACCGGAACGCTTCTACCCCAGCGGGCAGCGCAACTTCGCGCGCCTGATGCCCGGCGACGAAGTGCAGGCCGCCGCGCAGGTGCGGCTGGTACGCCTGCTGCACCTGCCGAGCGTGTACGTGATCGACGACCTCGACCCCTTCAACGCCCCGCTCGCGTCGATCTTCGCCGAAGACGCCAAGCGGGCCGGCATCGCGGTGCTGGGCGAAGACCAGATCGAAACCACCTCCAGCACCGAATTCTCCGGCGAGGTGCAAAAGGTGCTTGCGAGCGGTGCCCGCGCGGTGTTCTTCAGCGGCAATCCCGACGCCGGCGCGGTCGCGCTGTGGCAGCAGCTGCACGCCGCCGACCCCCACCTGCGCCTGCTGGGTCCCAGCAGCCTCGCCGAAGCCAACTTCGCCGCCCGGATCGGCTCGGCGGCGGCGCACACCTACCTAACCACGCCGCTGCTGGCGCTCGCGCTCTACCCGCCCCCCGCGCGGCGGGTGCTCGCCGAATACCGCGCCCGCTTCCACCATCCCGCCGGGCCCTACGCGCTGTACGGGTATGAGGCGATGAGCGCCGTGTTGCTCGCGATCCACCGCGCGGGGCGCCATGGCAACGACCGCGAGACGGTGATCCACAAGTTCTTCGGGATCAAGGATCGAGACTCGGTGTTGGGGCGCTACTCGGTGCTGCCCAACGGCGACACCACCTTCTCGCGCTACGCGGTCGACCGCGTGCACGGGGGGCGTTTGGTGTTCTACCGGGCGCTTGAACTGCCGCCCGAAAGTTGAAGCGGAGCCGGCCCACCGCACCCTGCCGCAGGCGGATACGGACGAGCGGGTCAGGTGGTGCTCAGCGCGGCCGCCAGCGCCTCGTCGAGATGGGCGTGGCGGAACTCATATCCCAGCATCAGCGGCTTCGCCGGCAGGACGCGCGCGCCGGTGGTGACGATCTGCGCCATTTCCCCATATAGCATCCCCAGGGCTGCCCCCGGCACAGGCAGCAGCGCGGGGCGGTGAAGCGCTCGCCCGAGCGCGTGTGAGAGCTCCCGGTTGGTGACTGGCTCGGGCGAGGTACCGTTGACCGGGCCCGACCAGCGCTCGTCGTTCACTGCCGCCCGTATCAACCCCACGAGGTCGTCCACGTGGATCCACGACACGTACTGGCCCCCGCCCGCCACCGGGCCGCCGACGCCCATGCGGAAGGGGGGGAGCATCTTCGCCAACGCTCCCCCGCGGGGGTCGAGCACCACGCCGGTGCGCACCTGCACCGTGCGTATCCCCAACTTCTGCGCCGCGCGAGCCTCCGTCTCCCACGCCACGCACACCTGCGCGAGGAAGTCTCCCCCGGGAGGCGCCTCCTCGTCGAGCGGCTCCTCGCCATGGGGGCCGTAGTAGCCGATCGCCGAGCCGCTCACCAGCACCGCCGGCCGCCCCCCGGCCCCCTCGCCGCCAGGCTGTCCACCTCCACCCGAGCCCCCTGCCGGCCGCTCTCCTTCGTCAGGGCTTCCGCTTCCGCCCGGCCGATCCCCTCGACCCGAGCCCCCTCCTCCTCCCCCTGCTTCCCCCGCAGAGGTGGCACACGCGCGCAGCCCCTCCACCAGGTGCCGAGTCCCGATCGTGCGGCTCTCGCGGATCGCCCGCTTGGCGCTCGCGCTCCAACGCTGCGCCACGTTCTCGCCGGCGAGGTGCACCACCGCGTCGCGGCCTTCGAGCGCGTGGGTCGGCGCCGGCTCGCTCAGGGGGTCCCACACCACCGCCGGCACGCCCAGCCGTGCGGTGGCCCGCTCGGGGTTGCGCGAGAGCACGGTGACCTCCGCGCCGTCGTCCAACAGCGCTGCGACGAGCGTGCTTCCGATCAGGCCCGTCGCGCCGGTGAGCGTGACCCGCATCGGCTCACGCCGCGGCGGGCGTCCCGGTGGGGGTGTCGGCCTGCGCGAAGCCGACCTCCTGGCCGGCCAGCGCCATGCCGCTGGCGCGGGCCTGCTCGGCCACCGCCGCCGCCACCGCCGGCGCGACGTCGCGGTTGAATACGGAGGGGATTATGTAGTCCTCGCGCAGCTCCTCCTCGGGGACGATCTCGGCGATCGCGCGGGCGGCGGCCATCTTCATCGCCTCGGTGATCGCCGGCGCGCGCACGTCCAGCGCGCCGCGGAAGATCCCGGGGAAGCACAGCACGTTGTTGATCTGGTTGGGGTAGTCCGAGCGTCCGGTCGCCATGATCCGCACGTACGGCGCCGCCTCCTCGGGGACCACCTCGGGGTTGGGGTTGGCCATCGCAAACACCATCGCGTCGCCGTTCATCTTCGCCAGCGCCTGCGCCGGCAGGGCGCGTGCGCCGGAGACCCCGATCAGCAGGTCGGCGCCGTCGATCACATCCGCCGGGCTGCCGGCGCGGCACTCGGGGTTGGTCACCTCCGCATACCAGCGCTTCACCGGGTTCATCGTGCCGTCGAGGTAGTCCTCGCGACGCACGTGCAGCGCCCCCTTGGAGTCGGCGCCGATGATCTCGCTGACGCCCGCCGCGTGCATGATCTTGGTGACCGCGATCCCCGCCGCGCCGAGGCCGAGCACCAGCACTTTCAGGTCCTCCAAACGCCGCTCGGTGAGCTTCACGGCGTTCAGCAGTGCCGCCATCACCACCACCGCGGTGCCGTGCTGGTCGTCGTGGAACACGGGGATGTCAAGCTCCCGCTGCAGGCGCTCCTCGATCTCAAAGCAGCGCGGCGCGGAGATGTCCTCGAGGTTGATCCCCCCAAAGCCCGGCGCCATCAGTTTCACCGTGCGCACGATCTCCTCGGGATCCTTGGTGTCGAGGCAGATCGGGAAGGCGTCCACGCCCGCAAACTCCTTGAACAGGCACGCCTTGCCCTCCATCACCGGCATTGCCGCCGCCGGGCCGATGTCGCCCAGGCCGAGCACCGCGGTGCCATCGGAGACGACCGCCACGGTGTTGCGCTTGATCGTGTACTGCGCCGCCTTCGCGGGGTCGTCGCGGATCGCGAGGCACACGCGCGCCACGCCCGGCGTGTACACCATCGAGAGATCGTCGCGCGTCTTCAGCGAGTGCTTGTTGCGCTGTTCGATCTTGCCGCCCACGTGCAGCAAAAAGGTGCGGTCGGTCGTGTCGAGCACCTCCACGCCGGTGATTGCGTCGATCGCCTGGAGGATCCTGCCCCAGTGCGCGCGATCGGCGCCGTCCACCACGATGTCTCTGACGCTGGCGCTCGCGTCGGCCTCGACCAGATCGACCCCTACCACCACGCCGCCGGCGTCGCCGATCGCGCTCGTCAGCAGCCCCACCGCGCCGGGGGCGGTGTCGTCCAGCCGGATGCGGATCGTCAGTCGGTACTGCGCGCTTGGGGTGATGCTCACGAGAAAGCGACTCCTGGATCGAGGGGTTGCAGCCATGTTATGCGTCAGGGCCTATCCTGGTAGGGACGTGCTTCTGGGGCGGTCGAGGGTCAAGCGAGGCGCGGACGCAGGGGCGAAGGCGTGGTGGGCCACGTCGAGCCCCGAGGACAAAGCCTCGCGCAGGCCATCGGCCGCATCCAGTGTGCGGGCCTACCAGGATAGGCCCTAAAGTGCTCGGCGATGAGCGCAGCGGCCAACGGTGACCTGGCGGGGCGCCGCCTCTTCCTGATCGACGGTCCCTCACTCGTCTACCGGGCCTTCTTCGCGCTGCCCGAGTCGATCGCCACCTCCACGGGAGTGCCGACCAACGCGATCTTCGGCTTTGCCTCGATGCTCGTGAAGATCGTCACCGAGCACGGCGTCTGCCCCACGGTGGTCGCGTGGGATGCCGGCACCTCGGGGCGCACCGAGCTGTTCCCCGAGTACAAGGCGCAGCGGCGCTCGCGCCCCGACCTGCTCAAGCAGCAGTGGCCGGCGATGGAGCCGCTGGTCGAGGCGTTCGGCTACAGCAATGTGAAGGTGCAGGGATACGAGGCCGACGACGTGATCGCCTCGCTCGCCGCGCGCGCGATGAGCGCCGAGCCGCCCGTCCCGGTGACGATCGTCACCGGCGATCGCGACGTCTTCCAGTTGATCGACGAGGGTGGCCTCGTCGAGGTGATGGCCACCGCGCGCGGGATCACCGACACCAAGCTGTACAACCGCCAGGCAGTGATCGACCGTTACGGCATCCCCCCGGAGCTGATCCCCGACTTCTACGGCTTGAAGGGCGACACCTCCGACAACATCCCGGGCATTCCAGGGATCGGCGACAAGACCGCCTCCGACCTGATCCAGCGCTACGGGACGTTGGAGGAGGTGCTCGCCCACATCCCCGACATCAGCGGCGCCAAGCGCAAACAGAACCTCACCGCGCACGCTGAGGACGCTCGTATCTCCAAGCAGCTCGCCACCGTGAATCGCGGCATCCCGCTCGACTTCGACCCGACGGCTGAGGCCGCGCGTGAGCCCGACCGCTCGCGGCTGCGCGAGGTGTTCCGCGAGTACGAGCTGCGCGATCCTCTGCGCCGCCTCGAGGAGGCGCTCGGCGAGGCTGAACTGGCGGTGCCCGTCGGTCCGAGCGAGGTGCGGCTCACGGGACGCGTGCGCGCGGGGACCCCGGCCGATATCCCTGCGCTGGCGGCGTCTGCTTCCGCATCCACCGCCACCACCGGCGAGCCGCCGGAGCTCAATCTCGTGGTGCGTGCCCCCGAGACGCCCGAGGGCGCGCTGTTCGCGGAGGGCGGCGGGTGGCGCTTCGCGGTGACGCTGACGCCCGCGTGGGGGGGTGCTGGGGCGGCCTCCAAGGGTGGCTCCGATCAGGCGCGGGGGACGGGGCTGCCGGAGGTGCTGTGCGGTGACTGCGAGAGCGCCGAGGAGGTCGCCGCCGCCTGCGGGACGCTGCCAGTGGTCGTGCACGACGCCAAGGCGCTCGGCAAGGTGCCGCCCGGCCTTGTCCACGACACCCTGCTGGGCGCCTACCTGCTGGAGCCCGCGCGACGCGGCTACCCGTTTGCGGAGCTGTGCGAGGAGCGCGGGCTGGCCGCCGAGGTGCCGGATGCCGCGGCCGGCGAGGCGCTGCTGGTAGGGGCGCTGGCGGCGTGGCAGCGCGAGCAGATCGCCGCGCGCGGCCTGGAGGGGCTGATGCGCGATATCGAGCTGCCGCTGGTCGTGGTGCTGCGCGACGTGGAGCTGACCGGGGTGCGCCTCAACGTGCCGCGCCTGCAGGAGGTGGCGGCGCGCGTGCGCGAGGAGATCGCCACGCTCGAACAGGAGATCTTCATGCTCGCCGACGAGGAGTTCCTGATCGCCTCACCGCAGCAGCTGGGGGAGATCCTGTTCGAGAAGCTCGGCCTCTCGCGCAAGCGGCGCGGCAAGATCGGCTACTCGACCGACGCGCGCGTGCTGCAGGCGATCCGCTCCGAGCACGTGATCGTGGCGAAGATCGAGCGCTGGCGGGAGCTCTCGACGCTGATCAAGACCTACTTCGACGTGCTCCCGGCGCAGGCCGACGAGCGCTCGCGGATCCACACCACGTTCCTGCAGACGGTTGCCCAGACCGGGCGCCTGTCCAGTACCAACCCCAACATGCAGAACGTCCCGATCCGCACCGAGCTGGGGCGCGAGATTCGCGGCTGCTTCGAGGCGGAGGAGGGGCGCGTGCTGATCTCCGCCGACTACTCGCAGATCGAGCTGCGGGTGCTCGCCAACGCTGCGCAGGAGCCGGTGCTGAAGGAGATCTTCGAGCGCGGGGAAGATGTGCACACGGCCACTGCCTCGCAGGTCTTCCAGGTCGCACCCGAGGAGATCGACCCTGGGATGCGCTCCAAGTCGAAGATGATCAACTACGGGATCGTCTACGGCCTCTCCGACTACGGCCTTGCCGACCGCCTCAACATCCCCCGCGAGGAGGCCAAGGAGTTCATCGACGCCTACCTCGCGCGCTTCCCGCGCGTGGCGGCATTCATGCTCCAGACGATCGAGCGCGCCAAGGAGGAGGGGCACGTCACCACGCTGTGGGGCCGGCGCCGCCAGATCCCCGAGCTGCGCGCGCGCAACTACCAGGTGCGCTCGCTCGGGGAACGGCTCGCAGTCAACACCGTCGTGCAGGGCACCGCCGCCGACATCATCAAGCTGGCGATGGTGCGCTGCCACCGGGCGCTTGAGGTCTCCGGCCTCGATGCCTGCCTGATCCTCACGATCCACGACGAGCTGCTGTTCGAAGCCTCTCCCGAGGACGTGCCGGTGGCGCGCGAGCTGATCGAGCGTGAGATGGTCGGCGTGTGGGATCTGGAGCCGCCGATGGCGGTGGAGATCGGCGTGGGGCGCAACTGGCTGGAGGCGAAGTGAGTCGTCTCGCGGCCGTGCTGCTGGCTGGCGGGGCGGGGGCGCTCGTCGGGATGCAGGCGCCAGTCAACGCGCGTTTGGGCAAGGGGCTGGGCAGCTTGCAGGCGGCGACGTTCTCGTTCATCGTCGGTACGGTTGCACTGCTGGTGGCCGCCTCGATCGCGCAGGGCGGTCTCGGCAGCTTCCGCCACACGGGAGGCATCCCTTGGTGGGCCTTTATCGGTGGGCTGCTCGGCGCCACCTACGTGACGGTCGCGATCCTCACCGTGCGCACGCTCGGCGCGACTGGCCTCACCGCGGCGGTGATCACTGGCCAGCTCGTGATCTCGGTTGCGATCGACCGCTTCGGGCTGCTTGGGATTGCCCGTCAGCCGCTGGCGTTGCACCGCGTCGTCGGGCTGGTGCTGCTCGTCGCGGGGGTCGCGCTGGTCGTGCGGCGCTGAACCGTTGGAGGTCGGGTTCGAGACGGTGGGGGAGGTGGGTGTTGTGTTGTTCTTTTTGGACCCCAACCCTTCATTTTGTGAAGTGGTTGGGGTCGGATTTGAACAAAGATCTACCGGTCCGGTCGCCCTCGGCTGGACGGCGTACGCTCCGTCACCTCCGCATAGGCCTCGCTGAGCAGCCGCACCCCCTGCTCGATCGCCGGCTCGGAGAGGTTGCCGAAGCCGAGCAGCACCCCGGGGGAGCCGCCGGGGGTGAAGCGATGCAGGGCGAGGCCCTCCATGCCCACCCCGCGGGTGGCGGCGACCTTCAGCAGCGCGGGCTCCTGGACGCCGTCGGGCAGAGTGACAAGCTCGAACAGACCCGCCGCCGGGCGGGTGGGCTCGCTGGCGGCCGGATGGGCGGGCTCAGGCTCATAGACCCGTGCCTCAGGCAGATGGCGGGCGAGCGACTCCAGCAGCGCTTCGCGCCGGCGCTGGTAGACCGTGCGCATGTGCCGCACGTGCCGGTCGAGCTCGCCGCGCACGATGAACTCGCGCAGCGCCAGCTGCCCTATCACCTCTGAGCCGCCGTCGTGGACGGCCTTGGCGGTCGAGAGCTGCCATGTGAGCCACGAGGGCGTCAGCATCCAGCCGAGCCGCATGCCCGGCGCCAGGCGCTTGGAGGCGGAGCCGATGTACAGCACGCGCTCGGGCGCCAACCCCTGCAGCGCGCCGACTGCCACGCGGTCGTAGCGGTACTCGGCGTCGAAGTCGTCCTCGACGATCAGCAACTCCTCGCGCTCGGCCCACTCGACCAGCGCGGCGCGGCGGGAGGGGCTGAGGATCGCCCCGGTTGGGAACTGGTGGGCCGGCGTCACAACCACCGCGGCGGCGTCGCTCTCGATCAGCTGGTCGACTCGCAGCCCCTCGGCGTCGACTGGGATCGGCACGATTCGCAGGCCCGCCTGCTCGGCGATCAGCCGGTGTAGGTGCCAGCCGGGGTCCTCGAGCGCGATCGACTCCACCCCGTGACCGCGCAGCACCCCGCAGGCCAGCGAGAAGCCCTGCATGAAGCCGGTGCAGATCGTCATCTGCTCGGTGTCGGCCGCGGCGCCCCGCACCCGCCCGAGATAGTCGGTTAGCGCATCGCGCAGCTCGGGCAGCCCGCGCGGGTCGCCATACCCGAGCGCGTCCAGCGGCGACTCGAGTAGCGCGGCCCGCAGTGCGCGCACCCAGCGCTCGCGGGGAAAGCTCTCCAGGGCGGGCAGGCCGGGGTGGAAGTGGTAGGGGTAGCGCTCCAACAGCGAGCGGGCGGGGGCGCGCTGGGTGGCGGCGCGCACCGCCGCGCTCACCCTCACCGGCGCGCCCTGGCGGGTGCTGAGATAGCCCTCGGCGGCCAGCTGGCTGTATGCCTCGCTCACCAGGCCGCGCGAGACGCCCAGCTCGTCCGCCAGCCCGCGTGTCGAGGGCAGCGCCGCGCCGGGTGCCAGGCGTCCCGTGCGAATCGCCTCGCGGATGCCGCCGGCGAGCTGCTCGCCCAGGGACAGCTCGCCGCCGCGGTCGAGCTCCAGCAGTAGCTCCACTGGTCCTGTTCCAGGGCTCATAACTGGCACTGTACTGTGAGCCAGTTGCGGGCTACGGTGATCGCACACTCTCGATTTTGGAGGCGACCATGAGCCAGATAACAGTTGTCGGAGGCGGGCTTGCAGGGCTGACGGCGGCGATTGCCTGCGCGGAGGAAGGCGCCAAGGTGACGCTGCTGGAGGCACACGAGCAGCTCGGCGGGCGCGCGCGCAGCGCCGACGGCCCCTACAAAGCCAACCTCGGGCCGCACGCCCTCTACAGCGACGGCGCGATGTGGGGGTGGCTGAACGAACGCGGCCTGCTGCCCAACCACGTCCGCCCGCCGCTCGGCGGGGCGCGTTTTCGCGTTCAGGGTGCCTTGCATCGGACTCCCCCGCTGGGCACGATCCCCGCGGTGCTGCGCCTGCGCGGCCGCCAGGCGCCGGTCGATACCGACTTCCGCAGCTGGGTTGCTTCGCACACCGACGAGCGCATCGCCGCGATGCTCTCCTCGATGGCCGGCGTCTACACCTTCCACCACGACCCCGGTGAACTCTCCGCGGCGTTCGTATGGGAGCGCACCGTGCGCCTGTTCCTCTCCACGCCGCCGCCCTCCACGGTGGTGCGCTACGCCAGCGGCGGTTGGAGCGGGATGGTCGCGCCGTTGGAGCGCCGCCTGCGCGAGCTGGGCGTGGAGGTGCAGACGGGCAGTCGCGTCGAGAGCCTGCCCGAGCCGCCGGTGATTATCGCCACCGAGCTCCACCAGGCGAGCCAGCTGCTGGGGGGCGAGCCGCTGCGGTGGCCGAGTGGGCGCACGGTGTGCCTCGACGTGGGCCTCTCGCGCCGTCGCGGCGACCCATGGATCGTCTCCGACCTCGACGAGTCGGGCTGGATCGGGCGCTACTCCTCCTCCGATCGCGAGATCGCCCCGGAGGGGCACGAGCTGATTCAGGCGCAGATGCCGATCCGCCCCGGCGAGAGCACCGACCAGGCGGGCGCGCGCCTGGAGCGACTGATCGACCAGTCGGTGGTCAACTGGCGCGGACGCGAGACCTGGCGCCGCCGCCAGGTGATGGACGCCCGCTCGGGGGCGCTCGACCTGCCCGGCAGCACCTGGCGCGACCGTCCCGCCGTGGATCAGGGCGACGGCGTCTACCTCGCTGGCGACATGGTCGCCGCGCCGGGGCTGCTCGCCGAGGTCTCCTGGGCCAGCGGATTGGAGGCCAGCCGGCTTGCGCTTACGGCGGTGGGCGCCACGCGTCCGCGGTTGCGGAAGGTCGCCTGAGGACCCGATCCGACGAACGATGCGGGAGCGATCCGCATGTAGTGCTCGAACGCCCACTCGCACACCCGCGGGCTTTCCAGGGCGCGCGCGAGCGCGGTCACCGCGGGGGTGGGGGTGAGGCGCCCGACGGCGCGCTGGGTGAACAGCAGCGAGCTGAACTTCCATTTGTGCGCGTCGGAGAACTCGCTGTAGCGGCTCAGCGCCTGCTCGCGGGTGCTGTGGCCGCCCAGCACCGCACGCAGCTCGCGCCCGCAGGCGATCCCGAAGTAGAAGGCGGTGCGGATGCCCTCCGCGGTGAGCGGCAGGCAGTGGCCCGCCGAGTCGCCGACGAAAAACACGCCGTCCTCGGTGGCGGAGCGCAGCTGGTGGGGGATCCAGTTGCCCTGATACCCGTCGGGGGGGAGATTGAGGTCGCGGGCGAGCCGGACGGTCGGCTCCTTGACGTGGTGTGAGGGCCAGAACGAGCCCACGCCGACTCGCACCTCATCGCGTGCGGGGAAGCTCCACCCGTAACCCGAGCGGATACAGCGGGGGTCGATCCACAGCTCCATCTCCCTGCCGCTGCCGTGCGGGTGCACCTCCAGGCCGCGCGAGAGTCTTGCGTTGGGTGGCTGGATCGGGGTGGTGCGCGAGAGCGTCCGCCGCCAGCCGAGCGCGTCGACGATCAGCGGTGCGCGCAGCTCACCGCGGTCGGTCTGCACCGTGTTGCCCTCTCTACCCTGCACGGTGGCGGTCTCGAAGCGGGTGTCCTGCGCCTGGGCCTGCTCCCACAGCAGCGCGCACAGCTCGGGGTAGTCGAAAGTCGAAAACGTCCACGGCAGCCTCCAGCGCGCGCTCCTCCAGGGGGTGTGCACCGTGAGCTCCCCGAAGGTCTGGCGCAGCGCGCCGCGCAGCTGCAGTGCGTCCAGCCAGGTGGTGGGCACCCCGCACGCGGAGGTCTGGCGCTCGCCGATCTCGTAGCGGTCGATCACCAGCACCCGTGCGCCACTTCCCGCCAGCTCCCGGGCGATCGTGAGGCCCGCGAAGCTGGCGCCGCACACCAGCACATCGCACTCGCCCTGCAGGCGGGTGCGCTCGATTCCCCGCTTGGTCGCGCGTACGGGCATCGCTGGCAATCATACGAACGCTAGGCCTGCGCGACGGTGTTGCCGGGGTGTGTGTTGGCGCGTGAGAAGCCGAGTGGGTGGTGGGCAGGGTCCCATACCGATCGTGCTGCGCTAGGCTTCGAGCGGTGCAAGCTTTGATCGAGAAGCCCGAGGCCCACGTGGTCGAGGGATCCAACGGCCTCCTGCTCGAAATCGACGGGCAGATCGTCCCCAACTACGACGCCACGATGCAGCCCTTCGAGGAGGGCGAGGTGGTCACGGGGCGCGTCGTGCGGATCGACAAGGACGAGGTGCTGGTTGACATCGGCTACAAGTCCGAGGGCGTCATCCCCTCCCAAGAGCTGTCGATCCGCAAGTCGGTCGACCCCCACGACGAGGTCGAGCTCGGCGAGGAGGTCGACGCGATCGTCATGACCAAGGAGGACCAGGACGGCCGCCTGATCATGTCCAAGAAGCGCGCCCGCTTCGAGAAGGCGTGGCGGCGCATCGAGGCTGCCGCGGAGTCGGGCCAGCCCGTGGAGGGCAATGTGATCGAGGTCGTCAAGGGCGGCCTGATCATCGACCTCGGCGTGCGCGGCTTCCTGCCGGCTTCGCTGGTGGACATCCGCCGCGTGCCCAACCTCGACGAATACATGGGCACGAAAATCGAGACGAAGGTGATCGAGCTCAACCGCTCGCGCAACAACGTGGTGCTCTCCCGGCGCGCGGTGCTCGAGGAAGAGCGTAAGGAGGTCCGCCAGCAGATCCTCGACCGCCTGCAGCCAGGGCTCGTCGTCGAGGGGCAGATCTCCAACATCGTCGACTTCGGCGCGTTCGTGGACCTCGACGGCATCGACGGCCTGATCCACATCTCCGAGCTGTCGTGGTCGCACGTCAACCACCCCTCCGAGATCCTCAACATCGGCGACACCGTGCAGGTCAAGGTGCTCGACATCGACCGCGACCGCCAACGCATCTCGCTGGGTCTGAAGCAGACCCAGGAAGACCCGTGGCAGCGGATCGTCGACACCTACAACATCGGCGACGAGCTGGAGGGCACCGTCACCAAGGTCGTCACCTTCGGCGCCTTCGTGGAGATCCTCGATGGCGTCGAGGGGCTCGTGCACATCTCCGAGTTGGCCGCCCACCATGTCGAAAGCCCGCGCGAGGTTGTCCACCCGGGCGATGAGATCCGCGTGAAGATCCTCGAGATCGACTCCGAGCGCCGTCGCCTGTCGCTGTCGGCCAAGCGCGTCGAGGACCAGATCCTGCCGCTGCCCCGTCCGGCCGGCGCCTCCGGCAACGAGCCGCCGACGGGGGAGGCCACCATCGAGGCCGGGGCGCATGAGGGCGAGCCCTCGGCGGAGGGTGTGGGTGAGGACACCGCCGAGGTGGCGCAGGCCCAGCCGCAGACGGCCGTCGCGCCGCAGGTCCCGCAGGCGGAGGTCGCGGTTGAGCCCGAGGCCGCGGCCGAGGTTGAGGTTGCGAGCGAGCCCGAGGCGGGGGTCGCCGACTCCGTTGCGGCGCCCGAGCCGGCGGTCGAGCCTGAGGCGGCGGCCGCGGAGCCCGCTACGGCAGCTGAGCCTGCGGCCGAGGTTGAGGTTGCGAGCGAGCCCGAGGCGGCAGTGGCTGAGCCTATGACGGAGGAAGAGCCGGCGGCCGAGGCTGCCGAGCCGCAGAGCGCTCCGGTCGCGGAGGAGCCTGTCGCCGCAGAGGAGCCGGAAGCCTCTGCCGAGGCACCGGAGAGCGAGCCGGCGGCGGAGGATCCCGACCTGACGCCCGCCGCGAGCGACGCCGCCCAGGACTGACCCCGCCTCGTGCAGGAAGTCGAGCGGTCGGTCCCACTGGTAGGGCTGACGGGCGGCATCGGCGCCGGCAAGTCCACGGCGCTGGCTGCTTTGGAGGGATTGGGGGCGGTCGTGCTCTCGACCGACACGGTTGTGCACGAGCTGTACACGCGCGATCCACGCGTGCGGGAGGCCGTCGTGGAGCGCTGGGGGCCTGAAGTGGCGGCGGCCGGCGTGGTCGATCGCGCCGCGATCGCACGACGCGCGTTCGCCGGCGATCAGGAGCGCAGCTGGTTGGAGGGGCTGCTGTGGCCGCTGGTGGGCGAGCGGGTGGGCGAGTGGCTGACGGGCGCGCGCGCGCTTTCGCCGCCGCCGCCTGCCGCGGTTGTCGAGGTTCCGCTGCTGTTTGAGGCGGGGATGGAGCGGCTGTACGACGTCACAATCGCCGTCGTCGCGCCCGAGGCGCTGCGTCGCGAACGCGCCGCGGGCCGCGGCCACGAGCTGGTGCAGGAGCGCGCCGCGCGTCAGCTCTCGCAGGAGCAGAAGGCCGCGCGCGCCAGCTTCGTGGTGTGCAACGATGGCAGCGAAACGCGGTTGGCGGAGAAGCTGTCGGAGATACTTGCCAAGCTGAAGGGGTGAACACTCAAGCTCACGAGTTGTATGCGCGGCGCCCACCCGCGCGAGGCGACCGATCGCCGGCCCGCCGGCGTCGGCGCCGGCCGATCTTCGATCGGTCGGGCGGGCGGGGGTCGAGAGGGCGGCGAGGGCTGAGGACGCTGCTGGTGCTCGCCGTGGCGATCGGGCTGATCATCGCGATTGTCCCGCGCCTGGAGCACGCGGTGAGGGAACTGACGTTGCCGCTGCAGGACGCGAGCGTGATCCGCGAGCAGGCCTCCGAAAAGCACCTCGATCCCGCTTTGATTGCCGGGGTCATCTACGCCGAGACCAAGTTTGACCCGCGCCCCTCCTCCGCCGGCGCGCAGGGCCTGATGCAGATCCTTCCCTCCACCGCGCTGTTCCTCGCCCACCTCTCCGGCGGGGTGAGCTTCCAAACCGGCGATCTGGCGACGCCGTCGGTCAACATTGCGTACGGCAGCTACTACCTGCGCTACCTGCTCAACCACTACGGGGGCAGCGAGATGCTGGCGGTCGCCGCCTACAACGCGGGGTTGACCAACGTCGATGAATGGGTGGCGCGGGCGCGCGCGGAAGGGAAGGAACTGACCATCGAAGCGATCCCGTTCGCGCAGACGCGCGAATACGTGCGGCGGGTGTTGAACGCGCAGCGGGCCTACCGGGCCACATACGCCGCGCAGCTGGGGCTCAAGAGCTGAGGCCGACCGGCTCGGGGAGGCTGTCCGTGGGGAACAGCTTCGCGCTGCTCGTGTTGCCGCGCACCTTGGTCGAGAGCCGGTAGATCGCGGCTGTTGCACCTGCCGGGGTGGGGACGCTCACCGTGAAGTGGCCGCTCGCGCTGGGCTTGAAGTGCGCGACGGTCTTGGTGGCGCCGCAGGAGAGCTGCTGCTGCACGAGCACCGTCGCCGGCGGCTTGCCGAGGGGCGGTTGCACCTGACCGCTGAGCGACACCTTGCCGGCGGCGCTTGTGGGCGGGTCGAGGATCAGGCGGCGAGTTAGCTTCAGGTCGAGCGACTTCAGCGAGCCCGACTCGGCGAGGTAGCGCGAGCTGTTGCTGCCGCGCAGCTTGGGGGGTGGCAGTGGCGCTCTCGCGCTGAACAGCCCGTCGGCGGCCACGGTGGTGGTGGCGACGAGCTTGGAGCCGTTGAAGAGGATCTTCACCTTGTGGCCGGCGAGGCTGCTCTCGGCGGCGCCGTTGAGCAGCACGTGCCCGTTCTGCTCAACCAAATCTGTGAGCGTCAGCTTGCTAGCGGTGCACTTCAACACCAGTTTCGCGGCGGCCGCCCCCGGCGTGGGCGAGGGGGTTGCAGAGGTTGTGGGCGTCGAGGATGTCTGAGTCGGTGCCGAGGAGGTGCCGCTGCCAGGGTTGGACATGGTGGTTTCGGTTTTCGAGGGTGCGACGCAGCCGGTGGAGGCCCTCGCGCCGAGCGAGATCTCGTGAGTGCCATTCACGCCGCCCGCCAAGCCTGCGTTGCCACTGCCGAGATCGGCGATCTCGACCGGTTCGTCGTGGGTGCTTGCTGAGCTGCCGGTGCCGAGCTCTCCCTGTTTGTTGCTGCCCCACGCCCACACCCTGCCGCTCGAGTCGAGCGCGTAGCCGTCTTCTTCGGTGGCAGCGATCGCGACGATGTCGGTGAGGTTGACGACGGCTACCGGGAGGGAGTTGGATTCTCGTTCTTCGCCATTGCCAAGCTGGCCGTGCGCTCCGTCCCCCCAAGCCTTCACGTTGCCGTTGACGAGCGCGAGCGCAAAGTTGCTACCGGCGGCGATCTCGCTGACGTCTTCGAGCGGGGTCGGGCCGCCGACAGTCACCGGCAGTTTCGATGCTTCCGTCTTGCCGTTGCCGAGCTGCCCGTTCGTGCCTTCCCCCCACGCCTTCACCGCGCCGCCGACCAACGCCAGGCTGAAGCTCGCGCCCTCGCCCACCGCCCTCGCGCCGATGAGTGGTGTTTTCGCCGCGATGTCCACGGGCCCTGGAATATTGCCGCTGCCTTCCCGCCCCAGCGCGTTCCCGGCGGCTTCGCCCCACGAGTCCACTTCGCCGTCGCTGAGAAGGGCGAGCGTTGCGCCCTGGTCAGAGGCCGCGAGCGCACTTACTCCGCTCAGAGAGGTAGCGATTGCCACCGGCGTGTTCGACCCTTCGTTGGGGCCCGATCCGTTGCCGAACTGTCCGGAGCGGTTGCTTCCCCAACCGATGATCGTGCCGTTCGCTAGCAGCACATCCACGTCGTCGTTGTCCGCCGTGACACCGACCGCTGCGGTGATGCCGGCTTCGTCGATCGGCACCGGCTTGACGGCGATCGTATTCGATCCGTTATCGCCCAGAAAGCCGTGCTCGTTACCTTCGTCCACGCCCCATCCCTCGACGGTCCCGTTGCCGAGGATGGCGAAGCTGTCGGTTTCGTTCACCGCCGCAGCGACGGCGCAGGTGACGCCGCTGACGGGCACCGGGGTACTGCTGTTGGCCCCTATACCATCGCCAAGCTGGCCTCTGGTGCCTTCGCCCCATGCCTCCAGGCTCGACCCTTCCGGTTCTCTGCTCGCACCCGCAAACACGCTGGTGGTGGAGCCGGCCGCGCTCACGAGCGCGAGTACCACGGCGCTCGCCGCCATCCGTCTGCCCCTGCCTGAGAGCCTCACGCGCAGCCTTTCGTCAAATGTGCGCGAAACCCTTTCTCCCGAGGAGCCAGGCGCTACCGTAGACCGGTCGCCGATGCCCCCCTTCCGCCTCGACTCCGTATTCACCCCCACGGCCGATCAGCCGAAGGCGATCGCGTCCCTCGCGGAGGGTGTAGAGCAGGGCGAGCGCTTCCAGACGCTGCTGGGGGCGACCGGGACGGGCAAGACGATGACGATGGCGGGCGTGATCGAGGCGGTGCAGCGTCCAACGCTCGTGATCGCGCACAACAAGACGCTGGCGGCGCAGCTGTGCAACGAGTTCCGCACGTTCTTCCCCGACAACGCCGTGGAGTACTTCGTCTCCTACTACGACTACTACCAACCCGAGGCCTACGTCCCCAGCCGCGACCTGTACATCGAGAAGGACTCCGCCATCAACCAGGAGGTTGACCGGTTGCGCCACGCCGCCACCGCGGCCGTGTTCGCGCGGCGCGATGTGATCGTGGTCGCGTCGGTCTCCTGCATCTATGGCCTCGGCTCGCCCGAGGTGTACGAGATGAACATGCAGATCCTCAGCCGCGGCGCGGAGATCGACCGCGACGCGCTGCTGCGCAAACTGGTGTCGATCCAGTACACGCGCAACGACACCGCGCTCGCGCGCGGCACCTTCCGGGTGAGGGGGGAGACGCTGGAGATCTTCCCCGCGTACGCCGAGACCGCCTACCGGGCGACGCTGTTCGGCGATGAGGTCGAGCGCCTGCAGCATTTCGACCCGCTCACCGGGGAGCTGATCGAGGACGACCTCGAGCACGTGGCGATCTGGCCGGCGACGCACTACAACGTCAGGGAGGGCTCGATCGAGCAGGCGGTTGCCGACATCGGAACCGAGCTGAACGAGCGCTGCACCCAGCTGGAGTCCGAAGGCAAGCTGCTGGAGAGCCACCGCCTGCGCCAGCGTACGCAGTACGACATGGAGATGCTCCGCGAGATGGGCTTCTGCTCGGGGATCGAGAATTACTCGCGGATCCTCGACGGCCGCGGCCCCGGCGACAGGCCGTACTGCCTGATCGACTACTTCCCCAAGGACTTCGTGTGCTTCATCGACGAGTCCCACCAGACCGTGCCGCAGCTGGGGGGGATGTACGAGGGGGACCGCTCGCGCAAGCAGACGCTCGTGGACTACGGCTTCCGGCTGCCGAGCGCGATGGACAACCGCCCGCAGCGCTTCGAGGAGTTCCTCTCGATCACCCCCCAGCTGCTGTTCGTGTCGGCGACCCCGGGCGAGTTCGAGCGCACGCGCTCGGGGAGGATCGTCGAGCAGATCGTGCGCCCCACGGGGATCGTCGACCCGGAGGTGCAGGTGCGCGCGACGCGCAACCAGATCGACGACCTGATGAACGAGATCCGGGCGCGTGTGGAGATCCAGGAGCGGGTGCTGGTGACGACGCTCACGAAGAAAATGAGCGAGGACCTCACGCAGTACCTGCTGGAGATGGGCTTCCGCGTGCGCTACCTGCACTCGGAGATCGACACTTTGGAGCGCATCCAGATCATCCGCGACCTGCGCCTCGGCGAGTACGACGTGCTCGTCGGGGTCAACCTGCTGCGCGAGGGTCTGGATCTGCCGGAGGTCTCGCTGGTGGCGATCCTCGACGCCGACAAGGAGGGCTTCCTGCGCGGGGAGACCTCTTTGATCCAGACGATTGGCCGCGCGGCGCGCAACGTCAACGGCGTGGTGCTGATGTACGCCGACAAGGAGACCCGCGCGATGAAAGCGGCGATCGAGGAGACCGACCGCCGCCGCGAAATCCAGGTGGCCTACAACGAGGAGCACGGGATCACCGCGGCCTCGATCGTCAAGGGCGTCTCGGACATCGCGGAGTTCCTGCAGGGCGACTCCAAGGTGCCCCGGGGGCGCCGCCAGCGGCGCAGCGGCGCGCGCGGGAAAGGCAAGGCGAAGGAGATGCCCACCCACGAGCTGGAGCGCCTCGCGGTGGAGCTCGAGGAGGAGATGCTGGCGGCGGCGGAGGAGCTGCGCTTCGAGTACGCCGCCCAGCTGCGCGATGAGATCCGCGAGCTGCGCCGCGACCTGCGCGAGGCCCAGGAGCTGGAGACGCCCGCGGGGGAGTTGGCGGAGGAGCTGGCGTAGACCTCACGGCGTAGGCATCACGGCGTAGACATCGCGCGACGTATACCTCGCGCAGTGAGGGTGGGGCGGAGCGACATTCGCAGGTGGGGAGCGGCGAGGCGCGGGTCCGATACGCTTGCGCGCACGGTGGAGATGGATCGCGAGAGCATCGAGCGGAGCGATTTCCCGCTCGTCCGGCGGGGCTACGACCCGACTGCGGTGGGCGCCCACCTGCGGGCCGTGGCGGCGACGGCACAGGAGCTCTGCCAGCGCGCGGCAAGCGCTGCCGTCGAGCCCTCGCTCGGCACGGCGGCGGCCACCCGCGTGCAGGGCATCCTCGAGGCGGCCCAAACCACCGCCGCGGAGATCGAGCGCGAGGCACAGCGGGACGCGCAAAGCACTCGCGATGAGGCAGCGGGGGAGCTGGAGCGTACACGCGCACACATGGAGACGCTCGCGCGCGCCGCCGCGGCGCTGCTCGCGCAGGTGCAGTCGCTGGACGGGGAGGTCAGCGCGCTCGCGCGAAGCCTACGCGCGGAGGGCGCCTCGCAGGGGAAAACAGCGCACGGGGATATATCCCACGAGGACACAACCCCACCCGCCCCAGAGGGGGAGGAGCGCGAGACGGTGCCGCCAGGGCCGGCTTCTGCCGCTGTGGAGGAGCCCGAGGCGGGATCGGCTCCTGCTGCCATGGAGGAGCTCGAGGCGGTGCCACCGAGCGCCGAGGATCTCGACGGAGCGCGGCTGGTGGCGCTGAACATGGCGCTCAGCGGCGAGTCCCGCGAGCAGACCGACCGCTACCTCGCCGACAGCTTCCAGCTCTCCGACCGCGCCAAGCTGCTCGACGAGGTGTACGCCGCGGTCGAGGGCTGAACACGGCCTGCACACGCTACACGAGCACCGCCCACCTTCAAGGCCACACGGCGGCCGCGCATCCAACTACAATCCGCCGTCCACACTCATGCGCCTGTAGCTCAGTGGTCAACGGCAACCTACGGGGTGCCAAAGAGCAGCGGCCTTTCAAGCCGCAGGTCGGGGGTTCGATTCCCCCCAGGCGCACTTCGGAAAGGCCCTGTAAATCAGGGCCTTTTTGTAACCGTTCAGTGGGTCTGTTCAGGTGAGTAGTGGCACGGGATCGCCGCGGGCGTGGGCGGTGATGGCGTCGCTCAGGTAGGCGAACAGCGAGCGGCGCTGTAGCCGGCAGGTGGTATGCG
>Ga0187855_10000532_pt1 | contig 32900 bp, 29 predicted proteins | sample June2016WEW_8_10_2_FD_132969 | JGI IMG/M metagenome (GOLD analysis project Ga0187855, IMG submission 132969) | Peatland microbial communities from SPRUCE experiment site at the Marcell Experimental Forest, Minnesota, USA - June2016WEW_8_10 | ecosystem: Environmental > Terrestrial > Soil >... | reverse complement strand
TGAACGTGAATAAGCATGTAGTCTCTTGACCAGTAACATTTTCGGACGCGGGTTCGACTCCCGCCGCCTCCACCACTATAAATTACTGATAATACAGTAGTTATAAAACGATAGAAAAATTAGTACAATAAACGTACAATGGATTCGGCAAAGGGGCCGAATTCATGCTCTCTGTCTACTCCCGCCACTATCCTCCCTGCCCTTCCGACGACATCAACTACAAACGTTGCCGCTGCCCAAAGTGGATCAATGGCATTCTCGGATCGGATGGCCCCTTCATCCGTCGCAGTGCCAAGACCCGCAGTTGGGAAAAGGCTGAGGATTTCAAACGCAAACTGGAAGAGGAATATGAGGCGAAGCAGCAAGGACTTGAAGAGGCCTCCCGGCCGAAGCCTGCTCTCGTAACCGTCAAAGAGGCCGTGTCACGTTTTCTGAACAGCAAGCGCAACGAGAATCTGGCCGACTCGACTCTCGATAAGCTGACCACGATCTTCGAGAAGCAGTTCCTCGCGTGGGCCACGTCCTACGGATTCGTACACATCACTGAGATCACGACTGACGGCCTGGAAGGCTTTCGTGACACTTGGACCGATGGCCCCCTCGCGAAGAAAAAGAAACAGGAGCGGTTGATCGGCTTCCTTTACTACTGCCTGCGCCTCGGCTGGATCAAGTCCAATCCCGCTGTTCTGCTGGGTCGAATCAGAGCAGATGGTCCTCCGACGGATTACTTCCCTGCACCCGAGTTCGACAAGATCATGGACGCAACTTATATCTATCAGCCCAAAGGCTGGGTGGAATGCCGGAACCAAGCAACACGGCTGCGTATTCTGACGTTGCTAATGCGCTGGAGTGGACTGGCGATCAGGGACGCCGTCACCCTGGAACGGCGCCGGCTAAATGAACATGGCGAACTGTTTCTGTATCGTGCTAAAACCGGCAGTCCCGTTTACGTTCCGCTGCCTCCGGATGTGGCGGAGGCATTGAGAAATATTCCGCCCGGCCCCAGTCCCAATCCGCGATATTTCTTCTGGTCTGGCAACGGCTCACCGAAGTCGGTAGTTGGCAATTGGCAGCGGAGTTTCCGACGCCTCTTCAAAATCGCAGACTTGCGCAGCGACGACGGATCGTCCAAGCGTTGCCATCCGCACATGTTTCGGGACACATTCGCGGTCGAGATGCTGCTCGCCGGAGTCCCGCTGGAACAGGTCTCAATGTTGCTTGGTCACAAAAGCGTGAAGATCACAGAGAAACACTACGCGCCATGGGTCAAGGCGCGGCAGGAGCAGCTTGCGGTCAACGTCCGAAAGTCTTGGACTTTACTTGGTGCGGGCAAAAAAACGGGAACACGCAAATCGCCGAAGCGCGCGAAAAGCGCCTGACGGGGATTGCTCCCGTCTTCTGCCGGGTAGTTGATCTCTAGCTTGCTCTGCGTAGCTTTCGATGAACGCGGTGGAGGACCGTCTCAGGCACTCGAAGCGTCCGGTATCCGCGCTTGTGCAACTTTTCTTCTGTGCTCCAGTGAATCACGCCTGGTTCCCTTTCAAATATTTTGCGAACGGTCTTCTCGCTGAGTGCCCAGAGCTCGGCGATCTCGATGATCGAGTAGTGCTTCTCGCGAGCTAATTCAATCCCTGGCTCGGTCGATGGGCCGGAAACTGTGTGGATTGCGTGGGATGACTCGGCTGGTTTTCGAGCGAATTCAGACATGGCATGACTCCAACCACCGCTGCGTTGTTTACCAACTTGATTCCGGCGGCTTCCATTGTCCAATGAATTCTCAGCCGACATCCATTCTCAATGGGAATAGATGTCGAATTGAGGTCGTACGGGCGGGTTGAACTCGGATTGTCGTGATCAACTACTAGTGGGCGGATTTGCCTTTTTCATGGCGACTACTCGTGCGGACACGGCCGTTCCGATTGGCTTTGGTGGACGCCGCTGAGCTGCATATCTACGGAGGAAAGACCGGGCGAATTCGTTCGTCAATCGAGAATCGTCATCTTTTCTCATAATCAGACACGTTTGGAAACACAATGAGGCATCAGAAAGCGGCTTTAGAACCACCCCTTCTGCGCGAAAGCCAAGGGCCGTAGGTGTCGTGAGAATAGCCACCCCGACGTGCTCAGATACCAGGTGAACCGCTTCTTGCGGCGTAATGATGTCGTGCCCGCGTTTCGGAGTGATTCCCTCGCGTCGCGCCGCATCCATGATTGCGTCGTGAACGATGGGGTGAACTCGGCGGGTGAACAGAATCCATTCATCTCTTGCCAGGTCTTGGAGCAGGAGTTGTTCTTTTTCAGCGGCCGCATGGCCTTCCGGAAGCACCGCATACAGCGGCGTCATAACGAATGGTGAAGCCTCGATCTGAGAGTCCTTTGGCGGTGCCGTCACAAGGGCCAGGTTTAGTTCACCTGCTAGAACACTCCGGACCAACTCGATCGAGAACTGACTGATTAGTCGAATGGCGAGGTTGGGGTACAGGGGGAGACGAACCGCAAGAAGATCCGAAACCCACGCTTGGTCTCCCTCATGCGAGTGCCCAATCGTCAAAACATTGTCCGCTCCGTCATGGGCGGTACGAGCCAGATGAAAAGCCCGCTCCATATGTAAAAGCGAAGATCGCGCCTCTGCGACAAAGACTTGCCCAGCATCGGTGAGTTCGACACGGACAACCCGTCGATTGTCACGAGTGAACAAACGAAATCGGAGCTGCTTTTCGATCTCAGTAATCTGTCTGCTGAGCGCAGACTGGGTAAGGTTCAATCTGAGGGCAGCCTTGGTAAAGTGCAGTTGTTCGCCCAAGGCAATGACGGCGTGCAAGTGGCGTACTTCGACGTTGGGAAACACTGCTCCAACCCCCGCCCAAGAGTTCGGTAACACCGGGAATTTCGCCCTGCCATTTGTGCACGAAGCGACGAGTGGTTATGACCTTAGAACCCGGTCGGTTTTGAAAAGTTTCCCAAAGGCCAACAAATTTTCAAATCCCTTGCATCTGAAACCCGCTCCAGGCGCTGGTTCTCGGGTAACGCCGGGAGCTAAATGCCAGCGATCATGGCGCCCAAATGGATAATGCTCGATCCGTAGATCAGAGGCGAGGTTCTAGCGAGCTAACACCTTCCATTGAGCAGGCTTGCGTAATTCGTCAGCTATCAAGGAACAAGGAACCGCGCGAGAATTCTTGTCCTTCTCGAACGCCTGCAGTCGCCGATCTGCCGAGGAGCTATGCTTTTATGGTTCAATCGGACCCGAGGAAGTGAGAACTCAGCTATATACGGAATACGCACATCCAACGTTGTCCGCTCACTTCGGAACTAACGGCGCGGGCAATGATACAGACACGGTTGTTCCTGAACCGTCCGACTGGATACTGATCTTCCCGCCTAGCTGCGAACCCGCTCGCTCATACCGCGGATTCCAACACCCGTTCCGTTCGACTGGATTCCGGACAGCTTTTCGACTGACATCCCCTTATCGGAGGGAAACAGAACACGGCGAGCCTCGCGGACTCTGCTGAGGTCCAGGCGAACGGAAGTTGGAATTCCTGGGGCCGCTTCGGTCCCTTCCCGGTAGCCCAGGAGGTCGAGGATAAGGATTTTGTCGCCATTGTTGATCTTCTGCATGAGACGGCTTGGTTGAATGTGGTGGAGACGAAGGCTTCGGCTAACCGGGATGAATTTCAACGCCGTCAAGATCATATAGACGGCCAGGGGTATGCCGAGTGCAGCTGCGAGGATGCCGGCGAATCGGCTTACTTCAACAGCAATGCGATTGAGTTGCCGACAGAAGAGTAGACCAACTCCGGCATATGTGGCCGCCCAAATCGCCGAACCGGCGCTATCGTAAACTAAGAAACGGGAAATGCTGCTCCCCGACATTCCAGCCAACGGTGGCGCCACCGTGTTGATTCCGGGAACGAACTTGGCGACGAGCAGACAGCGAAGGCCATACTTCTCGAAGGTGCGCTTGGTTTTACGAATCTGCTCCTTCGGGGTCGGCGGAGAAGGTGGCCAAAAAATGGAGCACGCGACCGCCATGCTTCCGTCCAATGAGGAACCATGCTGTGTCGCCCAGTAAGCAAGCTCCGATTGTAAGTGCCAGAACAGCCGGGAAGGCAAGCTGTCCCGTGTGACAGAATGCTCCGGCCGCAAGTAGAAAAAACACCCCGTGAACCGGCATAGAAAGCTGGTTGGCAAAAACCGCGAAGAAGAGCACGGGATATGTCGTGAGAAGAAGATAGTGATTCATGGATCGAAAACCCGCTAGCTTTCGTAATATCTAGAAATGCACGGTTGGCTCGACGGACATTCCTGGGCGAACCTTCTCTATCCCGTCCTGCCGCGGGTCCAGCCGGATGCGTACCGGAAGACGTTGAATGACCTTCACGTAATTGCCGGTCGCGTTTTCTGCGGGCAGAACGCTGGCTCGATCGCCTGTTGCGGCCGATAGGCTCTCTACATTTCCAGTGAACGAACGGTTGAGGGCGTCTATCTTCACAGTAACCCTCTGGCCCACATGCATTTTGCGAAGTTGCGTTTCTTTGAAGTTTGCCGTGATCCACGGTGCATCCACCTGCGCGACGATCAACAACTGCGCTCCCGCGGCGATTCGCTGCCCAAGCTCTGCGCTTCGCTGCATCACGATACCGGAGACTGGCGCTACGATATGGCAATACGCAACATTGAGCTTTGCCTGTTCCAGTTGGGCCTTGCTGGACTCTAGGGTTGCTTGGCGAGTAGCCAGGTCGGCTTTCTTGATCTCCACCTGACGGGGAGCATTGGTGGCGGTTTGCCTTAGTTTGGTCTGCTGCTGAGTCAGTTGCGCTCTTCGCTGATCGATTGTCTTCGCTGCAGAATCCGCGCTCGCAATGGCCGCGTTCACCACGGCCTGCTGCGAACGCGCATTGGCAAAGTACTGGTCGTAGTCCGATTGAGCGATCTCTCGTTTATCGAGGAGCTGCTGATACCGGGCGAGATCGGATTTACTCTTCTCGTTGTTGGCTTCGGCTTGCCGCACCTTGGCCACAGCCGTCTCATAGTCACTCCGTGCCGCGCTCAAAGATGCCTCAGCAGTTAAGACTTCAGCTTGCTGTGAAGAGATGTCGCTGGCGTTTGTTGTTTGGGTGATAGCCACATTCGGATTTTCGGCATGCAGTTGCGCGACGGCCTGATCGTAGTTTGCCTGGGCCTGAGCGAGCGATACCTCCACATCTCTCGTATCAAGATCCACGAGAGGTTGCCCCGCCTGCACCGCCTGGTCGTCTTCAACGTAAACAGCGGAGACGGTACCTTGAACCCGGGCCGCGACCGGATTCAGGTGAGCGTCGACCTGTGCATCATCAGTCGATTCGTATGTCCCAGAGTGAATCCACCAGGCAATGCAGCCGAGTGCAACAAGTAGAGCGATCACCGCGCCAATGAATATCGTGCGCCGCCGCTTAGCGGGATCAACCGGTGCTTTCTCCCGGTGCTCTTGCTGTAATTCCGATTGAGAATCGGATTTACTTGACGCTTGTTGCTCGTCCTGGTTCGCGTCGGTTCGTGGCGACATGATGTACCCTTTCTGAGCTAGGAACTTCACTACGAACTACTTGAAAAGATCTGGAATGGTTTGCTCTGCCTGTCCGATCGCGCGTGCGTACTTGATTCGGCCCACATTGAGCGAAAAGAGGCTGTTGACGTAGTCAAGCTCAGCCGAAGCTAAGCTTTCCTGCGACTGGACGACCTCGACCGAGGTGGCGACACCCGCGGCGAAGCGATCCTGCGACTGTTTGAGGGTGCTAAGCGCCAGTTGCCGGTTGCTGTCCGCGACCTTCAGCTGTTGCGCGGAGACCTGAAGATCCAGGATGGCCGTCCGGACATCGTTTTCGACCCCTCCCTTTTGGTCCTCCAGTTCCGCCCTGCGTTGACCGACGGCCGCCTCCGCTTGCTGCACCTGGGACTTTGTGCGGCCGCTCGACCATATGGGAACGTTCAGGGTTGCCGAGGCCTGAAAGACATTTGCCCCCTTGTTGGGATTGACGCCTTCAAGTCCATAGGAGCCAGTGACATTCAGGGAAGGCAGGTATTGAGCCTGCGAGGCACGTAGCGATTGCTGGGCCGCCTTGAGCTGAAGTGCTGCAGCCTGGAGATCGGCGCGGTGCTCCAGACCGTCTTTGAGCGCTTGTTCCGGCAGAGGCATTTCAGGCACGTTCCCCGGCAGCGTCTCCGAGAGCAAAAGCGGTCTATCGAGAGGCAGACCGACAAGGCGTGAAAGCGACATTTGATCCTTGAGGAGCTGTGCCCTCTGCGAGCTCAGGCGCTGTTGCTGGGTTTGCAGTTCGACCAGGCTGCGGCTGGCGTCGATCTCCGCTTTCGTACCAGCCTCGAACTGAGCTTCAGCCTGGTTGTACGACGCTTCTGAGTACCGCACCTGCGCCTCCTGTGACGCCACCAGCGCCTGCGTTGCGAGAACACGCAGGTAGGAGCCGCCAACGGCCAGGATGATCAACTCGCGGGCATCCCGCGCGCTCAGCAGCGCCGCGTTGCTGAGACTCTCGGCAGACCGCAGGTTGTGCAGGCCAGTGAGGCTCAGCTGTTCCGATACGTTCGCCTGAGCGCTGTAATAGTGGTAGGGGCCTACGGTCACTGGAAGAGCTATGTTGCCGCCGAAAGTTGCGCTACTGAGACCAAGCGTTTGAAGATCGGTCTTGGCTCCTGTCTCAGAAAGCGTCGCGTAGATGTTGGGCAGAAGTTGGCTAAGAGCGCTCAATCGTTGAGCGCGGATCTGCTTTACCGAAGCCGCAGAATCGAGAGACCCGAGGTTGTAGCGAAGGCCGCGCTGCAGCGCCTCGGGAAAGGTCATGCGAATCGGCCCTTCGCCTGGAACAGCCCTCACGATGCTGCCCTGGTACGAACCCTGTACCTGGATTGTTGTGTTGACGGTATTGACGCTGGAACTGGAGCTTCCCGAAGCAGTCTGCGGCGCCGAGACGGAGGCCCCGCCTTGAATTCGGCCTGACAGCGGCAACTGCTGCGCTTGCGGAGGTTGCCCGGCGCCCGACGAAGAGCTTTGGGCAAACCCGGCAAGAGGGAGGCAGAGAGCGACGGAACCGGCGAAGATGCGTGATCGAATTGAGAAACTCTGTAGCATGGGAACCTCTCTTAGTGCATGACAACTTCGCCGCCTTTAGGGGCTTTTTTCATCAGGAAAGCGACAGGTATCATGCACACGCAAGCGAGCGCGAAAAACGAAATGATGTCGAGATAGGAAAGTAAGCTTGCCTGCTGGTGGACTCGTTGATAGATCTGTGCCAGGGCCTGATGAGCCCCGTGTTGCTGGGTGAGCGTGTTCAGCTGGTTTCTGAAGAAGATGTTGCTGTTGACGGCATGCTTGACCAACACATCCTGGTGAGTTTGCTGATGACGCAGAAGCATGGTGGTGAACAAAGCAGTGCCGCAGGAGCCCCCGACATTTCGGGCGAGGTTGGTCATCCCTGCAACGTCATTGTTCTTAGAAGCGGGGACACCTACATAGGACATGGTGGAGATGGGAACAAACAGCAGCCCCAGGCCGAGACACTGGAAAAAACGGAGCTTGGCCGCATAACCCATGCTCATCTGTAGATCGAGTCCGCTCATGTAAATGAGCCCTCCGGCCGTTGCGATGAAACCCAGCGCAATGAGCTTGCGGGGGTCCATCCTGCCCACGGCAATGCCCACAATCGGCATCGCAAGTAAGGTCGCCAAACCGCCTGTCGATAAAGTCAATCCGGCTTGCTCGGCCGAGTATCCCATCAGGGTTTGCAGAAGTTGGGGAAGCAGCGTGTTGATCCCATAAAGTGCCGATCCCAGGACAAACATCAGGAGTACGGAGATGCTGAACGTTCGATTTCTGAAGAGGTTCAAATCCAAGATCGGACGTTCCTTGGTTTTTGCAAGATGAAGTTCCCAGAAGACCACCGCGACCAGGCCGACGGCGAAGAGAACCATGAACGTCACGATGAAATTCGATCCAAACCAATCATCCTGCTGTCCCTTATCCAGTACGACTTCGAGGCTCCCGAAAGCCAGTGCCAAGAGGCTGAATCCGAAGTAATCCACGCGGAAGTTCCCACTCCGGGCTTCCTTCACTTCCCGCTGAATGGCCGGTGGATCTTCTACTAAGTGATAGGTGAGAAAAAGCGATAACGCCACGATTGGCAGGTTAATGAAGAATATCCAGCGCCAATCGAAGTTGTCGGTAATCCAGCCGCCGATCGTAGGTCCAAGCGTGGGTGCCAAAACGACCGCCAAGCCATAAAGCGCGAACGCCTGACCGCGTTTCTCCGGAGGAAAGGTGTCGGCAAGGATGGCTTGTTCCGAAGGGCCGAGACCGCCGCCCCCTGCGCCCTGAAGGACACGGAAGAAGAGCAGGAGAGGGAGCGAGGGAGCGATCCCGCAAAGAAAAGAGCTCAGCCCGAAAAGCAGCACACAGGTCATGTAGAAGCGCTTGCGTCCCAGCAGAGTAGACATGTATGCGGCGATCGGCAGTACGACCGCGTTTGAAATCAGATAGCAGGTCAGCACCCAGGTCGATTCATCCTGGCTCGCTCCAAACGATCCCGCGATGTGCGGCAGAGACACGTTGGCAACTGAGGAGTCAAGTACCTCCATGAACGTAGCCATGCTCACGGTAATGGCAATCAGCCACGGGTTGTGTTTTGGGACCCAGGGTCGCTCGTTCAAGTTGCGCCTATCCTTTCCAGTATGCAATACGGTACCGTACCGTATCGCAGAACTTGTTAAACAGGACTGTGACCATGAGTTCGAACAAGAACTACGGCCTCCGGATTGCTCTCGTCACATATGTTATGCCGTCAGCCCTCCACTTCGGTCGCCATAGAGCGCCCGAATAACCGACAATAAGTCATGGTATAAATCTTGCTTGTGAATGAGAGCATCGACGGCCATCAAAGGATCGTTCGCGTGCGAGGGAAAGACGCCTTGGGAGAGCCCTACAACCTTCACGGCTGCACACCTACACAGAATTATCGCTGGAATAACCAGATTGACTAAAGGTATATCGAGGTCTACAAGCACGAGGTCCGGTTGGTGATTGACCACTAACTCGATCGTCTCTTCAAAGTTGGCGGCCCGGCCGATCAAATCGACGACGTTGTGCAACTCAAGCAGGGCCAATATGGTGTCCATACATTCGACCGAGTTGTCCGCCAGTATCGCTCTCAGCCGGTAGTCTTCTCTGGTGCAGGCAAAACTGCCAAGTGCATCGATTTGCTCTGTTGCGCCTTTCATATGCGTCCGTCCTTATTCCTCTTTGCGACCTTAACGCAGGTGGGATGCCCCATCAGTAAAGTGTTTGCAAGCCGTGAGTAAAGATTTGGCACAATCTTTCTCCCAGACCGAGCGAGACGCAGTCATCTCGAAAACAAAGTGAAGGTTTCAAAGTCAATTTCCGCGAACCGAATGGGTACTCGACAGTTGCACCTATTCTTTCAATATGCGATACTGTACCGTATCGTATCACATAAGATGCACAAGAACGAGGGTGCGATGCAAAAAAAGTTGTGCCATGCTCAGAAGGAGGTTTGAACTTGGCGATAACAAATGCAAAATCTGTTCGGTCCGGAGAGGACCCGCTCCGGGAAAGGCTTCTCAAAGCAGCAACGGAAGTCTTTCTTGAGAAGGGCTTTGCCGCCACCAGCGTCGATGAGATAGCATCGCGCGCGAAGGCCTCGAAGCTCACCTTCTACAATCACTTCGGAAACAAGGAAAAGCTCTTTGAGGCTATCGTGACGCGTCTGAATTCGACAATGTTCCAAGGATTTGTGGGCGCACTTGAGGCTGACGTCCCCATGGACCAGGCTTTGTACTTCTTTGTGAAGCAGTTGGCGGAAATGCTCTACACCGATGAAGCCATCAAGCTGGTCCGTGTGCTTCATGCTGAAGCTGCTCGATTTCCGGAGCTCGCCGATATCTTCGACAGAGCAGGCCCTCAGAGAGCCCATGCCCTCCTCGCGGCGTATTTCGAGCAAAAGATAAGCAACGGGCTCCTGCGCAGAGTCGATCCCTTTACTGCCGCAGATCACCTCATTCATATGGCTCTCGGTGAGGCTTTCCGCCGCGTCCTCTTGGGATTGTCTTCAGCTCCCTCACGGAAGGATGTGGAGAGCAGGATCAAAATAGCTCTTAAAGCGTTCTTGCGAGCGTACGCAACTTAGCTAATGGACGCTGATTCTTGCGCGTTCGCTTGCATCACCCTTCGACTTGGACTGGTCGAGGATGTGCGGGCAAATCATGGGGAGAGAAAACGGGCGTGGGGGACTCGAACTCCTGACCCTTACCGTTGAGCAAGGCGATCACGCCATTCGCGCCACCTTTCAGGCTTCCCAGAACCAGACTCCTGGTCCGGAATAATTTCCTGTGGCCCTCGGAAGAACAACTATCAGAGCCCGAGGCGCGCCTGAAACGCGATCCTATGTGGGTTGTGCCGCGATAAACCAGCAACAGACGACCAACAACTGCGCACCTTGTACCCTCACACACGGGATTACACAGGAGCTGCTGTCGCCGGGCAAGCCGACCGCAAACAGGCCGGTCAGCGGAGAGGTTGTCTGTGCCAGCACGCCAAACCCGGTTTGCGTCGAGCCTCCCTAGTTTAGATGTCTCCCAATCCTTAAAAGTGAAAGACCAGTCCCACAGAAGGCTGGGCGGTGTGGGTCATGGAATTAGTGTTCAGGCCGCCCAATCCGAAGTCCGGCGCACCGTAAACTAGACCTCGGTATTCCACTCGAAGCGAGACTTGCTTATGGATTGCATAGCTCACGCCACCACCATAAACGAATACCGGCTTTGCTTGCGTCTGAGCGCCAGAGATGGCACTCCCGGTTGGTGCAAACACCAAGGCTCCTACGCCCGCTAGGACGTAGGGGCCAAGCCTTCCCTTGACAAAAGAGGGCAGGCTCGCGACGAGGTCTCCGGTCGCCTCATGAATGTTGGACTGAATCCTGAACACCGAGGAAGTATAGGCAAACTTCTGCGTGTCGTGATCGTAACCGTAGACAATTTCAGCGGAGAGCCCGCGATGCAAATGATAGCGGTAGGCGGCAAGGAAGCCACCGGTCTCTGTCGAACTATAGGCCGTGCCGTTACCGCTGGAGCTCTTGCTGAAGAATCCTGTGCCTTGCAGACTGATCTCAGACCGACTCTCCTGGGCTGTGGCGGCAATGGAGAGCAAACAAACAACAGTCATACCGCAAATGTACATTCGTCGCGTCACCAGAGTTCTCCTTTTGTGGTTCGTTTGAAATGCGACTTCTGATGTTCCTCGCCAGTCGTGAGTGTTCGCAACCAGAGTGGAGCACCGAAGACGACGCGAGGTAACCAATGCCGTCTCATTACATGTGATTCGAGTTAAGCGGCAACGAGCAATTCTCCTCAAGAGCCGCCAACAAGGGATCGTTGTCGTTTGCTTGGTGATCATGTCGTCTGTTGCGGACGTAATTGTGCGATGTTGCTTGTTTAAAGCAAGAGTTTGTTAAGTGGGCGTAAAGATTAGGTCAATGTCGGTGTTCGACAATCCAAGACGCCGAAAGACGCCGAGTCGATAATGACCGCCCCGTTCGTCTTAGTTAGAGTCTGCGTTGCTGAATCATCGACAAATCAGCCGTGTCATCCCGGCGACCCAACCCATTGTGGAGGCCCACGTTGATGTACCTACCTGACAATTCTTTACACCTTGGAAACCGTTTCTTTACAGCGACCGAATGACCACACCGTTTATAGTTCTCATCGGAAGGCGTGACCGTCCTTACTCACAAACCTAAGTTGCAAAAAGGATCTCTCGTGAGCCGAGTTCAAAGTGTGTCCAGAGCGGCAATTAGCTTTCTGGTAATCGGGCCTTTGCTTGTACTGATGGGATGTGGCAGCAGTAAGGCAAAGCTGCGAGTAATGAATGCGACTCCAGATGAGTCGCAGATCGACGTTTCGCTCGCCGGTACAAGCCTCGCGACCGGTATTTCGTACGGCACCGCAACTGGCTACAGTTCCGTGACATCCGGTTCCCGCGATCTGCAGATATACCCCTCTGGCGTTGCGACGGCGTACATCGACAAAACAATCGATTTGAGTTCCGGCAGCAGCTATACGGCTATGTCGATCAACGTTCTTTCCAGTGCTACTGCTGTGCTACTGACCGACAATAACTCGACTCCGGCATCGAATACAGCAGGGTTACGGATCGTCAATGCATCACCTGGGCTGGGGACCGTGGACGTCTATGTCGTATCGCCCGGTACGAACCTCGGTTCCGTCTCGCCTACCATCAGCAGCTTTGCATTTGAAGGAGTTTCGGACTACCAGTCACTCACTGCGAGTACGTCGTACGAGGTTTATTTCACAGCGCCCAACCAGAAGACGGCACTTGTCGATAGTGGGCCGATCACATACAGCAATGGACAGATTCGCACGATGGTGACGTTAAACGGCAACGCCGGCGGTTACACTTTAGCCACACTGACTGACCTGAACTGAGGCCTTTTGCGAGGCGTGCCCCAGCAATCAGACCTTCGATGTCGAATTGATTGGAGTGCAGAAGCAAACGAAGTAAGGACATTTGATCGTGTGGTTCATTCCCGATATTCACTAATGACGATAACCTGGAGTTCTTGTCTTTTCTCATTCATAGCTCTCTCCAGGAGCAACGGTGTTCAATGAGTCGACTGCGCTACTGTCCGGTATTTCAAGCGGAGCTTCACTGTCGACCTTAGATTGCCGTTCACGAGCGACAACTCAAGCTACGCCAATCGTAGGACAGAACAACAGGACCGTCCGTCTCGGTGCAGGCCTGCCAGCCCTAACACTTCATCTCTGCTACGTCCACGATTGACCCTTTCATTCGTAATGCAACGCGTCAATCGGATCCAGCGCAGCAGCCCTTCGAGCCGGGTAAAATCCGAAGAAAACACCGATCACGAAGCTCACACAGAAGGCAAGGATGACCGAACCGGACGAAATGATAGCGCTGAAATCGGCTACAACTGCGACCAGTTGTGACGCACCGACGCCAACCAGAATACCGATGAGGCCTCCAAGGAGGCTGAGGGTAATAGCCTCGATGAGGAACTGCAGCATGATGTCGCGGGGTTGCCCCCCCACCGCGATGCGGATTCCGATTTCACGCGTCCGTTCAGTGACGCTCACGAGCATGATGTTCATGATCCCGATTCCCCCGACGAGCAACGACATGCCAGCAATGGCGCCAAGCAACAGGGTGATGACAGTCGAAACCGAGTTGACCGTGTCGGCGATCTCCTTTTGATTAAAAATGTTGAAGTCATCATCACTCCCGTCAGGCAGGCGATGACGCTGGCGGAGCATACTGGTGATTTGTTGTTGCGCAGCCGCCATTCGGTCCGCGCTAACAATCTGCACATTTATTGAGCGGAGATACTTATCACCGGTAATGCGTTTCATGGCCGTGGTATAAGGAACGATGATGCGGTCGTCCTGGTTCTGGCCGCCCATTCCTGCGCCTTTGCTGGTAAGGACTCCGATAACGATGAAGGGAATGTTTTTCACCCTCACTGTCTGACCAACGGGATTCAGAGGCCCGAAAAGCTCATTCGCCGTTTTTGAACCGATCACCGCCACTTTCGCGGCGCCACGAACTTCGTGGTCGGTGAACATCGAGCCGGAGGCAATTTTCCAATCACGAATTTTCAGATAATCGGGTGATTCGCCGGCGATCGTAGTAGACCAGTTGCGGCCGTTGCTGACGGCTTGAGCAGTGGCGGTGTCTTCTGGACTGGTCGCCAGTACGTCCGGGAGTTCACGGCGAAGAGCATCGGCGTCGGCTAGCGTGATGGTACTCGCGCTGCCGAGGCCCGAATTTACGCCACCAGAGCGGCGGCTACCGGCAAACACAGTGAGCAGGTTTCGGCCGAGAGCAGCGACCTGAGATTCGATACGCACTTGTGCTCCATTGCCTATGGCGACCATGGCAACCACGGAGGCAACTCCGATAATGATGCCCAGTGCCGTAAGGCTGGAGCGCATTTTATTGCGGCGCAACGCACGCAGAGCAATCAGTGACGTCAGTGATGATCGCAGCAGTAACGTTCGTATGTAATCGAGTGTGCTCATGGTCAACAGATCATGGGTCAGGCGAGCTTAGCTTCTTGCTCCTCCTGATCAAGTCGCGTTCTCTCTTCACGGGCACTGCGGCGGTTCTCATTCGGACAGTCGCTAATAAGCAAGCCGTCTCTCATCACGATATTGCGTTTGCAGTAAGCGGCGATATCCAACTCATGTGTAACCATGATGATGGTAGTGCCCGAGTCGTTGAGTTCCTGAAAGAAACCCATGATCTCGATGCTAGTGCGAGTATCGAGATTTCCTGTCGGTTCATCCGCAAGGATCAGTTCTGGTTCGTTCACCAAAGAACGGGCAATGGCTGTGCGTTGCTGCTCCCCACCAGATAGCTCGCTAGGGTGGTGTCGATAACGATCTCCGAGGCCAACTCTCGCGAGAGCGCGAATCGCGCGCTGACGCTGTGCACGCAAGGAAACGAGTGGATAACTGTAAAACATGGGCAGTTCTACGTTTTCCAAAGCCGAGGTGCGGGCGAGTAAATTGAAATTCTGAAAGACAAAGCCGAGCTTCTTGTTGCGCAGTTTTGCCAATTCCTTACGGTTGAGTTGGGCGACCGCAATACCATCGAGCAGGTAGCTCCCGCTCGTAGGTCTATCGAGGCAGCCGAGAATGTTCATAAGGGTCGACTTTCCCGAACCACTCGCACCCATGACGGCCACGAACTCGCCGGGATCGATGTTCAGAGTTACGTCGCGCACTGCAGCGACTTCCACTGGACCAGTCCTGTAGGTCTTGCCAATGTTGCGGAGCTGAACGACCGGTACGCTGCTGGTTTGTGTAGTCATGGAGTTTGAGGTGGTGGGCCGCCGAAGCCTCCAGCTTTTGCCGGGGTTGACCGAGTAGACGTGACGACGGCGGTGCCCTCCGCAACGCCACCCTCAACTTCTGTGTTTACGCCATCGGTGATGCCTGTCTTGACGATGACAGGTTGGAGTTTGACGCCGTCGCTGGCTAGTACATAAACCAGTTGTTGCGTACGTTGCAACGTGGCAGGAGGGGTCTGCTCAAAAATCGCGCCTTGCGGCGGAGTGTAACGAAGCGCCGTATTGGGCATTTCCAGTGTGTGCGCACGTTGAGCGACAAGGATAGAGACATCTGCGGTCATACCCGGGAATAGCTTTTGTCCGGGATTCTTGACAGCGATGATGGTCTGGTAGGTGACCACATTCTGCGTTGTGGTCGGCGCCTTGCGAACTTGCTTTACCCTTCCATGAAAGATTTCGTCCGGATAGGCATCCACAGTGAAGTCAACCCGTTGACCCGTTCGTACTTGGCCAATATCGGCTTCGGAGACGTCGGCGCTGATGTTCATTTCAGTGATGTCCTGCGCGATTGTGAATAGCACCGGAGTGCTCATAGCTGCGATCACTGTCTGACCGAGATCCACTTTCCGCGAGATAACGATGCCGTCGACAGGCGCGGTGATCTTGCAATAGCCGAGATTCGCCTGCGCGGTTTGTACGGCGGCTTGCTTGGTCACGACGTTCGCTTCAGCTTGTGCCAGTTGCGCAGTGGCCTGGTCTAGATCCAACTGCGTTGCGGCGTGCTGGGGCGCAAGGATTTTCGTTCGCTCCAAGTTTTGGCGCTTGAGCGTCACGTCGGCCGTCGCGCTGGCAAGGTCGCCTTGCGCCTGACGTAGGGTGGCTTCATAGACAGTGGGGTCGATCTCCGCGACAAGTTGCCCTCTTTTTACTGGCGAATTGAAATCAGCCGACAAGGCCGAGATTTTCCCAGAAACTTGGCTACCAACGTCAACGCTTACGACGGCGCTGAGCGATCCGCTGGCAGTTACATTCCGCGCGATGTCGCCCCGCGAGACAGCGGCGGTGTCATATCGGATTATGCCGCTGCGGGATTGGCAACCTGAAAAAATCATGAGTATGAGTGCCGTGAGCGGCGTAATGCTCAGCGACCGAAACCGACATCCTTTCCACTTCAATCGAATCCCTTTCTTAGGTCCGCCAGAGGATCTTGCCGTCACGCCTGCTGTGATGATCAATTCCATCCACCTCCCAACGCCTGATAGAGAGAGATCTGACTTGAAAGCTTGTTGAATTGAGCCTGGATCAGCCCCTGCTGAGCGCTGTAGAGGTCCTGTTGGGCGGAAAGGACATTTAGGTAGGTATCGGCCCCATAGTGAAAGCGAATACCGGCGATTTCGTAGCGCCTTTTCTCCGTGTTGACTAATGACCTTTGCTCATCAATCTGTCTGGAGTAGTTGCTAACACCAACGAGCGCATCTGCTACCTCGCGGAACGCAGTCTGAATAGCTTTTTCATAGTTTGCGACGTCAATGCGTTTGCTGACCTTCGCAGCATCAAGATTTGCGCGGCTCTGGCCGCCATTGAAAATCGGTAAAGTGATTTGTGGGGAAAAACTCCAAACCTGCGTTCCCGAACCGAAGAGTCCTGAAAGCTGGGAACTGGTTGAGCCGATCGAACTGGTGAGACTTATGGTGGGGAAAAACGCGGCACGGGCGGCACCTATGTTTGCATTTGCAGCCTTCAATGTGTGCTCGGCTTCCAAAATATCAGGCCTCCGCTCCAGCAGTTCGGAAGGCAAGCCTGCCCGGACCTCCGGAAGCAAATGTGGGTCACTGAACGACCGCGGTGCGGGCAAGTTCGCCGGAATGGGATTGCCTATCAGCAAGACGATGTAATTTTCCGCCTGTGCTTTTTCCCGCTGGTGCGTCAGTACGTTGATCCTCGACGTCTCAACCTGGCCTTCTGCGATGCGCAGATCGAGTTCGCTGCCTGACCCAGCCTCGAACATTGCTTTGTTGACCGCATACGATTGTTGCACCGCCTGTAGTGTTTCAGTCGACACCTGAAGCGCCTCCTCAGCTTCCCGCAGAGTGAAATATTCCATAGCAACTGTTGAGACAAGTGAGATCTGCTCGTTGCGCTGGGCTTCCTTGGTGGCGAAATACTTTTCCAAGGCCTGCTTGTTCAAACTGCGTACTCGGCCCCAGAGATCCACCTCGTAAGCCGTACTGCCCAGGCTAGCGCTCCATTCGCTTGAAGTGAAACTCGATGACCCGACCGAACCTGTACTGCCTTGAGGAAACCCAGCCAAGGAAGCTTCCGAACGCGTGTATCCTGCGCTGCCGTCCAATGTGGGAAATGAAGCTGACCGGGTAATGCGATACTGGGTGCGAGCTTCCTCGATGTTGAGAACGGCCACGCGTAGGTCACGGTTACTTACCAATGCGATTTCGATCAACGTTTTTAGCCGCTCATCCGCGAAGAAGTTACGCCAAGACATATCGCTGGCAGTTGGCCCGGCCTGACTTTCTGTTGCGACGGGAAACTGCGGTGCGACGGGTATGGGTGCGCGCTCGTATTTCGGAATCATCGTGCAGCCAAGTAATGCCAGGGTCAATGCCAACGGGCACGCGCCCTTCGCCATAAGGCCCGCATACGATCTGCTTATCCGCATGTCCTGCTCATCCACTCCTCCCCATTCAACTGCCTCCGGATACTACGGACCCGCTTCCACCGCAGCGTATCCAGCTCCGGATTGCCCTTGACAATTCCACTACAGAAGCGAATCTGCGACTGTAAAGTCTCGGTGACCCTAAAGTAAAAGTTTGTAAGAGGTGCAAGCATCAAGGATTCCACCGGTGATACCGTAGCGGGGACTCGGTTGGACACAAGCGTGAACAAGTGGCGTGTACGTCACGGGCGTCACAAATGTTTACACACTCTTTTCACACTCTTTACCCGCCTCCAAGGTGTGTTGATCTTTAATAGCAGCGTTTGATTCAGGAGGTAACGGTTGGACCCCGCTTTTGACCTCGCACGCGACAAAGAGCCAGCAACCGTTCGATGCCCGACACGAATTCGTGCCTTGGTCGCAGACGATTCCCCCGGTTTCCGGACAGTTATCGGGGAGCTTTTGAAGATCGAGGATTGGATCGAGGTGGTCGCACGGGTCAGCGATGGACAAGAGGCTATCGAGGCGGTGACCGTTCTCCTGCCTGATCTGGTTTTGATAGATGTGGGACTTGCCAAGCTTGACGGCATAACCACGGCATCTATCCTGAGCCACCGGTTTCCTTCGCTGAATGTAGTGTTGATGTCCGATAAGCATTCATCGAGACTGCGTGCGACCTGCCAAGCTTCTGGAGCCAAATACTTCATCCACAAACCGAAATTCAACGAAGAGTTTCCGCAACTCTTGACTCAATTCAAAAGCGTTCTTCAGACTCACGAGCCCAAATGATGCGCAAGATCGGTTCGCATTGGTCTAGCGCGGGTCATGACCCTTTACCAGAGAGGGGGTCAACGAAAGCGTTGCTCGCTCCTCACACTGAGCCTGCTCAAGGCGAAGTGACTTGTGCTGGAAGGTCGCCGGGAAATCCTCCCCCATTTAGTTCCCGGCGGCCCTTCTGGCAGTGAGCCGAAATGTCATTAATAGGTGTCCATCGGGTAGACCATGAGTTTCGACACTCGCGGACCATTTAACTTTCCAGATGGTTGACAGACACCGCTTTGTCAGAATCTGTCAGCACGAAGCCACGAGAACCACCGTCTCGCGTAAACCGCTGGCGCTCTATTGTTCATCTAACACAGCTACCTCATCGGCTTGTCGCAGATGATCCAGTTTTTTACGCTGTTCTTCATCGAGAAGTGCAAATATCTTCGCTTGCATCAGGGAATTAGCAAGAATCAGCCTTGAGAGGATGGCCGCTTGCGATGCGGCTAGAGCGCGTACTTCCTTGCGGTTGGAATATCTCTGCTGGTTCGCAAGGAAAAGTTCTTGGCCCGTCGTCTTCAACTCAGCCATCATCGGATCAATATTCTGTCGTTCTCTGGACATGACCTCTTGAATCTCTGTCGCTTGGGATGATGTCAGTCGCAGGTACCGAATGAGCGCAGGATTGAGCTGCAGTGACGAGAAAGGCAGTTCCACCACTGCGGACACGTCCTCTCGCCTGGGATGCGAGTCTCTTTGGGCTATCTCCTGTGCCCGATCGATCTCTCGCTCCAAATTCGCGCGTAACGCGACGAGCAACTGAAATTGCATTATGGCCACCTGGTAGCGCTCTTTGCTGATCTGTTCGGCTTGCTGACTGCTCACTTGATTTTGTTCAGCGGCGTGGGAAATAGAGGCAAGCTCGCTGGCAAATCGGCCGGTAACAGCTTCCATTTCGCCTTCGTAGCCTTCTATGAGCTCCTTCGGACCCCGGGGCACGACGGGCTTTACTGCAAGAACAATTTCGGGCAACTGTTCTATGCTTGGCTTAATGTTTACCGCTGGTGGCTGAAGATCGTCGGGAACGGTCTTGTCTTTGGCAAATAATGAATCAGGTATTGTACCCATTGAAAGCAGAACCAAAACAGCGAGTGTGGTTTTCATAGTTAGCTCCTCATCCATAAAGATGCTGCTCGGGCCAACTCTGTGCGTAAATGCTTCGTTATGACTATGTAAACCTCCCTGGTCTGCGCAACTGACCGCAAGGAGGAACGAGTTCCTTGCGGGCATTTTGGCAAACAACTCGCTAGGAACGGTCATGGGTGCCGTCGTGAACAGGCGTTAGTTACCTGAGCGGCGGGTTGTTTAACCTGAACAACGGCGCGTAGAGCTGGAGCTCGCGATCTGGTGAATATCAGGAACAGCAAATCCACCGTCTTAATCGATTGTCAACGTCATCGTGGTCGTTGCTGCAATCGACGACGAGGTATCGGTGCCAGTTATAGTCAAGGTATACGTTCCCTTCGTTGCATCGCTTGAAGACGATGAACTGCCGCAGCCGGCCAAAGCCAGCCCGACCAGAACCATTAGGAAGACTCCCCCCAGGCGGCAGGGCTTTCGCGGACGATAACCAAAAGCGATGGCGAACAGCATACCTGCCAGAGCGGCGGTTGCATGCGCTGCGAGAGAGCCCGACAACGGGCGTTCGTTATCATCAGGGATAGTCGAAACCACGCTCAGTAACTTCCGCTTGACATTCGTTCCTTTTATTGAGGAACTGGAACATGCCGATGCACTAGTATCGATAGTTAGGGTCGCGGTTACAGCGCTGGAGCCGGAGATCGTGGTGTTTGAGATTGAATAGCAGGCGTTCGAAAGGGACGCACTGGCGGAAACTGACCATCCGATCGTGCCGGTGTAGCCGTTCTTCGGCGTAACGGTGATTGTGGAAGAGCCTGCGCTGCCGGCGGAGACTGTCACGTTAGTAGCCGCGAGAGTGAAGCTTCCACTGCTGGATCCGCCCCCTACCGTCAACAGCAACGTGCTAGTTGAAGCGGCGAAGGTCGAATCGCCCGCGTAAGTCGCCTTGATAATATGCGAACCCGTCGTTGACGAAGAGAAGGTGTAGCTAGCCGAACCGTTCGACAGGGCGAGAGAGGAAGTTTCCGTCGCCCCATCTACCAGGATGGTCAAAGTGCCAGTCGGCGTAGTTGTGACCGAACTCGATCCGGAGGCCACGGTAATCGTAATGGTATCGCTGGCACCCGGTGCGGGAGAAGTGGTCGTAGCTGAAAGGGTCGTGGTCGAGGCATCGAGTACCGACGACGCTGTAGTTGGCCACGCTAGCAACAAGTTGTAGAAGTTGACGGAGCCCAGACCTGACGCCTCGTCATAACCGGTGGTGGCTGAGTATTCTGACTCTCCCTCCGAGGAACAGTAGCTAGAGCCTGCGGCGCACTCATTGCTCCCGCTAGTGATGTCGTGAAACGCCTGTGCATACGTGGTTGCGTCCGAGGCCAGCGTGTAAAGCGTGCCGTTGACAACTCCCTGCCCGGTAGAATTCAGTTTTTGGTTGATAATTGCCAACATGCCGGCGAAGATGGGTGCGTCGAAGCTAGTCCCCCCCGCCACAGTCAAGTATTGATCATTGCTGTCGCGAAAGCCGTTCGAGCAACTGCCGGTAATTCCTGTTGCACCGGAATCGCTGGAACAAAATAAATAACCAGCGTTGTTCGGCGAAGCGTCCAAGGAGATATCCGGAACAAGACGGTAACCGCCGGAAGGAATACCAGGTACGCCAGTTTGCCAACTCGGCCTCGCCGTCAGCGTGCTGACGCCACCACCCCCGGAAGACAACCCATTCGAAGAGGAATCGTCATTCCACACTTGCTCCGGGATGTAAGAAAGTGCCGAACTGATGACGTCGCTGCCGCTGGCCGAGTCCCAATACGTTGTGTTTGAAGACGAGACATCGGCTGACGGAAACTCGGTTCCGCCCATGCCGGTCACGTACTGACTGCTGGCGGGAAAGTCCACGGCCAGCGCCTCTTGTTGCGAGGTGGTTAGATTGGTGTAGCCATAGCAATCGGTCGAGCCGCTGTCCCCAGCAGCGGCAATCACGGTCTGACCCTGGGCGGCGGCCTGCGCCAGGACGGAGTTCAGCGTCGAGTAATTGGCGGAGCCAAGGTCAGTCTCACAATCACCGTAACTGGTGCTTATGACGGGCGCAACCTGGTTATCGACGGCATAATTGATTGAATCCCATACGCTATAGTTCGAATTGTTGCCCACATAGACAAAGAAGATACTTGCACCTCTGGCGATGCCTCCTGAGTATTCCAGGTCGAGGTCAGATTCCGACTCGTCGCCTGAACTCACGGTTGCAGTGCCTGAATCCGGGACCAGAACGAGGGTAGGGTCCTTCACAGTTATCCCAGCCGCGCTCTGGAAATTCTCTACGTCCGACAGCGATATGGACGACTGGCCGACAATGGCGATCGACTGGCCGGAACCTGTATAGCCAGCGGTGTACGCTGCACCAATATCGTAAATCGTCGCGACGTCCTTAGGAGTTAGATAGTGGTTGCCCGACTGGCTGGAGGTAAACTTCGGCCTGAATTTAACGTGGGACCTCGGCCTGAAGCTCGACAGGTTGGTGACGCTCACCACAAGCGACGATAGCGCTGTCGGAACACTGATATCCGACGAGGGCGCGTAATACTTGTGGCCATCGATCTTGTAGTACCGCAATTCGGCACCGAAGGTTGCAGCGACCTGTCCAGCCGTGCCCGAGAAGGCGATGCGATTCTTACTGCGGGAGACGCCATCGACGGAGAAGCCCTGTTGCTCCAGCCATGCAGCGACGGTCGAAATGTCTGATTCAGCAACGCCGAACTGAGCGGCAAACTGGTCTGGCGTGAGCCACTTGTGATAAAGCGGCGAGGCAGTATTTTGCTGAGCAGCAAGCAACGATTGCAGCATTGCTTCTTGTGCAGCAGAACGGCGGAACACCACGCTAATTCCCTGAATCCGAGTTGTGAGCGGTACGCGACCAGCATCGTTGGCCAGATTCGTTATCGATGGTCGCGTGCCTGGGATCGTCGCCCGCTCGGAATTGTCAATCTCCGTCGTGATCCGCGGCGCGGGTGTTTGTGCCGCCAACATCGCGGTGGAGAGCGAGAAGGTCGCCCACCAGAGAAGTATCAGGCTGTGTCTCGCTCCGAGTCCCTTGTACAATGCCGTCATCACTTTCATATCCATCGAGGAATGCCTCCCTCACAGAATGATTCAATTGTGATCGCCTCCGCTGTAAATGCTTGGTAATGACTGCGTAAAGTTCTGTAGCTACCTTTCAGCCTTAAGACTTATGGGGCGCACCCTGATCCTCTCGGTCACTTCTGCCCTGCGACTTTCGTAAGTTTCTCGACCTTCGCAAAGTGTTACCCGCCGCTTTACAGAGCTTTACCAAGCTGTGCCGAAGTCTTAACAACATATTCTGCAAGTTATCGGACAATTCTCGTACCTGATGGACACGGGAGGAACGTTCCAAAACTTCCCGTCAGAATCATGGGGTCATAGAGCGATGCGCGGTGAACCGGCGGCGGCCGAGGCGGTGGTTTCTAGAAGTTCGGCCGATTTCTTCACTTTAAAAGGAGGAGACAATGAACAAACTTGCTACTTATGCATTAGTGATCACCGCATCAATGGGAACATCGGCGATGCTCGGTAATCTGAAGCGCGTGCCTAGTCCAGACTTAAGCGCGGAGTCGCGATTGGCGGCCGACGGTGCTTTCCGCGACGGACTGTACCAGGGCAAACTCGCCGCCGAAAATGGTTGGCCTCGATGTCCTCCCGTGGGCCGCTGGTCCACAGAACAGGAACGCGCCACGTTCACCTCCGGCTATGAGCGGGGATACGTCGAATCTCTCGCTCGCGCGGTGCCATAGGAAACGCCTTGCAACACATAGTTCAGTCGCTACTTCGTCTGCTATCTGCAAGAGTTGGCGACCCTACGGAGTATTGCATTGCACCGTATACACAGGCTTACCAGGCTGTGCCCAAACTCTTAACGATTGATTCTGCAGTGAAAGATCAATTCGCGTACTCATGCACGCGGCAGCAATGCTTTTATAACTTTTCGTAAGAATGAGGAGGTCACCAACCGATGCGCAGTGAACAGGCGGTAGTGTTTTATGTAGATGACAATCCTAGGTCTAGAAGACTACTAACTAGTGTTCTGCAAGACAGTGGGTTCGAAGTGATAACGGCTGACAACGCAATCGAGGCCCTTGGACTCTGCAAGAACATTTTCTTTGATGTGGCCCTTGTGGACTATCAAATGCCGCTAATGTCGGGGGGAGAACTTGCCGAAGAGATAAAATGCCTGATGCCCGATGTCCCCGTCGTACTCCTCTCGGGGCGCATTAGAATTCCGTCCGCCGTCTTAGTGTTCGTGGATGCTCATTTTGGATCCGGGACCACCTTGGACGAGTTGATTGAGAAACTGAAGATGCTGGCAAAAGTCAAACTGCATATTCCTTCGATTCAGCGATTGCAAATGCCCTGGTCAGAGTCGACATAATCTTTCGAGGACGTAAGCGCGGGGGGCGAAATGGCAGGTGTGTGCGATTGAGAGCTGTCGTCGGCCATCCCTCTTCCTACGATCCTCGGCTTAGAGGTTGACAGGAATGCGTATTTCTCCAGCTCAGGAAGACGCTCGTTTTCCTAAGAGGCTCCGAAACGACAGGATTGCCCGCAATCGAACAGGAAAATCGAGCGCCGACACACACGTCGCTGACTCTGCTCCCAGTTACTATCGTTTCGATTTCCCGCTCCGTTTGGACGTTCTTTCCGCGTAGTTGAATTGAGAGCCAGAAGCTCATAAGAAAGCGCTGTCTTGGCTGCAACCAGAGAATTCGTCAGCCGCTAATGATCGTATCGGCATCGAGCCCAGTCCCGAGACAGACTGGGTTTTATTAAAGGGTAGCCGACGACTGGAAATTAGCTGCCTACCTGTCTATTATCAAGCGCTAGGCAACGACTGTATAGACTCCGGCTCTGGCCCTCATGCATCAGCATCTTCGGAGGAAATATCCCAAGAATGTTTCATGTTATCAACAAAAGGCCTGGCCGGTGGAGATGGAGTGGACTATAAATAGCGCCCGCAGGCCGGAGATCACCTGTACTGTCCCCGGCAACGTACGGGCCAGGCTTCGACTTTCCTCGCAAGATGCAAGCGACGCTCTGGAGATCGACGGAACGGTCGCACGTGCTCGAAATGCCGACAGATGGCTGGAGGCCGCGCTGCCCCCAGGAAGACACACAATCCGGTTTCGCCCTTGACGCATTGCAACAAGCCCTTGTTTCGCCGAGCGATGCCGCGCAAACACCCAATCCCCGAGCAACACTACTGCACCGATACCGAAACCTCCGAGCCGGAGACGGCTGTTGCTTTCTCGTCCTGCTGGATTATCGCTCCTCTCGTAATCTTCACTGGGAACCGTCCCAGCATCTTTGCTTGGAAGGTCAGCGTCGTAACCACCCCGTGACCCGAGGCCCCGCCCGATCCGGCTGGACGAGAAGCCGTGATCTCCGTGGTGCCGTCGAACGCGTCTTCACGATGAACCAAAGCCACGATCTGTTCGCCTTGAGACAAAAAGTCTCCGTTAGAAACATTGATGATTTCCAAGCCGGCTTTGTCGTAGAACACTTGTAGCGGAACTGAATGTACGTTTTGCGCTCCGGTCAGGACAACATCTAGCGTAAAGGTTCCACCTCTGGCGACAGAGATTGCAGTTGGATTCAGTTCCAACGCTGCAACTGCGTCTCCCGGATCCTTAACAGCTATGGCCTGCTGCTCAGTCGGTTTCGTGGCATTCGCGTCTGCGACCCCGTCCGGTACATGTCTCAAACGAATGGAATTTGCCGTGCCAACATCCAGGGTTCGCCGATTGAATTCGTCCAACTGTCTCCGCCGGACAATGTGCGGCACAAGCACAAATACAGTCTCATCGTCCTTGATCTCAGTACTCTTTTGCGAGAACAAGTACTTCAAGATGGGTATCTGCGCGAGGCCTGGAATACCGCTCAGCGACTTCGTATCTTCTTGGTCCAACATCCCTCCGAGGAGGCTTACTTCGCCGTCCTTAAGGCGGATCTCATGTTCTACCTTCCGCTGCCCGATCACGGGCTCACTGATACCGCCAATGGTGACGTAAGAGGTCACCGACGACACCTCGAGCACGACCTTGAGCGTGATGTCCCCGTCAGGGTGAATGTGCGGCGTTATGTCGAGGTTAACTCCCACATCCAGGTATTGAAATTGAGTGCTCGCCAAGCCACTTACAGAAACACCACTGATCCCTGACTGGGTTGATCCTGTCGCAGTCGGTACGCGCTCGCCTATCTTTAAGGTCGCTTTCTGACCGTTCATGGATCGCACCTGAGGATTCTGAATAATCTTGGTGTGACTGTCACTCATCAGAGCGCTAGCATTCATACTTGAGATAGTGGCAGTGAAATCGGTCGCGTTAAGATTAGCCAAGGTATTCAAGTTAATTGAGTTACTCGAGCTACTGCTTGAACTGGATGAACTGCCGGAACTGCTACTCGACGTAGTGCTGACGTTACTCTGCAGTTGAACCGTGGCGCTGGTTGGCGGATTGATGCCAAGCGTGTGAAGATTGTCGCGGCTGACCTGCATGATCGCAAGGTCGACGACCACTTCGGGTGGTGCTTGGTCGAAATCATTCACGATCTTCTCTGCAAGTAGAACTTGGTCGGGCGTACCTCGAATCACTATGGCGTCCTGAGAGGTGAGCTGTTGAATGCGGGCCACGTCGAGCACGGCGCGGAGAGTGTTGACAATGTCCTGCAGTTCGGTAGGAGCCGCCAGATTCGAAAGATAGAACGTCTTGATCACGCTCTGTTCCAATTCTTTGCGCTTGGCAGGGTTGTCTGCGGCAACAAAGATTGTGTTCGGCGTCATTGGGCGCCAAAAGGTCTTTGACTCAGCAGCCACAAGATCAAGCGCTTCTTCGAGCGTTACACTATTCAGTTCGGTAGTAAGTCGGCGCGGCGCGTAGTCCGAGTCAAAGAGCACATTCAGACCAGCCAGCTTTGCAATTGTCTGGTACACGATTTTGCTGTCTTCCGACAATTTCAGTGTAATTGGGGTATTGGAAACGGAACTCAGCTTCACTGGGCCTTGGGCATCTAAGATATCGGGACTGAGCGTCCGGTCATTTTGCAGCAGCGCTTGCTCGCCCTTCAATCTGCTGTGTTGCATCATCATGCGAGTGCTTTCTAATTCCTGATTTGCGATGGCGCTCGAAGGATCAATCTGTGCGGCAGCCTCTAACAATTTCAGCGCTTCCTCAAGGCTCCCGGTCTGGCGCAACAACACACCTCGATGGACCTTGGCCGCGGCTGCCAGAAATCTGGTTCGCGTAAAGGCCGCACGATACTGGAGATTTGCAGGCTCGGCCTGGTAGGCTCGGAGATACTGTTCGTAAGCCGCCTCGTAGTTTTGTCGCGCTTCCTGCTCCTTACCCTGTTGATAGGCGGACTTCTCTTTGTCAGCATGAGCTTGCGTTATCGGAAGTGTGGCCACCACGATCGCGCACGCTGTCAGAACCCATTTCAGGTGGTGTTTCGACGGCCGTGATCCGTTCCATTTGGAAACTTGCAAGCAATCCAACATTCAGGAGTCCTCCCTAGTGCGAGCGCGTGTCAATGAACCGAGCGACGCTCGATGGGTAAGAACGCCTCTTGTGATCGACTCTTGCACCGTGAAGTCCGCGCGAACAGATCGAACGTCGTGGTAGGCGTGCTTCGAATCAGATATTCACAAAATGATTACATAATCTTTTCGCAATCTTTACCTTCATTCAGGTCCATATCCGATCTGATAAAAACGGAAGTCTTTCGGAGGCAAAGTCGTGGATGCTGAGAAGTGTCCGGGGGGTGGGGGGACAGGGTTTATGACGCTACCGTAAGATCCACAGGGTGAACTGGAAATCGTGGCATTTGTCCGATGTGAATGCCCCAGTTGTGAGGGCACCGGTCGAACAAATCCGAGCCCATTCGACGATCCAAAACAATCCAGTTCTTGCGCCCCTCGAACGGGCTATTCAGAGTTCTGGTGCACTGGGTCAAAGCAAGACTGCAAGGTCTCCATCCGACACAACTTTACACTTCCTTTTCATAGTCTTTACCTAACGCAGTAGCAGTCGATGGTAAAAAAAGTATTAGGCACGCAGAACGAACGATACCCTCGTTGGGCAGCCAAAGCTTGAGGGTATTTTGCAATCAGTTACGAAAGAGCCGCCGGACGAGCCCTTCCCCATCGCACCTCCGGCGGCATCTCTACTGTTGTGCATGATTGCAAGCTGAATTGTCCTTGTTTCTGCGATTCATAAAGGAGTTGTATCGTAGTGGAACAACCAGAGTAATAATGTGTGTTACCGAAGGGTGATTTGTGTGATGGATCGAATTTTGGTCATTGACGACGACGTCGAGATGTGCACGATGCTTGCTGAGTATCTTGAATCCGAAGGACTGCAAGCTGAACTGGTGCATGAAGGAAAGGTCGGTCTCGAGAGAGCCTTGTCGGGCGAATATTCCGTAATCGTACTCGATGTAATGCTGCCCGGCATGAATGGTTTGGAAGTGCTACGCCGCCTGCGATCTGAATCCAATGCACGAGTCGTCCTGCTGACTGCACGGGGGGAGGAACTGGACCGAATCGTCGGCTTGGAAGTAGGAGCGGATGACTACGTCCCGAAACCTTTCAGCCCGCGAGAACTCCTAGCTAGGATTCGCGCGATCATGCGGCGCCCTGTCTCCGACATGGGCACCGGCCGGGCCGTCCCAAGAGTGGCCCCTCTTGTTCTCGGTGATGTTGAAATGGATTTTGCGACCCGTACCGTTCGTTGCCGCAAGCGGCCGTTGACGTTAACTGCCGTGGAATTTAATCTCCTGGAGTTGCTGCTGCGTTCGGCGGGGCAAGTTGTCACGCGCGAGCAAATGGCAAAATTAGTGCTCGGGCGAAACCTGGCGGCTTTTGATCGCAGTGTCGACGTTCATGTGAGCAAACTGCGACAAAAACTCGGAGAAATGGCGCCAGGGGATGAGCGCATCAAGGCCATTCGCAGCGTAGGATACGTATACTTTGATGCACCATCTGGCGGGAAGAACTAAAGGCTATGCGGACACTCGCCTGGAAGATCTTCATTTCGTTCTGGATTGTTCAGGCTCTCTTTTTTGCGATAGCTGCACTTTCGTACGGAACGATTGGACCACAGCCGCCCGGACTGCCAGCTGCCTCAGGACTGGTTGCATTCTGCGCGCGAAACGCGGTGAAGATCTATGAGCAGTCTGGCAGTGCAGCGCTCGATGCGTATATGCAGGAGCTTCAACTCTCCTCTGGTTTGCAGATGTTCATCGTCGATTCCACTGGCAGCCAAATTTCAACTAGACCCATTCCTAAAGAAGAGGTAATTCTCCTTAAACGTGTACTGCAAAGTGGAAAGCTGGAATATGGGGACGGGGGTGCCGGACTGATACTCGCCCAACCTGTAGTGAGAAATGACGAAGCTTCATATGTGGCTGCCGTTATTCTGCCGCTTGACATTCCCGGCACCGGTCCCCCTACCCGGCATCCGTTCCGCGACCTCGCTTTAGGGGTGTTTATCTCTGGTGTTGTCTGTTTTGTTCTGGCACGTTATCTGACAGCGCCGATTGGACGTCTACGAGTGGCTGCTCAACAAATCTCTAAAGGTGATCTTACGGCGCGTGCCAGTAAACCACAGGATAAACGTGGCGATGAGATCGGTCAGTTGGTCGGCGACTTCGACCAAATGGCTGCCCAGTTGGAATCTCTAGTTCACGCGCAGAAACGTCTGATCAGTGACGTTTCTCATGAGCTGCGTTCACCGCTGACGCGGATCAACCTGGCGCTGGAGCTCATACGCAAGGTCGATCATCCTGGAGTTGCGACAGCGATCCAACGTCTAGAACGGGAAACCGACCGATTGAATGAAATGATCGGTAAGCTTCTTGTGCTTTCTCGGGTTGAGGCTGAAGGTCGAATCGTTGAAAAAGCGGACGTGCAATTGGAGGATCTGCTCGTTGAGGTTGTGGCCGACGCGGACTATGAGGCTCGGAATGCACAGCGTCGAGTCCTTTTGCGGGAGGCTGAATCGTGTCGAGTCTTCGGCAACGCCGAGATGCTTCGAAGTGCCCTAGAGAACGTGATTCGTAACGCCATTCGGTACACCGCAATAGGAAGCGATGTTGACGTCATACTGTCGTTTCACGCGACCCATGAGGAGAGCGTGGCCCAAATCAAAGTGAGGGATCATGGTCCCGGCGTCCCTTCGACCTCTCTCGAAGATCTATTCCGACCTTTCTACCGTCTCGACGATTCCCGCGAACGCAAGACAGGAGGTGTAGGGCTGGGACTAGCTATTGCGAAACAGGCGGTGGTTCTTCACGGGGGAAACATCGTAGCGGAAAATGCGCCCGGCGGAGGCCTTGAAGTACAAATTACACTGCCTGCCGGTGTGTCCGTTCAACCAAATGACAAAGCAGTCGCCGGAAACAGCTCAGACTGACTCGGCCAATAAACGTTCAAATCGACCAGCCAAGCTACTGTGTTCATGCCTGGCTGGCAGAGGTCTGACGTCTGTACTCGCCTGCATTCAAGCATGAAAAATGCTCCCATCGCATCAAGCCGCTCGGCATTCCGAGCCTAGACATGCGGTCTCACGCTTCCGTCTAATGTAGAGCCGTCGCCTCCTGACCGGGGCGGAATTGTCGATCCACTCGTGTTGATTGGACCAATCGTGTATTTGCCCGCGTGCAATGTCGTGTTATCCACAACAAATCGACCGGAATCTCTGCGACCAGCCCTACCGATTGGGCCTGAACGCTGCCTGCGACCACGAAGCAACTCGCAATCGAGCACGTAACGTTTCATCGGATCTCCTCTTTCTTCGACCACCTGGCGATCGAACTTCGTACATGCTCATGAGACGTGGACTGAAGACAACCTTATGCGGAAAGACTCGTTTTCAATCTAGTTAAGCATTCGTTGATCGAGTGTCGTGTAGCGATTCGATTGGATTGCAGCACAAATGCACACGAAGCCGCGTTCTTTCTTCCGCCGGGTTGATCTCGGGGCAAACTCCTTTCTGGCTCCAACGGCAAATGTCCTCTCGGCATGCGCGGCCAGAGACCCAGCGGAGCAAGGATGCCGCGCTCGCGTCTGAAGCTCTGGCGCCTGAAGAACGTTGACAGAATCTTTACTCACAGCTTTCAAAGACTTAACTGTCGCTACAGAGAACTTAAGCTAAGGTCGCAAAGTGGCAGACAGAGAGGACCCAATATGAGGGCTGCAACAGATCAAATTGACACATGCCGCAGCTTCGCGCGCACCAGAGGAGACTATCGGCTGCGAGTGATAGTGGCGGACGGATCGCTTTAATATATGGAAAGCGTATTAGCGGTGCTTGAGTTGCACGCAATTGTCGATTTAACTGGTCGGGCTGCGAACTTCGAAGAAATCATCGAGTTAGTCGTGACGCACCAACCGGACGTCGTGCTTGTCGATCTTGACATGCCTTTCGTGAACCTGATCGTTCCAGCGGTAATCCTGTCTACGCGCGCGGCGGTAAGAGTTGTTGGGATGTACGACCTGGCGCTCCCTTCGCATGTAAACGGTGTCTTGACAATCCTTGACGCCCTGATTCGCAAGGAGGACTTGCGGCAAGAGTTCTTGCCTCTTCTAGGTGCCCTCTATGGCCGGGCCCAACCTGTGAGTCCGATTTCGGTACTGCCAGACTAGCCAGATCGATGACGGCACTCGCAAGAAAGCCATTGGGAGGATCGACAATAAACAGGTGGACAGCAATCACCTTCCCATGTCGCGGTAACAATCCAGAGCGCTGCTGTGGGGTGTCTATAATTGATACAGCCACCGCGCCAATCGCAGTGTGGTCAAACGCGAAAGCATTGCCTCTTTTTGTTACCCGAACAGTCCTGCAAGAGAGCCGCAGCGGAACATTCTAACCATATGCGATGGTGGCCAGTGGGACCGTGCTTATTCCTCGCCGGAATCTGCTTAACCGCAGATGGTCAATCGTCCGGGATGCAACCTCTGTGCTCCGATACCGCAGTTGCGCCGGCATGTCACGGTGGCGCGAAAGACCTCAAGCTCGCCCGCCAGGCTTTCGCACGGGGAGTTGAACTCGAGCAATCCAGGCCGCAGACGTTGCAACATCTCAACCAGGCCTATTATGAATTTCAGCGAGCGTCTCGCTTGGTTCCGCAAAACGTTGAGTACCAGACGGCGCTAGACCTGTCGCGCCAGCGTCTAGCTGCCATGCATGTAGAACTCGGAAGATCCGACCTGCTCGACGGTCGGCAAGCAGAGGCGTCGGAAGAATTCCGGACCGCCCTGAATTTCGATCCCCAGAATGAGTTCGTCCAGCAACGCATGCATGACGCCTTGCGGCCTTCGCCAGTGCCGGTCGCAAACCCGCCGGAAGTGGTCGCCAGTTCGGACGCGCTCACCCTCAAACCAATTGACGGCCCTCGTGATTTCCACTACCGCGGAGACTCGCGCGGTCTGCTCACTGCGGTCGCGGAAAGCTACGGGTTGACTGAGGTGTTCGACGATAGCTTCGTCGGTCGCCCAGTGCGATTCGACATTGAGAGGGCTGATTTCTCAACCGCCATGCAAGCCGCCTCCGAGGTCACGAAGAGCTTCAGCGTTGCCCTCGACAGCACAATTATCTTTTCCTGCGCCGATTCCAAAGAAAATCACCGTCTCTTCGATCACATGGGCATGCGTTCCTTTTACATCCCCGGCGAAGGTGATCCTCAAGAGTTGCAAGAGGTGATGAACTCGCTCCGGACGATCTTTGACTTCCAGATCGTCAGCCTGAACGCCGCCTCGAGCACCATAACTATACGCGGACCGCAGGCGGCATTGGCTTCCGCCACCCAGTTTCTGGGGCAACTGCGTGGCGTTCGCCCGGAGGTGCTGCTCGATTTGCAAGTCTTCCAGATCGACCACACATACGCAAGAACCATCGGCCTGCACGTCCCGAACAATTTCAATCTTTACAACATTCCCGCCGCTCTCAGCACGAGCAGCGGTTCGAGCCTTGCGGCCCTTGTCGCCCAATTGGAAAGCGGGTCGACTTCGATTCTTAGCCAACCGCTGGCGACATTCGGCGGCGGCATTACGCTTATGGGGCTAAGTCTTGACCAGATATCCGCCGCGCTTTCCTTGAATGAGAGTTGGGTCCGATTGCTCAATCATGCTCAGTTGCGCGCGCAGGAACAAGACAACACAACCTTTAGAATGGGATCGCGCTACCCCATCATGACCTCTAGCTATTCTTCAATACTTGGTTCAGTTAGCGCCTCAACCTTGCAGGCTCTGGGGATACAGGCTCATCACCGTCGTCCACTATTCAAAGACGACGGATGAAAAGCAGACCGAAGGGCACGTCTACATCCGCCTTTCTTGACGCATAAGGAATACGACAATCGCAGTAATTGGGACAG
>Ga0187855_10000530_pt1 | contig 32949 bp, 22 predicted proteins | sample June2016WEW_8_10_2_FD_132969 | JGI IMG/M metagenome (GOLD analysis project Ga0187855, IMG submission 132969) | Peatland microbial communities from SPRUCE experiment site at the Marcell Experimental Forest, Minnesota, USA - June2016WEW_8_10 | ecosystem: Environmental > Terrestrial > Soil >... | reverse complement strand
CGGCGCGGCCGGCTTGCGACATCACGATCGGCACCTGCTGTGACGCCGCGATGCCGGCCGGGACCACGGCGTTCACCTGATACAGCCCGCTGAAGCCGGGTGCGGCTCCGGCGAAGGCTGGCACCACGCTCACGCCGCCGATGGTCAGCGAGACGGCATCGATCACATACGAAAGCGGCGAAGGCGGAGCCGGATATCCGGCCACCAGGCGCGGCGACACATCGCCCAACCCGGTGCAGAAGATCTCCAACACGTCGCCAGCCTTGGCCGAATTGCCGTTGCCGGCCACCACCCACGATCCATCGGGATGCACGATCAGGATCGCTCCGATTCCCTGGCCGGTCTGCGCCTGCGTAAACACGCCCGGCTGCGACGAAACCAGGTTTACGGGTTGCGGCGCGGAGACGGCGCTGTTGCGCGTCACCACCACCTGCAGGCTGGAACCCACCGCCAGATCGAAGGGCAGAATCGCGTTGATCTGACCGGCGGTTACGAAGTAGAGAGGCAGCGATTCGCCGCCGATGGTGACCGACGTTCCGCCGAGCTCGTTGAGCCACGGGAAAGCCGGCGCGATGATGGCGCTGGTGGAATCCGTGAAGCCGGAGCCGAAAATCGAAACGAACGTTCCCGGCGCAACCGGCGCAGTGTAACTGGCGGCGTTAATCACGCCACCGGCGAAGACCACTGGCGGCGCCTCGCCCACGGTCGCGACCGTCAATCTCACGGTGAGCGACTGGATCTGGCTGGTTGCGTTCGGCGACGTGACTTGAATCTGCCCGTAGTAATCGCCGGCTGCGAGCCCGGAGGGATTGGCGGTGACGGTCACCGTGGTCCCGCTCGCCCCGGCGAGGACCGACCCGGTGGCGGGTGAAACGGATAGCCACGTTCCACCGGAAGTGGCGGAAGCGGAAGCCGCCCAGTTCAGCGTGCCCTGGCCGCCGTTGGTGACCACGAACGTCTGCGTGGTGGCCGTGGAGCCGGTGGCCGTCAGCGAGAACGTCAACGACGTATACGACAGGGCGATTGCCGGGCTGGCAAACGGCTGCACCTGCCGGATGCGGCGGTTGTTTTCGTCCGCGATATACAGGTTGTTTCCGGAATCCGTCGTCAGGCCCACAGCCGCCGCCAGCGATGCGGACGTCGCCGGTCCGCCATCGCCCGAGAAGCCGGTTTGGCCGTTGCCGGCATAGGTGTTGATGATTCCGTTGGACAACACGATACGGACGCTGGTCTGGTTTCCGATATAAAGGTTGCCCACCGAATCCATTGCGACCGACTCGGGACCGGGCACGCCCGCCGATAATGCCGGGCCCCCATCGCCCGAAGCGGTGGCCTGACCGTTGCCGGCGATAGTGTTGATGGTGCTGCCGGTCGGATCCACCTTCCTGACGCGGTTGTTGTACGTATCCGCGATATACAAACTGCCGTCGGGACCGGTTGCGATCCCGGTAGCGAGGGAGCCGCTGAGCTGAGCTTTAAGCGGCGACCCGCCATCGCCGCTGAATCCGGGAGTGGGTCCACCGCCGACCCAGATGTTGATCTTCCCATCCGTCGTCACGCGGCGTATAGCGACGCCTTCCGAGACCCCGTTGATCCGCACCTGGTCGACGAAATACACGTTTCCCGCCGGATCGACCGCCACTCTGCGGGGGTTGAGGAGGAGAGCGTCAACGGCCGGGCCGCCGTCTCCGCTGGTGCCGGCTCCGGCGTAACAGCAACCGGGACCGGCGAAGGCCGCGATCTTTCCGGTAATTGCGTCCACGCGGCGGATCTCGTTATTGCCGCCGTCCGCGATATACAGGTCACCGGCGGAGTCCACTGCCACGCCGTAGGGCGTGTTCAGAGCCGCCGAAGTGGCCGGCCCATTGTTGCCCGAGCCACCCGTCTGGCCGTTTCCGGCGACCGTGGAGATGGTGCCGGATGGAGTTACCTTGCGGATTCGATTGGCGCTGCTGTCGGAGATGAACAGGTTACCCCCGGGGCCGATCGCCACGCTTGACGGGCTGACCAGGACCGCTTGCGGAGCTGGTCCACCGTCGCCGATGCTGGTCGCCGTTCCGGCGAATGTGGCCACGTCGCCGCCCACCACAAAGCGGCGGACGCGGTTGTTATCTTCGTCGGCCACGTAAATGGCGCCGGAGGAGTCCAGGGCGATTCCGATCGGATTGTTAAAGGTGGCGGCACTAGCTGCCGCGCCGTCGCCGCTGAAGCCGGCCGTGCCGGTTCCGGCGACGCTGGTGATGATGCCGCTCGAGTTGACGCGCCGGATGCGCTGGTTTCCAGAGTCGGCGATATACATGTTTCCCGACGCGTCGAACGCCACGCCGGTTGGCGATAACAGCGCGGCCTTGGTGGCTGGACCGCTATCGCCGCTGTATCCGTACTGACCGTTCCCGGCAACCGTGGCGATGGTCCCGGTGGTCGAGATCTCGCGGATCACCGCGCTATTCTGGTCGCACACATACACGTTGCCGGACGAATCGACCGCCAGGCCTTCCGGGTAATTGAAAGCGGCATCGATCGCCGGTCCGCCGTCGCCGGTATAGCCAATCAGTCCATTGCCTGCGATCGTCGAAATGATCCCGGTGCTCGCGGTGACCTTGCGGACACGATTGTTGCCGAGGTCCATGATATACAGGTTGCCGGAGCTGTCGGTTGCGATTCCGGTTGGGTATGAGATCTTGGCTTGAGTGGCGGGTCCTCCGTCTCCCGAAAACCCATATTGACCAGCGATGCCGGCCGCCGTGGTGATGATCCCGTTGGGAGCCACTTTGCGAATAACAGTGTTGTTCGAGTCCGCGATATAGAGGTTGCCCGCCGAGTCAATCGCTAGACCAGAGGGATATCCCAGCGAGGTGCCGACGGCCAGTCCGCCGTCGCCCGAGTAGCCGCTCAGGCCGTTGCCGGCAACAACGGAGATTATCCCGGTGGCCGCCGAAACCTTGAGAACCATGGCTTGCCCGCTGGCGGAAAAATAGAGGTTGCCCTGGCCGTCGACGGCGATGTAGTTCGGATTGACCAACTGGGCGGAAGTAGCTGGCAGGCCGCCGCCCGCAAACAAGGCGTCGTTCCCGGCGTAGGTACTGATGTTGCCTTGGGCCAGAACGACACCGGAAAAAACAGCGAAGAACATCCCAAAAAGCAAAGCCGCGGAAAACCGCTGATAGCTGCGCATCATCGTCATCTCTCCTTGTGTTTCCCCGGGAACGTCACGAGCGTTCCTAATAGACTATCGCGAGATGGGCGCAGAATGGCTCACGAAAAAAAGAAAAATTGCGTCTCACGGACAATTCACAAGCAAAAGGACCGCGCGGATTACTCGATCGGCAATGTCACCTGTCAGCCCGGCGCGGCCGCTGTGGCGCGGGCCGTCCGGCCTGCAGAGCCGAGACTCGTCTCGGCTTTTCTTCCCGCCGTTAGGGTGCGGTATTACCCGGCCGGGGACCTACTCGCCTTCCAGGGCGGGCGGAGCGGCTGTCGACGGTTCGGCTACCGGTATCGGATCGGGCTCCGGCCCAAGCTCCTCGGATAGCGGCGGGGCAGGCTCGGATTCCCCCTCAGCTTGCGGCTCGATTTCCGGCGCTGGCGGCGTATGCACGGTGGTGGCGACGCGCGGGGTTGCCTCGAGTGCCACCTCGCATTCGCAGCAGTCGCTGCACTTCAAACACTTCCCACAGATATGGTTGTCGCACGCGTCCTTGGTGCACCGCACACAAATCCGCGTGGAAGGCTCATCGCAAATGCTGCACTGGAATGGCATAGATATGGCTATCTCTTCCTGGAGGGCTGACTGGGCACGCTCAACGAGGCGCGGCAACGCTGCGCTTCGCTATCCATCACCTGGAGCTGTTGTTCCTGATCGGCTGCCAGACTTACCAGGTACCGCTCCAGGCGGGACCGGTTGGCGCCGTTCTCGCCGGACAAAGCGGCCAGCGCCGCGGCGGCGGCCGGCGTCTGATACTTCCGCAGCCCCTGTTCGAGCGAACCGGTCATGGTTTCCAACGCCTGAATGCGGAACAGCACGTCCAGGCCGGCGGAGAGTTTCTCGGGATTACGGGCCAGCGCGCCGGCTGTATCGGCCAGGGCCTTGGCCTGCTCGCTGGCGGATTGCCACAGTTCCAGGTAAGTTTCCGAAGCTCCGCGATCGATCCAGGGCCGCACGTTGATGTGCCCGAGCGCCTCCGCCAGCCGCGCGCCATGGCCGGAAATCTCCTCCATCACTGGGGCCATCTCCCATGGGTTGAGCATACCCGCGGGCTGGTGTGGAGCCTGTTGCGCGGGTTGCCGCGCAGGTTGCGCTTGTGCCCACAGCGCCGCGGCGCCGGCCAGGATCGTAAACGCGCGCAGAGCGCCTCGCACCATGCTTTCAATCTATCATGTGCGGGATCGGATCCCACGTGGGAAGCAAAAACATGGGTGCACGACGCAGAAATGGCGAAGCTCTCCGTCGCCAGTGAATTCACATCAATCCGAGTGCAGCGAACAGCTCCTACCGCTCCAGCGCGGCTACTCCGGGCAGTTTGATGCCGGCCAGGAATTCGAGCGAAGCGCCGCCGCCGGTGGAGATGTGGCTGATTTTGCTCGAGACTCCGGCGGCTTTAATCGCCTTCTCCGAATCGCCGCCGCCCACCACCGACGTGGCGGAGGAAGCGGCCACGGCCTTGGCCAGCGCCACGGTTCCTGTGTCGAACGGCGGCTTTTCGAAAATGCCCATGGGCCCGTTCCAGATCACGGTCTTGGCGGAAGCGATTACTTGCGAGAACAGCGCGATGGTTTTGGGACCGATATCGACGGCGATCTTGCCGGCCGGGATGGTTTCGACCACCTCGTTGGCCGCGCCCGCGGCGATTTCGGACACTACCACGTGGTCCACCGGCAGCATCAGCTTGCTTCCCAGCTCGGCCAGCAGCTTCTTCGCCAGATCAACCTTATCTTCTTCCACCAGCGACTTTCCGGTGGGCAGTCCCTGCGCCTTGAGGAACGTGTACGCCATGGCGCCGCCGATCAACAGTTGATCGACGATCTTGCCCAGGTTCTCGATCACCTCAATCTTGTCCGACACTTTGGCGCCGCCCAGGATGGCAACGCAAGGACGCGGCGGATTGGTGGTGGCGAGGCCCAGGTACTTCAGCTCCTGCTCCATCAGCAGGCCGGCAGCGGCGGTCGGAACGAACTGGACCATGCCCTCGGTGGACGAGTGAGCGCGGTGCGCGCTGCCGAACGCGTCGTTGACGTAAATGTCGCACAGCGCGGCCAACTTCCTGGAGAATTCCGGATCGTTCTTTTCTTCCTCGGCGTGGTAGCGCAGGTTCTCGAGCAGCAGCACTTCGCCCGGCGCGGGCAACAGGACTTCCACCTCTGGTCCGACGCAATCGGGCGCCATCTTCACCGGCCGGCCCAGCAACTCGGCCAATCGCACCGCGGCGGGGCGCAGGCTCATTTCGGGATTCGGTTGGCCCTTGGGCCGGCCCAGATGCGAAGCCAGAATCACGCCGGCTCCGTGATCGAGCGCGTATTGAATGGTGGGAATCGACGACTTGATGCGCTTGTCGCTCGAGATTTCCATCTCGCCCTTTTCGTTCTTGACCAGCGGGACGTTGAAATCCACGCGGATGAATACCTTCTTGCCGTTCAAATCGAGATCGCGTATGGATAGATAGGACATAACAGGCCTCAAAGCAGGGTTTTCCACTAGAGAGTAACACGCGTCGGGACGGGCAGGCTAAAAGCACTCTCTCGGCAAGCTAAAGCAATCCCTGCCAACCCTTTTACAATGGTCGGGTGCCTTCCATTCCGCTGATTGAGCTGGAGAACGTCACCGTCGAGCGCGGGCCGCGCGTGGTGCTGGATAATGTCACGATGTCGATAGCGCAGGGCGAGCATGTCGCCATCCTGGGGCCCAATGGCAGCGGCAAATCGACGCTCATCAAGCTGATCTCGCGCGACCTGTATCCGAGGTTGAAGCCCGAGCCCTGGTCGTTGCGCATCCTGGGACGCGACACCTGGAACCTGTTCGATCTCCGCAATCGGCTAGGGCTGGTCTCCAACGACTGGATGCAGATGTGTACGCGCGATTTCTCGGGTTTCGAAATCGTGCTGTCTGGCTTTTTCGGCAGCGTGGGCATCTGGCCGTACCACGCCGTGACACCCGCCATGGAAGCCACCGCGCGCGAGGTGATGGAGACGCTCGCAATCGCACACTTGGCCGAGCGCGCGACCGATCACATGTCGTCCGGCGAAGCGCGGCGCTTCCTGATCGCGCGGGCGCTGGTGCACGGCCCGCAGGCGTTGCTTCTGGACGAACCCACCACCAGCCTCGACCTCGGTGCCACCCACGAGCTGCGCGAGACTCTCTCCAAACTGGCGCGGCGAGGCATCGGCATCATCATGGTGACGCATCATCTGCCGGATGTCATCCCGGAGATGGAGCGCGTGGTGCTGCTCCGCCAAGGCCGGGTGTCGCGCGATGGCGCCAAGCGGGACGTGCTCGAAGCGGGCGCCCTGAGCGAGTTGTTTGGTACTCCGGTGGAGGTGCTGGAGCGTAGCGGGTATTATCACGTGCTCTAGTGCGGGGCAGGTCCCCGGCCAAGCTTGTCCAAAATAGGTTCGAGTCTCTGACAGGGGTCGTAGGAGTTAGCCATCAACCAGAAATGCCCGATCGAGGCTTCTTGTCGGCATTCGCGCTGTAGGAGCGGATCCGACCGTCAGCAGCCAGCCAGCAGCGCCTCACAGGGCGCCGCGGAAACAGTTCGATATCATCTTCAGGTACTCCCTTTCAGCACGGAGCGATTGAGCGGTTGACTCGTCCACGACCGCTCCGGGTGATTGATCGGCGGTCCGGAACATAACCGATCCTGGCGGCCGAACCTCTCCATGGCTGGCCTCACTCGTTCGAAGCTCGCCGTCAGTTCCGGCAACGCCGCCACGGCAGCGCGAAGGTCGCCGGCGCGGCCCTCCTGCTCCAGCTTCCAGGCGGCCTCTCGCACTTCCTGCCCACCCACGTTGGCGGCTGCCCCTTTGATGGAGTGCGCGGCCAGGCGGACCGCATTGCCGTCCAGGTCTCTCACGGCCTGGGCCAGCCGCGCGATCTGCCCCGGCATGTCGTCGACAAATCCGCGGACAATCCGCTGCGCCAGTTCCTCGTTTCCCATCAGCCGTGCGACAAGATCTTCCCCGTGGAACGCTGCGGCGGCCGCATCGGACGTGGGTCCAGACGATGCAGCCGACGCACGATCCGCCGCGGCCGTCATGCCGCCTGTCCACTCCCGGATTAGCTGGTCCAACGCGTCGGGCCTGAGCGGTTTGGCAGTGTATCCGTTCATACCCGCGGCCAGACACATCTCGCGATCGCCGGCCATGGCGTTGGCGGTGGCTGCGATGATCGGAATGTTGTGGTTACGGACGGCCGTGCCGGGACGGCGAATGAGCCGCGATGCCTCGTAGCCGTCCATCTCGGGTAACTGGCAGTCCATCAGCACGAGATCGTAGTCCTGTTCCGCCAGGGCGCGTAGCGCGCTGTAGCCATTCTCGACAACGTCCGCTCGGTAACCCAGGTTCTCGATGATACCCAAGGCCACTTCCTGATTGACCTTGTTGTCTTCCACCACGAGCAGACGAATCTGAGCGTGCTGTGCCCGACTGCCTGGCGGTGGATTGGGTTGCGCGCCCGAGCGCGCCGGCGGGGGGCCGTAGCCCAGCAGGGAAGCTAGGCAGGCGCCCAGTTCCCCCTGCTTTAGCGGCTTACTGGCGTATCCGTCAAATCCCATCCGGTGGCAGCGCTCGGCGTTCGCCGCCAGCGTCTGGGGTTGCAACAGCACCAGGACGGTGCCGGCTAACTCGGGATCTCCGCGAATCAGCGTCGCCAGCCGTTGGGCATCCATTCCCGGCAACTCCATATCCACCAGGACCGCATCGAAGGGACCGCCATCCGCGCCCTTTAGTAAGTCCATGGCCGCCCGCCGATCGCCGGCTTCCGCTCCGGTGGCTTTCCAGAACGCCAGCAGCTCCATGGTCAGGCTGCGGCTGGCCCGGTTGTCGTCTACCACCAGGATCCGGCGCCCAGCCAGAGAAAGCGCGCGCGGCCGCTCGACGGCGGGATCTGGATCCAGGAGGGCGGTGAACCAGAAGCAGGACCCTTCGCCCTCCACGCTCTCGAAGCCGGTCTTGCCCCCCATCATTTCCACCAGCATCTTTACGATCGACAGGCCCAGACCGGTTCCTCCGTAAAGACGGCTGGTTGAAGCGTCCACCTGGGAGAAAGCGCGAAACAGCCGGTCCCGCCTGCCCGCCGGAATACCAATCCCGGTGTCGCTCACTTCGAATCGGATTTCTCCCCGGTCGCCGGCGGTTTCCATCTTCACCCGAATCGAGACCTCCCCGGCCGCCGTAAACTTCACCGCATTGCCGGCGAGATTGATGAGGACCTGCCGCAGACGGCCGGCGTCGCCAACCAACGCCGTGGGCACGTCCGGCTCGATGAAGCAGAGCAGTTCCACTCCCTTTTCCTGGCTTTTCACCGCCATCAGGTCGGCTACCCCCTCCACCACGCCGCGCAGATCGAACGGCGTTTTCTCCAACTTCAGTTTGTTGGCCTCCATCCTGGAAAAATCGAGCACGTCGTTGAGGATGCCCAGCAGCGACTCGGCGCTGTCGCGGAGCGTCTCGACGCGCTTCCGCTGCCGCGGGTTCAAGTCGCCTTCCAGCAGCAATCCGGCCATCCCCAGTACGCCGTTCATCGGCGTACGGATCTCATGGCTGATGTTGGCGAGGAATGAACTTTTCGCCTGGCTGGCGGCATCGGCTGCCTCCCGAGCGAGAATCAGCTCCGACTCGTAACGTTTCCGCTCGGTAATGTCCTCCGTTATGCCGACGACGCGAATGAGTTGACCGGCCTGGTCGAATACCGGAAAGGCCCGGTCGCAGATCCACTTCTCCTGCCCCTCGGGCGTCCGTAATCTGTATTCCGAATCGACAGCTTCTCCCAGCAGTTGCCTCTCAAACATGGCATGGACCCGCTCCCGGTCATCCGGATGGACCGATTCCGCCCAGGACAGAAAACTCCTGCAGAGGCTGTCGCTGGTTCTGCCCCAGATCTGCTCATACGCGGGGCTGACATAGAGAATCTCGGCCTGCGGAGACATCACCCAGAACACTTCACGAATGTTATCCGCCAACTGTCGAAACTTTTCTTCGCTGCTGCGCAGGGCCTGCTCGGTTTGCTTGCGTTCGGTGATGTCCAGGCAAAGGCCGACGTGTCCCAGGAACTCGCCACTTTGCGAAAAGCGCGGCGCGGCGTGGGTGGCCACCCAGCGCCACTCGCCATCGGAACGCCAGAGGCGCGCGTCGGCGCGGAAGGGCGTATGCTCCCGCACCGCGCGCTGGAATGCCGCGACATATTCCTGCGTATCGTCCGGGTGAAACAGCAACTGCCAGCCGCTCCCTTCAGTCTGCTCGTCGGGTATGCCACGGAACTCCCGGTGTGCCCGGTTGATGAACTGACTGTTCCCCTCGGCGTCGGTCACCCACATCACCGCCGGGCAGCCATCCGCCATGATGCGGAAGCGCTCCTCGCTCTCGCGCAGCGCCTCCGCCGCCCGCCGGCGCTCGGTGATGTCTTCCACGTGGCACACGGAGTATAGCGGCCGGTTGCCGCTGTCGCGGACGAGAGAAATCCTGACGCGCGTCAACACGACATTTGCGCCGCGGTGAATGTAGCGCCTTTCCCCCTCGACAAAACCGACCTGGTTGTTCCACAACTGCTCCTTTCGCATTAGGGCAGGCGCCAGATCGTCGGGGTGGGTCAGTTCCGGCCAGGTCTTGGCGAGCAGCTCCTGTTCGGAATACCCCAGCATCCGGCATAACGCGGCATTCACCTGGAGGATGCGCTTGTCCGGTCCGGACACGTACATGCCGCACGGCGCGTTTTGAAAAACCTCGCGGAACCGCTCATCGTTTTCCCGAAGCTTCCTCTTGGCCCGCAGGCGCTCCGTGATGTCATGGGCGATGGCGGCGGCGCCTACTACCTCTCCGGCCGGATTCCGCACCGGAGAGATCGAGATCGAAACATCGATCGCGCGGCCGTCCTTGGCCTGTCGAACCGTCTCGAAGGGGCTGATCGCGCACCCCATCCGGACCACCGCCAGACTGCGGAACAGTTCTTCGCGGCGGCCATCCGGAGCCAGAATCGCCACGCTCTTGCCGATGATTTCCCGGCCCGGGTAGCCGAACAGTACTTCGGCGCTGCGGTTCCAACTGACGATGGTGCCGTCCAGCTTCGCGGCGTAAATCGCGTCGTCCGACGATTCCACGATGGAGGCCAGCAAAGCGCGGGTTTGCCCCGCTTCTTTCCGCTCCGTGACGTCACGGAGGACGGAAGACGCGGCTACCACCTCTCCGGCGGAGTTTTTCATGGGGCACACCGTAACCGATGCGGGAAACCCCCGTCCATCCTTGCGCAGGCACACGCCCTCGTATTGGGAGACGACACGGCCCTGCAACACCCGCTCGGTGATGCGCGCCAGGCCGGGCATCCGGTCCGGCGGGACCAGCATCGACACATGTTTCCCGATGGCCTCTCCCGCCGAGTAGCCAAAAATCGCTTCCGCCCCGCGGTTCCAGGCGAGGATGATGCCGGCCGGCGTCTGGGCCATGATGGCGTCTTCGGAACTCTCCACCACCGCGGAGAGGAACCGCTGCGCTTCCTCGCCCGCCCGCCGCGCGGTCACGTCGCGCTTGATGGCGATGTAGCTGACGATTTTGCCGTTCGGCCCTTGCACCGGAGTGATTTGCATCTCCTCGGTATAAAGGGTTCCATCCTTGCGACGGTTGATCAGTTCGCCGTTCCAGACGCGCCCGGACGCGATGGTATCCCAAAGCTCCTTGTAGAATTCCACCGAGTGGCTTCCCGATTTCAGAAACCGCGGGTTCTGTCCGATCGCTTCCTCGCTGGTGTAGCCCGTCATCTTGGTGAACGCGGGATTCACGTACCGGATTCTCCCGCCGGTGTCGGTGATGACGACGCTATCGGCGGCCTGCGCAACGGCCGCCACCAGGCCGGCTCGCTCGATATGTTCGGTTTTTCGCCGCACAGTTCACCTCGATGAGGCTGGGACTTTCGTCTCTGCTTATCGTCCTGCTGCGGGATTCTCTGAGGGGAAGCCAACTCCGCCGAGCAACCCTTCCGCCCCGCCGATGGGCCCAGCAAATAAATCCGCCGATCGGCTAAGGAAAAGCAGGGCGCTCGCCGATAAATACGGTGGCGAGCCTGAGAAACCAGGTTGTCGCCATGCGAGGAAGAGTGCACCGCAGTGGATAGCCCGACAATTCTGGTTGTAGACGACACGCCGACCAACCTGGATCTGCTCCAGGGGGTCTTGGAGGCCGAGGGCTTCCGCACATTGACCGCCGCCGACGGCCCTACCGCCCGCGCGCTGAGCCGGGCCCAACAGCCGGACCTCATTCTGCTGGACGTGATGATGCCGGGCGAAACGGGTTTTGGAACGTGTTCGCTGTTGAAATCGGATCCCGTCACTGCCGACATTCCCGTCATCTTTCTCTCCGCTCTGGATGACGTGACGACCAAGGTTACGGGCCTCAAACTCGGCGGCGTGGACTACATCGCCAAGCCGGTGGATGGCGAGGAAGTCCTGGCGCGAGTGCGGGTTCACCTGCGAATCCGCGAGACCAATCGCGCCTTGGTCGGGCAGCATCGGGCGCGCCTTGAACAGTTGCGCGACGCCCAACAGGCCATCCTGATGCGTCCCGGCGATTGCCCGGAGGCGAGATTCGCGGTCTATTACGAACCACTGGAGGAAGCCGGCGGCGATTTCTACGACGTGGTTGAGCTGGGGGCCGGCATCTTCGGCTACTTTGTGGCGGACATCAGCGGCCATGGGATTAGCGCCGCGTTTCTCACCTCGGCCGTGAAGGCGTTGCTTCGCCAGTACGCCGGGCCGGTATTCTCGCCCGAGGACACCATGCGCGGCGTGGATTCGGTGATGCGTCAACTGCTGGACGAGGAGCGTTATCTTACGGCGTGTTATGCGCGCCTCAACCGGCAGACGCACCGGCTCACCGTGACCGGCGCCGGGCATCCTCCTCTGATCCTGGTAGGCGCGGATGGCGTGCCGCAAACCGTGGAACTGGCCAGCGATCCCTTGGGAGTGTTCGGTGCGGCGATTCTCCGCCGTCAGGATCTGCGCGTATCGAATGGCGACCGCTTCTTTTTGTATACCGACGGCCTGATCGAGTCTTCGCCGGGCGCCAGCCGGCGGAAGGGGGTGGACCGGCTGGTGGATGCCTGCGTCCGCCACCGGGCCGCGCCTCTCGGCGAAGCTGTCGACAGGATTGTGCGCGAGCTGCGCCCGCAAACGCAGGCGGCGGAAGACGATCTGCTGCTGTTGGCTGCCGAGGTGGGCCAATGAACCATTCGATGCGGGTCGACTGTGAAATGCGGAGCTCCTTGCCGGCCAGTTTGCAGGCCATCGAGAAGTTCTTCGTTGAATTCCGACGGAGGAGCCGGGAGATGATGGACCGCGCGAACCGCTTCGACGCCGAGTTGCTGGTGCGCGAGGCTTTGACCAACGCCGTGGTGCATGGCTGCCACACTGATCCGGGCAAGCAGGTCCGCTGCCTCTTGCGGCTGAAGCGCCGCCGCCTGCTCATCGCCGTCGAGGATGACGGCGATGGTTTCGATTGGCGCGCCGCCTGGGATAAGACGGCGGAATTGCCGGAATGCTCCGGCCGCGGCATCGAGATCCTCCGCAAGTATGCCAATCGCGTCCGCTACAACAGCAAGGGCAACGCGGTGACGATAGTCAAATGTTTCTGATGAGGAAGACACCAATGATAGAGGTTACACGAGAAAACAACAAAGCGGTGCTGCGGCCGGGCGGAAGCGAGATCGTGGCAGGTTCGATATCCGATCTGCGGTTGAAAATGCGGGGGATGGTCGAGGAAGGCGTCCGCGAGATGGTGGTTGACTTGACCGGTATTCAAATGGTCGATTCGAGTGGGATTGGCTTGCTCATCTCGGCCTTTAACTCTCTGCGCAAGGTTGGCGGCCGGCTGGCTGTGATCCACGCATCCGCGGACATTCTGGACCTGTTCCAGACCATGCGCATGCACCAGCACTTCAGCGTCTCCGGAAACTAAGAGGGGAAGATGAGCGAACCGAACCTCGACGACGAGCTCGTGCAGGACTATCTGGCCGAATGCCGCGAGCATCTGGCCACGATCGAGACAGATCTGCTGGCCATCGAACAAGGTGGAGCGGAGATTGACGAGGAGCTGGTGAACCGCGTCTTCCGCGCGGCCCATTCCATCAAGGGGGGCGCCGGCTTCTTCGATCTGGCCAAGATCCGCGAATTAGGGCACAAGACCGAGAGCGCGCTCGACCTGATCCGTTCCCGGCAGATGGCGCCGACGCCGGAAGTGATCAGCATTCTCTTGATGGCGTTCGATAAGCTGCGCGATCTGATCGACCATTACCGGGAAAGCAATCAGGCAAATATCGGCGAGTTTGTCGAGGCGCTGACCGCGCTCGCCACGGGGAGCCTGCCCGAGAACGAGAAAGGTTCGCTTTCCAAGCAGGTCACGGTGCAGTTGCCGACGAACAAGCACATTCAAATGTCGGCATTCGATCTGAACCAGGCACGCAAGGGCTCGAAGTGCGTATATCTGGTCGAATACGATCTGATTCACGACATCGAGCGGCGGGGCAAGACGCCTTGGGGCGTCTTCTCGGACCTGATCAAGTGCGGCGCCATTCTGGAAACGGCTTTCGATCTCGACTCCGCTGGAACGCTGGATGACGAACCGTCCAACACGTTGATGCTGGAGGTGCTGTATGCAACGGTGCTCGAACCCGACCTGGTGGGACAGGTTGTGGATGTCCCGCTGGAGCGTGTGTGGTTGATCGAAAAGAACGGCGCCGTCATGCCACTGGCCAGGGCGGCTCCCGCACCCGCCGCCGAACCGGTGGCGGCGGCCGTCGCGGCGAAGCCGCCGCGCAAGAAAAAGGCGGCGAATCCGGCGGCAAAGGTACATCCGCGCGTGCTCCCAGCGCCTCCAGTGCCAGCCAAGCCGGCGCCCGGCCCCGCACGTCCGCCCACGCCGGCGGAGGAGTCCTCAAGAGCCGCGGCTGCGGAAGCGGTTCCGGCGATCGAAACAACCATCCGCCTGAATGTGACGCTGCTCGATTCCCTGATGACGTTGGCTGGCGAACTCGTGCTCAGCCGCAACCAGTTGAACGAGTCTCTCTCCCGGCAGGACGATCGGGGCATCCGCTCCGGCGCCCAACGGGTAAGCCTGGTGACTTCGGAGCTGCAGGAGGTTGTGACGCTGACCCGCATGCAGCCGGTCGGCAGCCTGTTCGCCAAGTTTCCGCGGCTGGTACGCGATCTGGCGCGGGACTTGGCCAAAGATGTCCAACTGAAGATCGAGGGCGGCGAGGTCGAGATCGACAAGACAATTCTGGAAGGGTTGAGCGATCCGCTTACCCACATGGTGCGCAACGCGGTGGATCACGGCGTCGAGGCGCCCGCCCAGCGAACGGCCGCCGGGAAGCCCGCGACCGGTACCGTGACGCTCAAAGCTTCGCACCAGGCCGGCCAGGTAGTGATCGAGATTTCGGACGACGGCAAGGGCCTGGCGGCCGACAAAATCGTGGCATCCTCGGTCGCCAAGGGCCTGGTTACGCGCGAGCAGGTGCAGAACATGTCGGATCGCGAGAAGATGGCGCTGATCTTCCTGCCGGGTGTATCGACGGCCGAGAAGGTCAGCGACGTGTCGGGTCGCGGCGTCGGCATGGACGTTGTCAAGACTAACCTGGACCGGCTGGGGGGCAAGATCGAAATCGATTCGGAGCCCGGCCGGGGCTCCCACTTCCGGATCAAGCTGCCGCTCACGCTGGCCATTATTCCCTCGCTGCTGGTCTCGGACGGCGGCGAGGGCTTTGCCATCCCGCAAGTGAGTGTGGGCGAATTGATCCGCATTCCGGCCGCGCAACTGGCTGAGCGCACCGATCGAGTGGGAGATGCCCAGGTTCTCAACGTGCGCGACCGGCTGGTGCCGTTGCTCCATCTGGCGGATGCGCTGGGAGTGCCGCGTCCGGGAAACTCGTCACGAGCGTTGAACGTGGTCCTGGTGGATACCGGCGCCTTCGAATATGGGCTGGTGGTGGAGGAACTGCACGATACGGTGGAGATCGTCGTGAAACCGCTGGGCCGTCATCTGAAAGGCCTGCACGATTATGCCGGCGCCACCATTCTGGGTGACGGGCGCGTGGCCGTGATTCTGGACGTGGGAGGTCTGGCGACGCGGGCGAAACTGACCGCCGGTACGGTGGAAGCCGCCGCCCGGCAGGATGCCGGGAGGAGCGCCGCGTCGGGCGAAATGCACGCGCTGCTCCTGTTCCAGAATTCGCCCGGCGAGAACTGCGCCGTGCCCATCGAGCAGGTGTCGCGCATCGAGCGGGTGCGCCCGGCGCAGATCCTGGACCTGGGAGGACGCCGCACCATGCAGTATTGCGGCGCCAGCCTGCCTCTGGTGAGCCTCCACGACACGGCCGCAGTCGGCGAACTTACCGCCGAACAGCAGTGGGTAGTGATCGTCTTCGAGAGGCTGGGCCGTCCCTTGGGACTGTTGGCCGCCGAGCCGCTCGACATGGTGGAAGCGGCGCTCAATATCGACACGGTCACTTTGCGGCAGCGGGGCATCGCCGGATCGGCAGTGCTCAAGGACCGCACCATCCTGCTGCTGGACATTTTCGAACTCGCCGACGCGGTGCGGCCGGAAGGCGGCCAATCGGCGGCCGTGGTGACGGTGCGGGATAAGCCGGAAACCGCTCCGACAGTGTTGGTGGCCGACGATTCGGAATTCTTCCGCGGCCAGATCCAGCGCCTGGTGGAAGCGGTCGGCTGCCGGGTACTGGCGGCGGAAGACGGTCAGGCGGCGTGGGAGATCCTGGACCATCACGCCGGAGAGGTGGACCTGGTGGCAACCGACATCGAAATGCCGCGCCTCGACGGGCTGGCTCTAACGCGGCAGATTCGTGCCGATCGGCGTTTTGCCGGGTTGCCGGTCATCGCGCTGTCTTCTCTGGCTGGAGAAGAAGAGATCGCCTGCGGCATGGCCGCCGGCGTGGATGAGTATCAAATCAAGCTCAACAAAGAAGAGTTGATGGAGAGCATTCGCAAGGCGGTTGGCAGGAAACAGTCGCCGGTAACGGCCTGACAAGGGAATAGGAAAGAAAATGACATCGATATCGAACATCAAGATCGGCAGGAAAATTGCGCTCGTGCTAGGGGCGATCACTCTCATTTTGACAGGTCTGTCGGCGCTGTCACTGTGGGGAATCAACACTAACGAAAAGCTGGCCACGACCCTCGCCCAGTGCCTCACGAAGGCGCGACTGGCGGAAAGAGTCGCGGGCGATACCGCGGCGGTTGCTCTGAACATTGGAAGAATGATCGTCGAAAAGCAGGCGTCCCGGAATTGCATGGACCGGATCGTCGCGCGCAAGAAAAGCCGGGTAGAAGCGGTGGAGGAGTTCAACCGGCTGGCGAATACCCCGACAGGCATCAAACAGGGAGCCGAGATCGCGGAAGCCATCGAGTCGGCGTCGGCCTTAAGTAACAAGGCTATGGAACAGATTGCCGCTGGCCGATTTGCCGAGGCGCAGCGAAGCTTTAACGCCTACGCCACAATGTCTGACACAATACACGACAAAGCCAGAGAAGCAGCTCAGTTTCAGGACAATAGGGCTCTCGAACTTGAGAAGACGAACAAGGCCACCTCGAGCACCATCTGGATTCTGCTCATAGCGGGAGGCCTGCTCGCGATTGCGGCTGCCATTTTCGGCGGAGGCACTCTCACTCGCAGCATCGCAAAGCCCTTGGGCGCAGCGATAACGCATCTGCATGCCGTTTCCGAAGGAGACCTCACGCGTGACGCGCCGGCCGAATTCCAAGCGCGTGGCGATGAGATCGGGTTGCTGGCCAGGGCGAAGCAGGCGATGATCGTCAATCTGCGCCAGATGGTCAGGGATATCTCCGGAGGAGTTCAGGTCCTATCTTCTTCGTCGGCCGAGTTGTCCGCCAATTCAACACAAATGTCGGGCGGCTCTCACCTGGCCTCAGGCAAGGCCCACGCCGTGGCGGCGGCCGCCGAGCAGATGACCACCAACGTGGCGTCGGTGGCGGCGGGCATGGAGCAGACGTCCACCAACCTGACCAGCGTGGCTTCCGCCACCGAGCAGATGACCTCGACCATTGGCGAGATCGCCAACAATTCCGAGAAAGCGCGCCGCATCACGGAAGAGGCCACCCGCCAGGCCGCCCGCATCAGTGAGCAGATGAACCAGTTGGGCACGGCGGCTCAACAGATCGGCAAAGTCACGGAAACCATCACCGAGATCTCGTCGCAGACCAATCTGCTGGCGCTCAACGCCACCATCGAGGCGGCCCGCGCCGGTTCGGCCGGTAAGGGATTTGCCGTGGTCGCCAACGAGATCAAGGAACTGGCCCAGCAAACCGCTGCCGCCACCGAGGACATCAAAGCCAGAATCGCGGGCGTGCAATCCTCGACCGCGGGGGGAATCACGGAAATCGAGAAGGTCTCGCAGGTGATCCACGACGTCAGTGAGATCGTATCTTCCATCGCCGCGGCCATCGAGGAGCAATCCACCGTGACCAAAGACATCGCACGCAACATCGCGGAGGCCTCCAGCGGTGTGCAGGACGCCAACAAGCGTGTGTCGGAAACTTCGCATGCCACCAGGGAGATCGCGCAGGAGATCGTGCATGTCGACCAGGCGGCCGGCCAGATGGCGGACGGCAGCGAACAAGTGAAGGCCAGCGCGACGGAACTCTCCCGCGTGGCCGAACAACTGCAGGCCACCGTGCACCGGTTCAAGGTCTGAGTCCCGAGGACACCATGCCAGATACGCTGACGACTCAGGGTGGGCAGACGGCGCTGTTGGCGGCCTTTTTCGTTCGCGACGCGCTTTGTGCCCTGGATGCGGCTGGGGTGCAGGAGGTGATCCGGTTGGGGCCGGTGACGCCGGTGCGCTATGCTCCGGAGGAAGTCATCGGCATCGTCAACCTGCGCGGCAAAATCGTCACCATCATCGACCTCGGCCGGCGGCTGGGCTTCGCCAAGGCTACCCCGGGGAAGGACAGCCGCATCTTCATCATTGAAGACCGGAATGAATTCATCGGCTTGCTGGTGGACCGGGTGGATGAGGTGGTGGAGGTGGAGAGCGACCATTGGCAGCCGCCACCGGCCAATGTGAACTGGGGGCAAGCCCGCTTTTTCAAGGGAGTGTGCCGCGCCCGCGGCCGGGTGATCACGCTGCTCGACGCCGGCCAGATCCTGGCGGAAGGGCAGTGATGGCTCCGCGGGTGCGGGTGAAACAATGAGCCTGCGCGTTCTGGTGGTGGACGACACAGTCGTGTTCCGGCGCATCGTTGCCGATGCGCTGATTGGGGTGCCGGGTGTGGAGGTTGTGGGCACGGCCTCCAACGGCAGGCTGGCGCTGGTACGCATGGCCGCGTTGCACCCCGATCTGGTGACGCTCGATATCGAGATGCCGGAAATGAACGGAATCGAAGTGCTGGAGTCGATGGCTGCCACCGGCGTGAAAGCGGGTGTCATCATGCTCAGCTCACTGACGGTGCGCGGCGGAGAGATGACCGTTCGCGCGTTGGAGTTGGGGGCCTTCGATTTCCTGACTAAGCCTGAGGACGGCAACGCCGAGGCGAACCTGCGGCACCTGCGATCCCGTCTGCTGCCAATGATCCGTGCCTTCGAACGGCGGCGCGAAATTCGCGCGATCCTGCGCGGCGAAGCCAGGGATTCCGCTCCGGCGGAAGGGCTGCCGGTATGGCCCGCGCTCGCCGCACAACTTCGCCCGGCGCGCGCAGTGCGCAGTGCCGGTCCGCCGATGGTGCTGATTGGCGTATCCACCGGCGGCCCTGGCGCCCTGGCCAGACTGGTGCCATCGCTGCCCGGCGATCTGGGCGCGCCGGTGTTCATCGTCCAGCACATGCCGGCCCTGTTCACCCACCCGTTGGCGGCCAGCCTCGACAAGAAGAGCGCTCTCCGGGTCAAGGAAGCACAGGAGGGCGAAGTGGCGCAGGCAAACTGCGCCTATTTGGCTCCCGGCGGCCGCCACATGAAACTGGCCGCGGGAACGAAGGGAGAAATCATCCTGCGTATCACCGACGATCCTCCCGAGAACGGGTGTCGGCCCGCCGTGGATTATCTGTTTCGCTCCGCTGCCTTGCATTTTCCCGGCCGGTCGGTGGCCGCCATCCTGACCGGCATGGGTAACGACGGCACCGCCGGCCTGCGCCTGTTGAAGCGCGGCGGATGCTTCTCGATCGCCCAGGACGAAGCCAGTTGCGTGGTTTTCGGCATGCCGAAGGAAGCGATCCAGGCCGGAGTGGTCGATACGGTGGCGCCGCTCGATACCATCGGCCCAGCCATCGTCCGCTCGGTGCGCGAGGTCAGACCGTGATCAGGCTCCAACCGGAAGAACATAAGAGTCTGGCCCAATACGTTTACTCGCTCTGCGCCATCACTCTGGACGAGTCCAAAGGATATCTGATTGAGGGCCGTCTGGCCCGCCTGGTCGAAGAGACACGTGCCGGCAGCTATAACGGACTCTTGATGCGGGCAAAGTCCGATGCCAGCCGGGCGATCGAGCGTCGCATCATAGACGCCATCACTACGAATGAGACGTTCTTCTTTCGCGACACCTCGCCCTTCGATCTGTTGCGTTACAAGATCATTCCGGAGCTGGTCGACCGCCGCGCGCGCGCTGGCGCGGCGCGCATCCGGATCTGGAGCGCGGCTTGCTCGACCGGCCAGGAGCTTTACAGCATCGCGATTCTGCTCAGGGACTTGCTGGGAGACACCGACCGCTATGGCATCCACCTGGTGGGCACCGACATCTCCGACGACGCAGTGGCCCGCGCCAGCCGTGGGCTGTTCAGTCCGATCGAGATCTCGCGGGGACTGAGCGAATCCCAGCGGGCCAAGTATTTCACTCCCCGCGTCGGCGGCTGGCAGATCCGGGATGAGATCCGCGGCATGGCCTCGTTCAAGAAGCTGAACCTGATGGCAGACTTCTCGGCCCTGGGCCGATTCGATATCATCTTCTGCCGCAACGTGGCGATCTACTTCAGCGAACGGGATAAGGCCTCGTTGTTCGGGCGTATGGAACGGGCGCTGGAGCCGGAGGGCTGCCTGGTGATCGGCGCGATGGAATCGCTCAATGGAATCTGCCCTCAGTTTGAGTCCAAGCGCCATCTGCGCTCGGTGTTTTACCAGGTTAGAACCAGGATGTGAGTCGCGATAGGGAAGCGTGATCCGTAAGACTGTGGCGACCATAACCTTACGCAGAACGGACTTTTCGAACGGTGTGGTCGGGTCCTGCCAATGTGATTGGTAGAGATCGATATAGTCCGCTTCGCGGCGCTGCAAGCTCGGTTCAACTTCATGCCGAATGGATTTTTCACCGAGGTGACGGCCAGGATCACCTTGTCGCGGCATCCGCGAAGAGTGTCTTCCGAGATGCGCTCGGAGCGGCCGCGCCCATGGGCTTGCGCCGTGATGAAGCTGCCGCCAGCATCGAGCGAAGCGTGAATGGAGCCACTTCCGTATATCGGTGCCTCACCACATCCATCCGCCGAGGGCCCCAGTGACATGTGCCACGAGTGCTCCGCCCCAGCAGGGAGCGGGTTGAAACGGTTATGTTGCCAGGCGCACGCACCCACCGACCGGCGCATTTGCAACATTCCTGTGCCCTTCTCCCCCGCGGGTCCCATTCCCGCCGGAGAACCCGCGCGCACCCTTCATCCTCTGCCCGCGCGCCACTTTAGCAACCATCCAAAACCATAACGCACGCACGCCAAAGGCTCACATCCCGTCGCTGTATCGAAAACGCACCGGCCGGTGAGATTCGCTCCACTCAAGGCAGTTCCGCCGAAACGTTACCGAAACAGCGCTAGGTCTCCGACCGCCTGGAAACATCTTCTTGTAACCGAACCTGCGATGGGCGGCCTTGCGGTTGGGTTTCCGGTTTATCTTCGTGCCGGCGCGATTCATCAGGCAATTCGAGGCGCGGCTTTCGCGGCGCAGAGTCGTTAGGTCAGGGATTCTTCGGGTTCCGAGGCATTGCCGCGAGAACTTGCCAATCTCGATCTCGGCCTGAATGAGTCAACTTCCGTGAGCGGGCGTGTAGTGAATGGTGAATCGGTCCCAGATCTCGCCGCCGAGCTCCTTGCCATAGAGGTCGGTCAGGGACTTGCGGCGGTGGATGTTGAGGTCGAACAGCTCCAGGTGTTATTACCGGTCTAAAACGGCCGCGATCCCAGCGATTCTGACGCCATTGGGGTCGCCGGTTCTGACGTCGCCAGCCACTGGTGGGCGGCTGGCGACGACGGCGTCGGCGCAACAGCCTCGGCAGTGACGTTGTGGAGTTAGCGGCAGACTCCTCCGCTCGGGTTATCTTCACAGTGCGGCGCTTGATCGGAGCGGTTATGGCTCGGCCGGCGGATCGGGATTTCTCCACGAGGCGGTCGGCAATCGCAGTTGCGCGGTGCCTCCATGTGCCGGATCGATCCCCGATCAGACCGGCGCCGGCCAGCAGGATGTTCGGGTTCGTCGGATGCATTTTCAGGCTGGCGATGTACAGGTTGGTGAGCCCGTTGCCCTCATCCAGCGCTTGCCACATCTGTCCGCCGTCTGTGCGCTTTAGGATGCCGACGCCCCCGCGGACTGCACCGAGCAGATTGGAATTGGCGGCTTCGCGGCCGAAGATCCCCGACGAGACGTAAGCCACGCTGGAGTTGCCCGGATTGATCGCTACATACCGCGCCAGGTTGTCGCCGCCGGGCGCCGCACTCATCGGAATCCCGGCCAGTTGATCTTGGGCTGGATGACGCGTATCCGGACGCTGGACGGGTTTGTGGTGGTTCAGAGCGGAACCCCTCGCGTGCGCTTTCCGAGTGAAGTCCCCCGATCCAGATCATGACGGCCGAAGACCGGGGGGGCATTCAGGGCCATCGAAACCATCTTTCCAATTTGACCGGCAGAAACGGACCGTGCGATCGCGTTTTTCGACGGGCGATATCGAACCAGCGATGCCGGCCCATCTCCGTCTGCTTTCACGCTGGGATGCTCGCTACGTAGATCTGCCGTAGCGCGCGATACGTAACCGCGCCGCTCGGTCACTCCAGCGGTTGAGACCGTAGCAAAATCCGAAGGGGCGCAATCCGGCCCACGCGAGCCAAGAAAAGCGCCACCTCCGTTTTCTTGCCGATCCAAACAACAGGAACTGGGTTAGTGCGAAGCCGATAGCTCCGTTCTCCGCCGGGCTCAGGCGAGGTCGTACCGATCCAGGTTCATCACCTTGTTCCACGCAGCCACGAAGTCCTTCACAAACGCCTCCTTCGAGTCGTCACATGCATAGACTTCCGCGATTGCCCGGAGTTGGGAGTTCGAACCGAAGACAAGATCGGCGCGAGTGCCGGTCCACTTGATTTCGCCCGTCGCGCGATCATGCCCCTCGAATACGCCCTCGGTAGAGGAGGGCTCCCACTTGGTACGCATGTCGAGCAGGTTGACGAAGAAATCATTCGTCAGCGCCTCGGGCCGTTTGGTGAAGATGCCGTGCTTGGACTGCCCGAAGTTCGCATTCAGGGCGCGCATGCCGCCGACGAGGACCGTCATCTCGGGTGCCGTCAGCGTGAGCAATTGCGACCGATCCACCAGCAGTTCCTCCGCCGGTCTTTGGTCTCCCTTCCGCTGGTAGTTGCGGAACCCGTCCGCGGCCGGCTCCAGCACGGCAAACGAATGCACGTCAGTCTGCTCCTGCGACGTGTCCATACGCCCCGGCGAGAAGGGAACCTTCACGTCGTGTCCAGCCTTCTTCGCGGCTGCCTCGACTGCAGCGCAGCCGCCCAGTACGATCAGGTCCGCCAGCGAGACCTTCTTCCCGCCGGACTGCGAGCCGTTGAACTCCGTCTGAATCGCTACCAGCTTGGTAAGCACCTTCGCCAATTCGGCTGGTTGATTCACTTCCCAATCCTTCTGTGGTGCAAGGCGAATGCGCGCCCCGTTCGCCCCGCCGCGCTTGTCGGAGCCGCGGAACGTCGCCGCCGACGCCCAGGCAGTCGTGACCAGTTGGGAGATCGACAGTCCGGATGCGAGGATCTGGGCCTTCAGAGCGGCAATGTCCCGCTCCCCGGCCAATTTGTGATCCACGGCGGGAATCGGGTCTTGCCAGATCTGGGGTTCGGTAGGGACCAGCGGGCCGAGGTAGCGCGAGAGAGGTCCCATGTCGCGGTGCGTCAGCTTGAACCATGCCCTGGCGAACGCGTCTGCCAACTCCTGCGGATGCTCGAGGAAGTGCCTCGCGATCGGCTCATAGATCGGGTCCATCCTCAGGGAGAGGTCGGTGGTGAGCATGAACGGGGCATGCCGCCTTGAAGGATCGTGGGCATCCGGAACGGTGCCCGCTCCAGCCCCGCCCTTGGGAGTCCACTGGTTCGCGCCGGCGGGGCTCTTCGTGAGCTCCCACTCAAAGCCGAACAGGTTCTCCAGGTAGTTGTTGCTCCACTTGGTTGGGGTGGTGCTCCAGGCGCCCTCCAACCCGCTGCTGATTGTATCGACGCCTTTGCCGGTGCCGAACGTGTTTTTCCAGCCGAGGCCTTGCTCCTCGATGGGGGCCGCCTCGGGTTCGCGGCCGACGTACTTGCTCGGGTCGGCGGCTCCGTGGGTTTTTCCGAATGTGTGGCCGCCGGCAATGAGCGCAACGGTCTCCTCGTCATTCATCGCCATGCGGGCGAACGTTTCCCGGATATCGCGTGCCGCGGCAATTGGATCGGGCTTTCCATTGGGCCCTTCCGGATTCACGTAAATCAGGCCCATCTGAACCGCGCCGAGAGGATTGTCAAGCTGACGGTCGCCGGTGTAGCGCTGGTCCCCCAGCCACGTGCCTTCAGACCCCCAGAAAGTGTCGTCGGGCTCCCAGACATCCTCGCGCCCGCCGCCAAAACCGAAGGTCTTGAAACCCATCGACTCCAAGGCGACGTTGCCGGTCAGAATCATGAGGTCGGCCCAGGAGATTTTCCGGCCGTACTTTTGCTTGACCGGCCAGAGCAACCGGCGCGCCTTATCGAGGCTCACGTTGTCCGGCCAACTGTTGAGGGGCGCAAATCGCTGTGTTCCGGAACCCGCGCCGCCTCGGCCATCGGCGATACGGTACGTGCCGGCGCTATGCCACGCCATACGAATGAAGAACCCGCCGTAGTGGCCATAATCGGCGGGCCACCAGTCCTGCGATGCCGTCATCAAGGCATGGAGGTCCTTGATCACGGCATCCAAATCGAGGCTTTTGAACTCTTGCGCGTAATTGAACTCCTTGTCCATCGGGTCGGACAGAGGGGAGTGCTGGTGCAGGATCTTCAGATTTAGCTGGTTCGGCCACCAGGTCGCATTCGACGGGGCCCCAGCCTGAGTGGGTCTGAACGGACACTTCGCTTCGGTTGACATGCGTAGATCCTCCTTCGAATTCAAAAATAGCAACTGCTGCGAACTACGAACATATCCTAGCGCGTTCGCATCGCGCAATTGTCATCGCAGAGTTCTGAAGGGAGGATCGCGCGGCGGGATCGGCGAAAACCGGTAGGCCGCGGCAAAGCCAGGGAGGTCAAACTGGCCGAGGCATGGCACCCCAAGAAGGACCGGCGACTCGCGCGATAACTCCATCGCCCGGCGGGCGCGCCGTTTTCTGGAGCAGGGAACAGGGACAATCCGGAAGGGCCAGGCCGCTTCTACGCCACCATCTCGCGGGAATCCGGCTGACGAGTTTCCGTTTCGCGGGAGACCAAGGCAAGCCCGCAGATTCTTTCCAACTTCGCTGTGCCGCAAGCGTGGTCTTCGCAATGCCCGGCGATTTCGCGCAGCAGATCGTGCCGGTATTCTTCAACCCGACGCAGCTCCGTGGTGGCGCACTCGATGTTGGTTTGTGTTACGGAAACACGTAATGCATGCCTTGCCCGGTCCACGAGATCGAGGACCCGCAAGTATTGGTCGGCCAGTTGTTCTCTAAGGTCGCAGTGCATTACTGTTCCAGAGTACAAAGAATTATTCCTTCGAGAAAGGCTTGAACCTACTAGGCCTTCTAGTAGTGATTTCGGATGGAATTGCAGTTGCAACCACACTCTGATTGCGGTCAACGTTAACTAAGCCGATCAGAAGGGCATGGAATACGGCATTTTCTTGCGCCACGCGGGGAATTACCCCGAGATAGCAGTGCTTGAGTACTAGTGAGCAATATAGTACCGGCAGTATCGATAATCCATGGGGTGGTTCAAATATTCCGGATCTCCAGGCAGAAACCGCCGCGAATGAAACCGGCGAACCGGGTAAAACGGGCATGGACGCTGGAATAGCTTGAATCGCCGCGGCGGCGAAGCGACTGGGAACTTCAAGCCCGCGGGCAGCGATGCCGGCCACAACTTCCGCTAAAATCATTTTGGCAGGATGTCCCGCTTCCTTATTGCCGCATCGCTAATGCAGGCCGGACTGGCGGCCTCCGCCCTTGCCCAGGGTACGCCGTTGCGGTCGCCCTGGGATGCCCATGCAGTGACCATGACGGAGATGCCATGGAGTTGCCCGGCGGTGCCGCGCCTCCCGCATGATTTTTCGACCAACTCCTACTACATCGATTCGCATCATTCCGTCATCGATCCCGTTTTGAAGAAACGGTACGAGGATTCGGTGGCGCCCATCGACGGCTTCTCCCGCGGCGTGGTCGCGGCCGCCGACGCGTATCGGACGAAGGGCAGCCGTGGCGCGGCGGAATGCGTGACCGCGCTCCTGGCCGGGGCTGCCGCGCAGAAGGCCTTGACCGGAAGCATGGATGGCCATCAGTCGTCCTACGTGCAAGGCTGGAACCTGGGATCCTGGGCCGTCGCCTGGCTCAAAGTGCGGTCGAGTGGTGTCGCCTCCGCCGAACAAGCGGCTGAAATCCGAGCCTGGCTTAAAAAGCTGGCCGAAGAGAATCGCGGCTATTACGAAAAGAAGCGCCGTCAGAATTCAACCGATGCGATCAACAACCACCTCTACTGGGCCGGCTTCGCCATCTCCGCAGCAGCCATCGCCAACGACGACCACCGGCTCTTCGAATGGGGCATGGATGCGTACCGGCGCGGCGCAAAAGACATCCGCGATGACGGGACACTGCCCAGGGAAATGGATCGCGGCCAAATGGCGCTGCACTATCACCTCTATGCGCTAGCCCCGCTCGTGCTGTTGGCCGAGTTCGGCGAGGCGAATGGCTTGGACCTGTATGCCGAACGCGATTACGCCATTCGGCGTTTGGTAGCGCGCGCGATCGGCGGCCTGCGGGACCCAAGTTTCTTTGAGCGCCAGACCGGCGTCCACCAGGTAACCACGCCTCGGATCGAAGCTTGGGAAATAGGCTGGGCTGAACCTTGGCTTCGGCGTTTTCCGGATCCGGCGATTGCGGAGCTGCTGGCCAAAGCTCCCTGGCTGAATTTCACGACGTGGGGCGGGCTGCCGCCGCCATAGCCGTTGGAGTAGCGGCCAGAGGAGTCCATCACGCTTGCGCTCCGCGATGGCAACGCGCCAGAATGAGGTTTGCCTGCCGGCGTTTTCAGTAGCCGGCGTGGTCCATGACGGCAGGCTGGACCTTTTCCGGAGAGCGACTCAAGGAAGACTAAGTATGCCGATCCCCTTTGCAACCGACTCGCGCATCGTGATGACACTCGATGCGGGCGGCACCAGTCTGAAGTTCTCGGCCGTGCGCGGCAACCGGCCGCTGATCGACACTTTCAGTTTGCCCACCGAAGCGGACGATCTGGATCGCTGCTTGGGAAACATCGTGCGCGGATTCGAAAGCATGAAGCGGTCGTTGCCGGAGCCTCCGGTGGCCATCAGTTTTGCTTTTCCCGGTCCCGCGGATTACCCCAGCGGCATCATCGGCGACCTAGGCAACTTGCCGGCCTTCCGTGGCGGCGTCGCGCTGGGGCCAATGCTCGAAGATAAGTTCGGCATACCGGCGTATATCAATAACGATGGTGACCTGTTCGTCTACGGCGAAGCCATCGCTGGCTTTCTACCTTATGTCAATGGCCTGCTCGAAGAGGCCGGCAGTCCTAAGCGCTACCGCAATCTGTTCGGCATCACGCTGGGCACGGGCCTGGGCGGTGGTATCGCGCGTGACGGAGAGTTGTTCATCGGCGACAATTCCATCGGCGGTGAAGCGTGGCTGCTGCGCAACAAGCTGGATCCCGGCATTAACGCCGAGGAAGGCGCCTCTATCCGCGCGGTGCGCGGCGTGTATGCTCAGTGGGCGGGCATACCGTTCGACCAGGCGCCGGAACCCAAGGCCATCTTCGACATCGGGATGGGGCTTGCCCCGGGGAACCGTCGAGCGGCCACCGAAGCGTTCTGTCGGCTCGGGGAAGTTGCGGGCGACGCCATGGCGCAGGCGCTGACGTTGATCGATGGCTTGGGCGTGATCGGTGGCGGCATCGCCGGCGCGCATCCGTTGTTCCTGCCGGCGCTGGTGGATGCAGTCAACGGCGTTTACGATTCCGGGCAGCGCCGCCTGGTTGCGCGTGCATACAACATCGAGGACCCGTCGCAGCGCGAGCAGTTTCTGAGTGGCGAGACGCGCCAGATCCGCGTCCCCGGGTCGGCGCGCGCGGTAGTTTACGATTCCCTGGCGCGCACTGCCATCGGCATCTCCCGCCTGGGAACCAGCGAAGCCGTGGCAATCGGCGCTTACGCATTCGCCCTGCGGCGCCTTTAGCCCGAAGTCGCGCGATATTTCGCCCGACGGAGTAGATTTGTTCTTGGGCTGGCCCTACGCGGCTGCGGTGCTGGTTTTCGCGGTTGCTACGTTATTGTGGGTTTTGTTCTTGCTTCCCGGTGGCCGCCCGCGCCGCTTGGCTTCCGTCATCCAGCTCGGCGGCCTTCCCCGTCCGCGCACTCTGGCGAGCGCTAGTCTCTCCAGGCTTTCGATGGCGGATTGGAGCCGCAGGCGCTCCGCTTTCAGTTCTTCCAGGATCTTGGCAACGTCCATTTACTACCTCCCCTCCGAAATACGGGATCAACTTATCCCGAATTGGAATATCCGAAGTATCCTTCGATTGTTCTAAGTATACACCCCGATTTTCATTGGGGCATACGTTAATTTTTACGAACAATACAGCACTGAGGCTAGTGATTTACTCCGGCGGCTGCGTATCATTCGAGGCAGTACCTTCGCTGGCGCGAATGGGTTGCCTACGGCTCCAGTAAGCATAGAACGGGAGTCCCAGCAGTATCAGGGCAATTCCCATAATCGACTCCCGGGGCGAGTCCCATAGTGTGGAAATAACGAATATACCCGCGACCAAAACAAACAAAATCGGCACCACCGGATAGCCCAGGGTGCGATAAGGGCGTGGCAACTCCGGCCTTTTTCTTCGCAAGACGATCACGGCGGCGGTCGCCATGCCATAGAGGATCCAGCTAGAGAATATTACGTAGGTGAACAACTGGCGGTAGCTGCCGGAGAGCACTAGCAAGGCCGACCACGTGCACAGTGCCAGAATGGAGACGCCCGGCGTGCGGTGCTTTTCATCCACGCGTGCGATGGCGCGGAAGAAGTAGCCTTGTCGCGCGGCGGCGTAAGGGACGCGGGCGCCGGTGAGGATGGAGCCGTTGAGGGCGGCGAAGATGCTGATCATGGCGGCTAGCGAAACGCCGCCGGCGCCGGCGGCGCCCAGAATGCTGCGCATCATTTCTCCCGCCACGCGCGGGCTCGCGCCCACCTGCCCGGGGGAGAGCACGCGAAAATAGGCGGCGTTGGCAAGCAGGTAAATAGCGATCACGGCGAGTGTTCCGCCAATCAGCGCGCGCGGCAGATTGCGCTGCGGGTCGCGCACCTCGGAGGCCACCATGGCCACGTTGTTCCACCCGTCGTAAGCCCACAGCGCCGCTACCAGCGCGGCGAAGAAGCCGGCCGCGGTCAATGTGGCCGGCGGCACGGAGCCAGCCGCATCGGGCGCGTGTGGGCTGCCGAATCCTAACCCCGCCACGATGATGCCCGCGATCAACGCTACTTTCACCGCGGTCACCGCGACCTGCACATCGCCGCCCAGCTTGACTCCGAAATAATTCAGCCACGCCAGCGCCGCAATCAACCCGATCGCCAGCAACTGGCCCCAGCGCAGATCGAGCGGAGCGCCGTGCGGACCGAGCGGCAGCGGCAGCCGGTAAAACACGCCGTCCAGCGCGGGAAAAAAATTGGCGAGGTAATAGAAGAAACCGGTGGCCAAGGTAGCGATGGAACCGCTCTTGGCCACCCACATCTGCGTCCAGCTATACAGGAATCCCCAGAGCGGGCCGTAGGCTTCCCGCAGGTACGCGTATTCGCCTCCGGCCTCCGGAATGGCCGCGGCCAGTTCGGCGTAGCTCAGCGCGCCGGCCAGCGTCAGCAAGCCGCCGAAAATCCACACCACAAATACCCAGCCTGGTTTGCCCACGCGTAAAATCATGTCGTGAGGAACCAGGAAAATGCCGCTGCCGATCACCGTGCCAATCACGATGGAGGCTGCGGCCCAAGGGCCCAAGTCGCGCTTCAATTCGACTGGAAGAGCACGTGTCATCGCATCCTCGCCAGCGCGCGTCCCAGCCAGGACGCCGCCAGGCCGCAGCCAAAAGTCACCGTGGCTCCAATCATGACATACCAGGTAAACGCGACCGGCGTTTCGAAGCGGACCCACAGCGCCGCCGAGAGGCCGGCCACCACCCCGGCGATGGCGGCCCATTCGCCGGGCCGCCGCGTGAGCACGCCCAACAGAAAAACGCCCAGCAAGGCGCCAGAAGGTATCGAAGCAATCGTCAGCCCGGCCTCGAGCACCGATCGCGAGTGGCGCGCCGCGTAGGCTATCCCGATCAACACCACCGCCCACGCAACCGTGGCCAGGCGCGCCCGGCGCATCGCTCCGCGCTCACCGGCCGGTCCTGCGGCTCCGCGCAGAAAATCGACCACCACGGTCGACGAGAGGGCATTCAGCGCCGCGCTCAGGTTGGCCATCGCCGCCGCCAGGATCGCCGCGATGGCGAGGCCGGCCAAGCCGCGCGGCAGGCTGTCCCAAATGAATTGAGGATAGATGCGATCGGCCGCCGGCGCAGCGCGGCCGAGGTCGCCATAGTAGACCCAGAGCAGAATGCCGATCAACAGAAACAGGGTGAACTGGAACGCCACCAGTACCCAGCTCGCCAGCAGCGCTCTGCGGCTGTCCCGCTGGTTGCGCGCGCTGAGCAGCCTTTGCACCATGAGTTGATCGGTGCCGTGGCTGGCGGTGGTCAGGAAGCAGCCGCCCGCAATTCCGGCCCAGAAAGTATATTTGCGGGCAAAAAACTCCATGGTGGGAGCGAAGCGAAAATCGAAGATGGCGAACTTGTCGGCCGCGCCCGCCACGGCCACTGCGTGCGCCCAGCCGCCCGGGATCTTCCCCAGGATCACGATCAGGCTGAGCACGGCGCCGGACACGTACAGGCACATCTGCACCACATCGGTCCAGATCACCGCCGTCATGCCGCCCTGGATTGTATAGAACAGCGTCAGCCCGGCGATGAGAAAGATGGAAGCCATTTCGCCGGTCCCCAGCACGATGGAAATCACCAGCGAGATCGCGAATACGCGCACGCCCTCGGCCAGCGCGCGCGTCACCAGAAAGATGGCTGCCGTCATCTTGCGGATGCGCTCGCCGAAGCGCCGGCGCATTAATTCGTACGCGGTGAACATCTCGCCGCGGAAATACTGGGGCAGGAAAACAGCCGAAATCAGGATTCGCGCCAGCAGGTAGCCGAGCACCAGTTGCAGAAACCCCATATTGCCGGTGAATGCCAGGGCGGGCGTGCCGACAATCGTCAGCGTGCTGGTCTCGGCGGAAACGATGGAAAGCGCGATGGCCCACCACGGGGCCTCGCGGCCTCCCAGAAAATACTCGCGCAGGCCCTTGTCGCCGGTGCGGAAGTGCGCGCCAAACCAGGTAATGCCGGCCAGGTAGGCGAGGATGACGGCCAGATCGAAAAAATGCATGCGCGGGCGAACTCCAGGATAGCGTTGATTTGCTATGATTTGGATTCGGAACCTGGCGGTCCGAAACGGAGTCGAATGTCTTGTGGCGTTCGCGCCGGCAGGGCGAGGCTCCGGTGTTGGCCGTAGGCTCCGTCGCCGGGCCGCGGATCGGGTACCAAGGTTGCGAAGCGGCGTTCAGCGGTTCATTATTCGAGACCCAATGGGAAACCATTCAGGAGGCACACGTGCATCATCTCTCATCTAAGATTCGCGGCGGTCTGGCGGCAGTAGCGCTAGTGGCCGCTCTGGCGGGCGGCTTCGCCAGTCCCGCTCGCGCCCAGGCGGCCGCGCCGGCGCCAAATGCCCCCGCCGAAAAGAAGGTGAAGGACCAGGGCGAGTACGACATCTACAACCAGGTCACCATGGACATGCAGAAGAAGGACTTCGCCAAGGCGATTTCCGATCTTGACACCTGGAAGCAGAAGTACCCGGGTTCGGATTTCAAGGATGACCGTTCCGTCCTATATATTCAGGCCTATGCGGCCGCCAACCAGCCCGGCAAAGCTCTGGACGAGGCAGGCCTGCTGATTGCGAAGGATCTGAAAGCCACGCTCAACGACCCCAAGACCGGGCCGAGCCAGCAGTTGACGGTCCTGTACACCGCAGCCGCGGCAATCCTCCAGATGCCCAATCCAACCGCTAACCAGTTGGCCATCGCCACCAAGGCGGCACAGCAGTTGATGGATTACAACACCAAACCGGCGGGCGCCAGCGATGCCGACTGGGCAACCGCCCGGGCACAGTTGCAAGCCGCCGCCAAGGCTGCGTTGTTCTACATGGCGATGAAGCCCGGCGCCGATGCCAAGCAGAAGAAGGACTGGGCCGCGGCGGAGGCGGCATTTAAGACCGCCCTCGTTCAGTATCCCGACAGTTCCCAGGTGGCATACGAGTTGGGCGGCACGGAGCTTGCCCAGCAGGCATCCGACCCGAACAAGATTTCGCAGGGCCTGTATGAGATTGCGCGCGCCGTCGCCATCGATCCGGCCAAGAGCGATTTCGCCAGCGCCGATACCCGCACCAAAGTGGAAGCCTACCTCAAGAACGTTTACGTGAAATACCATGGCGCCGACGACGGCCTGGATCAACTCAAGCAGCAGGCGCTGGCCGCTCCCGCCCCGCCGGCGGACTTCCACATCCTCAGCGCCACCGAGGTCATCAACGCCAAGCAGAAGGAATTTGCCGCCAAATATCCCGACTTGGCTCTGTGGCTGAACATCAAGGCCCAACTCACCGACACAGGTGGCCAGGACTACTTCGCCACGCAGCTCAAGGACACCGCGGTGCCGAAGCTAAAAGGCACGCTGGTGGATGCCAAGCCCGCCTGCCACTCCAAGGAACTGCTGGTGGCCGTGCCGCTGCCGGACGCCAAGCCGCCCTACACCGCCGAAATCGTCCTGAAGCTGGATGCGCCGCTCCCCGGCAAGCCGGACGAGAACCTCGAGCTGACCTGGACCGATGGCCAGCCTACTGCGTTCACCAAAGACCCGTTCCTGCTGACGGTGGATGTGGAGAAAGCCAAGATCGTGGGATTGAAGACGACTCCTTGCACCCCGCCCGTGGTGCATCACCCGGCGGCGGCCAAGAAGAAGACTTCGTAAATGCAGTGAAGTATTTCCGGCAGCCGGCCGCGTGCCGGGCACGCCTGGCTAGCACGGCCGGTGAGCGCTGTAGGGGCGAGGCCCATGCCTCGCCCGCGCGCGCCAACCCGAGGTACGGGACATAGCAGTTGAAGCCGGCGACTCGATCCGTGTCAGCCCGTCAGGGCGTAAGATAGT